>PPYE01741634.1_pt1 | contig 14938 bp, 9 predicted proteins | sample 1559881 | NCBI WGS metagenome assembly PPYE01 (sample SAMN08240022, study PRJNA423297) | Human gut metagenome, whole genome shotgun sequencing project. | reverse complement strand
TTTTGGCAACGCAGATGCCGTGCCGCAGCCGCCGGAGCGGTGCTTAAGCCGTAAGGCGGGAATTGTGCGGTGTTGCCTATACTTTTTAGTATACACAAACAGTATACCACAATTTTGCGCAAAAGAAAAGCAGGGCCGTGCCGCTTTTGCCGTAAGGCAGCAAAAGGCAAAGCACAACCCTGCAAAAATATTTATTCTACCCCCGTTTCAGCGGCGTACTCTTCAATCAGCTCGCGCTCCAAAAACGGCGTTTTAACACCCTCACGGTCACGGTAGGCTTCGTGGCCTTTGCCAATTACGGCAATCAGGTCGCCCTCCTGCGCGTGGTCAATGGCGTAATGCAGGGCATCCAGCCGGTCGGGAATTTCCACATACTTGGCGTCCGGGTTGCCCTTGGCCATGCCGGTTTTGATGTCCGCGATAATATCTTCCACTTTTTCAAAGCGGTTGTTGTCTTCGGTCAGGATGCTGAAATCCGCCAACTTGGCGCACACTTCGCCCATGCCGTAACGGCGCAGCTTGCTGCGGTTGCCGCCGCAGCCGAACACCACGACCAGGCGGTTGGGGTTGTACTCCCGCAGGGTTTCAATCAGGCTTTCGGTGGCGGCTTCGTTGTGGGCATAGTCGATCAGGATGGTGAACTTGTGGCTGATGGGCACCAGCTCCACACGGCCTTTGACGAGCGCCTTTTTCAGTCCCTCATGGATGGGGGCATCCGCAAGGCCCAGCACCTTGCCCACCCCGATGGTGGCCAGGGCGTTGTAAATACTGAACAGTCCCGGCATGCCCACCTGTACGTCCAGCGTGTGGCCGTCCGGCTCGGTCAGGGTGAACTCAACGCCCAGCATCTCCTTGTTGCGCAGCAGGCGGTACTGCTCGCTGGCACGGTAGTCTACCTTGGGGGCGTGGATGCCATAGGTAACCAGCTTGCAGGTGTGGCCTTCCAGCAATGCTTCGGTGTTGGGGTCATCGGCGTTTACCACGCCGACATCGCAGCGCTGGAACAGCTTGCCCTTCCAGCTGCGGTATTCCTCAAAGCTGGAATGTTCGCCGGGGCCGATGTGGTCCGGGTACAGGTTGGTGAACACGCCCACTTTATAATGGATGCTCGCCACGCGGTCCATCATCACGCCCTGGCTGGAAACTTCCATCACGCAGGCATCGCACCCCGCATCCGCCAGCTGGCGCAGGATCTTTTGCAGCTCATAGCTCTCGGGGGTGGTGTTGTTCAGGTCATAGTGGTGGCCGGGGTAATACACGCCGTTGGTGCCGACCATGCCGACCTTGTGACCTGCGGCTTCCAGCACAGCCTTGATCATGTGGGTGGTGGTGGTTTTGCCCTTGGTGCCGGTCACGCCAACCATCGTCATTTCCAGCGCGGGACGGCCAAAATAGGCGGTGGAAAGCAGCGCCATGGCGTAACGGGTGTTCTCGAACTTGACCACGGTCACATCCGGCAAAGCGGCCAGCACCTCGGCGGGCAGGTCGTGCTGGATGGCCAGCACGGCGGCGCCTTTGGCGGCAACGTCCGCGGCGTAATCATGGCTGTCCCGCTGGGTGCCGACGATGCAGACAAACAGACCGCCCGGCGTTACCTTGCGGGAATCATAGTAAATGTCAGTCACTTCGGTATTCAGGCAGCCCTGAACAAGTGTATAGTCCAGATTTTTCAGCAGTTGTTTTAACAGCATGTTGTTATCACCTCAGCGTTTTACAAAGTATTCATCGTACCAGACTAAGAACATAAAAATGCACCAGATCTGCCGCCAGTTATCCCGCTTGCCGGAAATATGCTGGTCCAGCATGGCATTCAGCTCTTTTGTGCGGAAAAACTGCTCCGCGGCGGGGGTGTTAAATGCCTTGCGCACAACGCCCGCATACTGCTCATCCCGCAGCCAGGCACGTACCGGAACAGGGAAGCCGAGCTTCTTTTTGTCTGCCGTTTTGGCGGGAATGGTCTTTTCTGCCGCACCGCGCATCGCAATCTTGGTCTGGTTGGCGTTCACCTTGCACTTGGTCGGAATATGACTTGCCAGTTCAAATACTTTGCGGTCCAGGAACGGCACGCGCAGCTCCAGGCTGTTGGCCATGCTCATCTTGTCGGCTTTCAGCAGAATATCGCCCACCATCCACAGGTTCAGGTCGCAGGTTTCCATCTGGGTCACAGCGTCCTGCCCTTTGGAAAGCTCAAAGTACGGGCGGGAAAGGTCGGTGGGCAGCTTGCCGGGGTGGTAGTTTTTCAGCAGCTTTTTCTTGCGGTGCTCATCCATCAGGTTGGTGTTGCCGATGTAACGCTCCGCCAGCGGCTTGCCGCGGCGCACCAAAAAGTTGATGCCATGCACCGGCGGCAGCAGGTCCGCCACCGCGCCGATGGCCCGGCGGATGGGCAGGGGAATCTTGTCATACCAGGTTACGGTAAACGGCTCTTTATAAATGTTGTACCCGCCGAAAAATTCATCGGCGCCCTCGCCGGACAGGCAGACCTTGACCTGCTTGGATGCTTCGCGGTTGACAAAGTACAGCGCGACCGAAGCAGCATCTGCCAGAGGCTCATCCATGTGGTACTGGATCTTGCCCAGGTTGGCCCAGTATTCCTCCGGCGTAATGCGGTAAGCGTAATTCTTGACCCCGATGTGCTTGGAAAATTCCTGTGCATAGTCGGTTTCGTCATACTGCTTGTTGGCAAAGCCAACGGTGAATGTTTTGTCCACATGGGCCAGTGCAGCCATATAGCTGGAATCCACGCCGGAAGAAAGGAAGCTGCCAACCTCAACATCCGCGATCTTGTGTGCCTGCACACTTTCTTTCATGGCGGCGCTGATCTCGTCCTCCCACTCTTCCAGTGTGCGGGAATCATCGGGGTCAAACTTGGGCTGCCAGTAGCGCTGCACCGTCAGCTGCCCGGCTTTCCATTCCAGCCAGTGGGCGGGCATCAGCTTTTTGACGCCCTTGAAGAACGTATCCTCCCCGGGGGAATACTGGTAAGAGAGGTACAGCGGCAGCTGCTCTTCGTTCAGCTCTTTCTTGAAGCCGGGGTGGGCCAAAAAGCTTTTGATCTCGCTGCCAAACAGCAGCTCTCCGGCATCGTTTTGGTAATAATAGAACGGCTTGATGCCAAAATGGTCGCGCGCGCAGAACAACGTTTCGTTCTTGCGGTCCCAGATGGCAAAAGTGAACATGCCGCGCAGCTTTTGCAGCATCTCCTTGCCCCACTGCTCGTACCCGTGCAGCAAAACTTCGGTGTCGGACCGGGTGGCGAAGGTGTGCCCGGCGCGCATCAATTCGGCGGTCAACTCCTGGAAGTTGTAGATCTCGCCGTTAAAGATGACGGCGAGGTTCTGGTCCTCATTGAACATGGGCTGTTTGCCGCCCTCCAGGTCAATGATGGAAAGGCGGCGCTGGCCAAGGGCTGCCGGGCCTTCAATAAACTGGCCCTGGCCATCGGGGCCGCGGTGGGCGATGGCATCCATCATGCCCTGCAAAATTTCCTGCATGTCGGCGCGTGCGCCGACAAAGCCAACAATTCCACACATGGTTATAATCCTCAACTGGCTGCGGAGTTAAAAACAAACCGCAGGTTATTACTTTCTTGCCCCGGCGGGAACCGGTACTGTTTGTACGATATGCCCTATTATACACGGTTCGCGCCGTAAAGAAAAGCATTTTGCGGCGAATGCTGCTGGAATTTTCGCCCGCGCAGACAAAAAACGCCGTGCCCGCACCCCCAAAGCAGGCGATATTGCCGTTTGACATGTGGTGGCAATGGCGGTAAAATAAAGGATAACCAAAATGGGAAAGGTTTGGTATTATGTCTGATTTTTTACCGGTACTTCTTGGCAGCGATGCCAATGTTTATGGTATGGCACGCAGCTTTTACCAGCAGTATGGCGTGCGCAGCGTCGCCATCTGCAAGGGTGCGCTGGTTGCAACTTCCAACACCAATCTTGTAAAAATTGCCGTGCTGGAACCTGATTTGGAAAACGATGAAACGTTTGTAAAAACGCTGACCGATTACGCAAAAGCCCATGCGGACAAGCCGCTGGTGCTGGTTTCCTGCGCGGACGGTTACACCGTGTTGATGGGCCGCCACCGCGATGCCCTGAAACCCTATTACCACTTTGCCTGCCCGGAACTGCAAACCGTGCTGGACCTGGATATTAAGGAAAACTTTTACCGTGCCTGCGAAGCACACGGCCTGAGCTACCCCAAAACGGCAACCTGCAATGCGCAGAACTATAAAAATATAGAACTGCCGTTTGCGTTCCCCGTTATCATCAAGGCGAGCAATTCCCCGGCGTATTGGAACTGCACCTTCCCCCACAAGAAAAAGGTGTTCCTTGCCAATAACCGCGAAGAATTTGACGCCATCACCGCCGCCATTTACGGCAGCAGCTACCAGGACGAATTGATTCTGCAGGAGTATATCCCCGGCGATGACAACTGCATGCGTGTGCTGAACGCCTACTGCGGCCTGGACCACAAAGTCAAGCTGATGGCTTTGGGCCGCCCCCTGCTGGAAGAGCAGACCCCTGAAGGCATTGGCAACTATGCGGCCATCTTGTCTGACCCCGAATACAATGATGCTGCCCTGCTGGAAAAACTGAAAAACTTTTTGGAAGATATGCAGTGGGAAGGCTTTGCCAATATGGACATCAAGTACGACGCCCGCACCGGCGAATACAAGATGTTTGAGATGAATCCCCGTCAGGGCCGTTCCAGCTACTTTGTCACCGCGGCAGGGTATAACCTGTCCAAGTGGCTGGTGGAGGATGTGCTGGAGCACAAGGAACTTGGCCTGACCATTGCCGATACCAAGAGCCTGTGGATGATTGCCCCCTACGGCGTGATCAAAAAATACCTGAAGGACCCGGATCTGCTGGCCCGTGCGGATAAGCTGAAAAAAGAGGGCAAATGTGCCCACCAGCTGTTCTGCAAAGAGGATTGGAACCTGAAGCGCTGGCTCTGGTACATCCGCAGCCAGCTGAACTACTACCGCAAAACCGCCCGCTACTATGGCAATAAGGGCCTGCGGGATTTGGCAACGCAGATGCCGTGCCGCAGCCGCCGGAGCGGTGCTTAAGCCGTAAGGCGGGAATTGTGCGGTGTTGCCTAAAAGCTATCACACACTATAAATAAAATCGCTGGCCCCCGTAGGGGCGCACATTGTGCACCCGCCGCCCTTTTGGCAATCATAGAAACGCCAGCCTGTAACAAAACAAACCATTATAATATAGAGAGGGGAAAGCGCCTATGTGTGGCATTACCGGCTTTGCTGAGCGCAACCATAAAGCGGAAACCGCCCGCCGCATTGTAAAAGGAATGGCGGACCTGATCACCTACCGCGGCCCGGACGGCGAAGGCTACTATGTGGACGACCAGGTAGCACTGGGCCACCGCCGCCTTTCCATCATTGACCTGGAGGGCGGCAAGCAGCCCATGTTCAATGAGGATGGCAGTCTTGTCTGCATTTTTAACGGCGAGATCTATAACTTCCAGACCCTGCGCGAGGAACTGATCGCCGCAGGCCATACCTTTGCCACCCGGTCCGATACCGAGGTGCTGCTGCATGGCTATGAGCAGTGGGGCAATCAGCTGCCCGGCAAACTGCGCGGCATGTTCACCTTCGTGATCTGGGACCAGAAAACCAAAACCATGTTTGGTGCGCGGGATATCTTCGGTATCAAACCGTTCTATTATTATAATCAGGATGGTCTGTTCCTGTTTGGCAGCGAGATCAAAAGCTTTCTGGCTCATCCCGGTTTCAAAAAGGAACTAAACGAGGAACGCCTGCCGGAATATTTGAGCATTGAGTATATCCCCAATGAGGAAACCATGTTCAAAAATGTCTACAAGCTGCCCAGCGGATGTATGTTCACCTGGGAAAATGGCGAGCTGACAGTGGAACGCTACTATGAGATCAAGTACCATGTGGACGATTCCAAGAGCCTGGAAGAGTGGGAAAAAATCATCACCGATACCTTTGCCGAAAGCGTTGCCGCCCACCAGATTGCCGATGTTGAGGTTGGCTGCTTCCTTTCTTCCGGTGTGGATTCCAGCTTTGTGGTCAACGAGGTTGCTAAGGGTACTCCGCATGTCAAGAGCTTCTCGGTCGGCTATGCGGAGGAAAAATACTCCGAGCTGCCGTATGCCCAGGAGTTCAGTAAGGAAATCGGTGTGCCCAGCATTGCCAATAAGGTGGATGCCGAACAGTTCTTTGAAGCCAACCGCCTGATCCAGTGGTACCTGGATGAACCCATGCCCAACCCGGCGGAAGTTCCGCTTTACTTTTTGGCCCAGAACGCCCGCAAGTACGTCAAGGTCGTGCTTTCCGGCGAAGGTGCCGATGAACTGTTTGGCGGCTACCCCATGTACTGCCAGGCGGTTCACTTTATGGATTACGAGCATAAGGTGCCCAAAGCGCTGCGTAAGGCCGCAGGCACAGTGGCATCCAAACTGCCGGACTTTAAGGGCAAGCACTTCCTGGTGCGCGGTGCAGAAGAACCCTGGCAGCGCTATATGCGCGCCAACTATGTTTTCCTGGACCCGGCTGAACGTGACCGCTGCCTGAAAAAGAACTACCACAGCCCCCGCCCGGAACAGTTCTTTAGGCCTTATTTTGATAAAGTGCAGGGTCTGGATGAACCCACCCAGCTGCAGTGGGTGGATATGCACACCTGGATGCTGTATGATATCCTGCTGAAAGCCGACCGCATGAGCATGGCCAACAGCCTGGAACTGCGCGTGCCTTTCCTGGACCGCAACATGCTGGATGTGGCACTGTCCATCCCGCAGAAATACCGCTCCGGCAAAGAGTCCACCAAGATCGCTCTGCGCGGTGCCGCCATGAAGCAGCTGCCGGAAAGCGTTGCCCATCGCAAAAAGCTGGGCTTCCCCGTGCCGCTGAACGACTGGCTGCGGGAAGATAAGTACTATAATATGGTAAAGGAAAAGTTCACTGGCCCCGTTGCCGAAAAGTTCTTTAATGTGGACGAAATCATGCGCCTGCTGGATGATCATAAGGCGGGCAAGGCCAAGAACATGACCAAGATTTGGAGCTTCTATTCCTTTATTTTGTGGTACGAGCTGTATTTCGTAAACACCCAGGCCCCGGCAGGAATCTATTAAAAGCCGGGCAGAAAGCCCCGATAAAAACACAAATAAAAAAGTTCAAAAAAATTGAACTTTACTATTGACACAATGCGCCCCATGTGATATTATAATTGGCGCAGTTGGTTAGCGCGCCAGATTGTGGCTCTGGAGGCCGAGAGTTCGAATCTCTCTAGGCACCCCACCAAAGACCGCACAGTGATTATGCTGCGCGGTCTTTTCTTTTGCTGGGCCGTCGCCAAGCGGTAAGGCAGAGGACTTTGACTCCTCCATTGCGTCGGTTCAAATCCGGCCGGCCCAACCAAGATGCAACCTCGCAGGGGGTTGCATCTTTTTATTTGTAATAAACGGCGGCGGGAGAACATAGGCCGAATTTGAACAGCCCGTGTCCGGCGTCCCACGTCCCGCCGGGTAAAAACAGTCCAGCGGACTGTTTTTAGGGCGCGGCTTGCCAAATCCGGCCGGCCCAACCAAAATCGCTCATAAATTTAACGTGAAAACGTTGAATTTATGAGCAATTTTTTTTAGCAGTATAAAGGCCGCAAGCCTGCCCAGCTGCCGACGGATTTTGATGCTCTGTACACCCGCTACCAGTGCCGTGAGCTGAATAAAACCCAGCTGGCCGCCGCTGTTGGTGTATACTTCAACGGGCTTTTTTCTATATCTGTAACCTGTCGCAAAATTTCCCCTACAACCCTGTTGACAAACCTATACATTCTCACTATAATTAACCGTGATAATTATCAAAGGCAATTACAAGGAGGAAATATGACAACAGAGAACATGAAGGCGCTGCTGGATGCCTGTTACCAGGCAAAGCGGGTGCGGGAGCTGCTGCCGGCGCTGCCAAAAGGGGTCAGCCCTTCTTATATTCACTATCTGGATACCATCGAGGAACTGGAACGCCGCGGCGTTCGGGTAAAGGTTTCGGACATCAGCGATGCGCTGAACTTGCCGCGCCCCGGCGTTACGCGCACGGTCAAAGAGATGGAGGATAAAGGCTACCTGAAAAAAATCGCATCGGAGCAGGATGGCCGCGTGACCTACCTTTCTATTACGGAAAGCGGCCGCCAGCTTTCGCAGGTGCACAACACCGAGTTCTTTGCGCAGCTGGCGCCGCTTGTGGCTGACATTTCGGATGCGGATGCAGCCTGCACGGTCCAGACGATTGAAAAGATATACAAAATCATGTCGGAAAGGAAAAATTCACTTGAACACAGATAAAACAGATTTTACGCAAGGGAGCATTTTAAAAAAACTTTCCCTTTTTATGCTGCCGGTACTCGGAGCTTTGGTGCTGCAGGCGGCATATGGCGCGGTTGACCTGCTGGTGGTGGGGCACTTTGGCTCCACGGCGGGGCTTTCGGCGGTTTCTACCGGCAGCCAGCTGCTGAACCTGGTCACCTTTGTGGTAACGCAGCTTGCCATGGGCGTTACGGTTTTGATCGCCCGCTATATTGGTGAGAAGAAACCCCAGCAGATCGGGGCGGTGCTTGGCGGTGCCGCGGTGGTGTTTGCCATTATGTCCGTGGTTCTGTTTATTTTGCTGGTCGCATTTGCACGGCCCATTGCGGTGCTGATGCAGGCTCCGGAGGAAGCCATTGGCCTTACCGCAAGCTACATCCGCATCTGCGGCAGCGGTATTTTCTTTATTGTGGCATACAACCTGATGGCCGCCATCTTCCGCGGTCTGGGCGACAGCAAATCCCCGTTGTTGTTCGTGCTGGTGGCCTGCATTGTCAACATTGCGGGCGACCTGCTGCTGGTGGCCGGGCTCAAGATGGATGCTGCCGGTGCTGCGGCGGCAACGGTGCTGGCACAGGCTGTCAGCGTGGTGTTCGCCATTGTAATGCTGATGAAGAAAGATCTCCCGTTTACCATCAAAAAGTCGGATTTTCGCCTCGACGTACAGTGCCGGAAATTCCTGGAGATCGGTCTGCCGCTGGCCTTGCAGGAATTTTTGACCCAGCTTTCTTTCCTGGCGCTCTGCGCCTTTGTCAACCGCCTGGGCCTGGCTGCATCCTCCGGCTATGGCGTTGCCTGCAAGATCGTTAACTTTGCCATGCTGATCCCCAGCGCGTTGATGCAGTCGATGGCTTCGTTTGTGGCGCAGAATGTGGGTGCGGGTAACCCCAAGCGCGCCCAAAAGGCGATGCTGACCGGTATTGGGGTGGGGCTGATGTTTGGCTGCGCGGTGTTTGCCCTTGTTATGTTCAGGGGCGACCTGTTGGCGGGCGTTTTCTCCACCGATGCAGAGGTTGTACAGAAAGGCTTTGAGTACCTGAAAGGCTTTGCACCCGAAACTATTGTGACGGCGATTCTGTTCAGCATGGTGGGTTACTTTAACGGCAACAATAAAACCCTCTGGGTTATGATTCAGGGCCTGGTCCAGACGCTGCTGGTGCGTTTGCCGATGGCATATTTCATGAGCATTCAGCCGAACGCCAGCCTGACCAAGATCGGCCTTGCCGCCCCGGTATCTACCACAGTGGGCGTTGTGCTGAACATTGCGTTTTACATGTACCTGAACCGTGCCGAACAGCGCAAACAGCGCACGGCAGCATAACGGGAAAGTGCAGCATGACACCGCCTGCAAAAGTGAAAAGACAGTCGTTATAATATATCATCATATCAAAAAAAGCTGCTGCACCGGGAAAGCCAGGTGCGGCAGCTTTTTGCATAGAAAGGCAGCAGCAAACAAAGCAGCGGACCTCTATTCCGCTGTCTACACAATGGCGACGAAATGTGCAAAATAAATCAACTTGAACTTGATTTTTTATGCATTTAACGCTATGATTAAACCAATGGAAACCATGTTGACAGGATGGATTTTTGCATCCTGAATGACCAATACAACTGGGAGGTAGTTATGCTGGATGTAGCAATCATTGGCTGTGGTGTGGTTGGTGCAGCTGCAGCGTATGAACTGTCGCACTATCCGCTGCATGTGGCAGTGCTGGAAGCAGAAAACGATGTGGCGGATGGAACAACGAAGGCAAACAGCGCCATCCTGCACGCCGGGTATGACCCGGAACCGGGCACCCAAATGGCCCGCCTGAATGTGCAGGGCGTGGCGCTGGCAAAGGAAATCTGCGCCCGGCTGGATGTGCCCTACCGCCAATGCGGCAGCCTGGTGCTGGCGCTGAGCCAGGCAGAGCTGCCCCACCTGCAAAAGCTGTACGCGAACGGCGTGGCAAACGGCGTGCCGGGCATCCGGCTGCTGACGGCGGAGGAAACCCTGGCGATGGAGCCGCAGCTTGCCCCTACAGTGGCCGGGGCGCTGTTTGCCCCCAGCGCAGCCATCGTCAGTCCGTGGGAGTTTGCGCTGGCCATGGCGGAGGTGGCGGTGCGCAACGGGGTGGAGTTGTACCGCAGCACTCCTGTAACCAACATTGAAAAGATTGACGGCGGCTGGCAGCTGACCACGCCAAACGGCAGCTTTGCGGCCCGCTATGTGGTCAATGCGGCGGGACTGAACGCTCAGGCCATCCATGAGATGGCCGCGCCGCACACCTTTACGCTGGAACCTACCCGCGGGGAATACTATCTGCTGGACAAAAGCGAAGGTAACCGCGTGAACCATGTGATCTTCCAGTGCCCGAACGAGAACGGCAAAGGGGTGCTGGTAACGCCCACCGTACACGGCAACCTGCTGGTGGGGCCGAACGCCCAGCCGGTAGCGGGGGATGATACCGCCTGCACGGCAGACGGCCTTGCCTTTGTGGCGGCAGCGGCCAGGCGCAGTGTGCCGGGGATCCGCTTTGGCGAGTCCATCCGCAACTTTGCCGGTGTGCGCGCCAACGTGGATACCGGGGACTTCGTGATCGGCGAAGCGGACGGCGCACCGGGCTTTATTGACCTGGCGGGCATGAAATCGCCGGGGCTTTCCAGTGCACCGGCTGTGGCAAAAGAGGTAACTAAAATTCTGGCAGCCCACAACGACCTGCCGGAGCCAAAGACGGATTATAAGGATGGCCGTACCCGCGTGCGGTTCAAGGAGCTGCCGCCGGAGCAAAAGGCGAAGCTGATTGCCAAAAATCCCGCCTATGGCCGCGTGATCTGCCGGTGTGAGACGATCACCGAGGGCGAGATTCTGGATGCCTTGCAGAGCGAGATCCCAGCCGTGAGCATTGATGGCGTAAAGCGGCGGTGCAACGCGGGCATGGGCCGCTGTCAGGGCGGCTTTTGCGGGCCGCGCGTGCTGGAACTGATCAGCAAAACACGAGGCATTGACCCGTTGGATGTATTGCAGGACAAAGCCGGCACCAATGTGCTGCTGTGTGAAACCAAAACCGGAAGGGGGTGCAACCATGGTTGAACTTGTTATCATCGGCGGCGGCCCGGCGGGCCTGGCGGCGGCGTACAGCGCGTGGCAGCATGGCCTGCGCGATATTTTGATTTTGGAACGCGATGCAGAGCTGGGCGGTATTTTGAACCAGTGCATCCACAACGGGTTTGGCCTGCATCGGTTTGGCCAGCAGCTTACCGGCCCGGAATACGCCGGGCGCTATATCGAGATGCTGCGCACAACCGGCGTGCGGGTGGAACTGGGCACCATGGTGCTGGAAGTGACCCCCGATAAGCAGGTACACTGCGTCAGCCGCAGCAAGGGCTACCAGATCATTCAGGCCAAAAGCATTATCCTGTGCATGGGCTGCCGCGAGCGCACCCGCGGGGCCATCGGCACCCCCGGCACCCGCCCGGCAGGAATTTATACCGCCGGTGCAGCCCAGCGCTATGTAAATATGGAAGGCTACCTGGTGGGCAGACGGGTATTGATTTTGGGCAGCGGCGATATCGGCCTGATCATGGCGCGCCGTATGACGCTGGAGGGAGCCAAAGTGCTCGCCTGCGTGGAAGTGATGCCTTATTCCGGCGGGTTGACCCGCAACATTGTGCAGTGCTTGCAGGATTTTGATATTCCGCTGTACTTATCCCACACCATTGTGGAAATTCAGGGCAAAAAGCGAGTGGAAAAAGCCATCGTTGCCAAGGTGGATGAAAACCGGCGCCCTATCCCTGGAACCGAGATGGAGTTTGATGTGGATACCATCCTGCTCAGTGTGGGGCTGATCCCCGAAAACGAGTTGACCCGCCAGGCAGGCATTGCCATGGACCCCCACACCAAGGGGGCCGTGGTATATGAAAATATGGAAACCGAGATCCCCGGTGTATTTGCCTGCGGCAACGTGGTGCATGTGCACGATCTGGTGGATTTTGTTTCCGGCGAAAGCGAAACCGCCGGTGCAGCCGCGGCAGCCTATGTGCAAAATGGCGAGATAGAAACCGAAACCGTTCTGCCGCTGGCAGCGGGGGAGGGCATTGGCTACACCGTGCCGCAGCATATCCGGCTGGACGGCGTGCAGAAAAGCGTGAGCGTATCGTTCCGTGTGCGGCGCAATTATGGGCCCAGCACCATAACGGTGCGCTGCGGACCAAACAAAATTGCCGCCTTTAAGCGGGAACGCCTGGCACCGGGGGAGATGGAGCACATTACGCTGCCCAAAGCTCTGCTGCAAAAAGCGGACGGCCCGCTGATCGTTGCTGTGGAGGAGGTGCCGCAATCATGACAGAAACAATAAAAGAGCTGATCTGCATCTGCTGCCCCAAGGGGTGCCATCTGCGGGTGGACACCGCAAATGACTATGCCGTGACCGGCAATGCCTGCCCCAACGGCGCTGCATACGGCAAAGAGGAACTGACCCACCCCACCCGCATCATTACCAGCACCGTGCGCATTACGGGTGGACTGTACCGCTGCCCCTGCTTCGGTTCGCTGTTTCCGCCACTGGCGGCGCTCACCTTTGCAGCATCCAGTATTATCTGCGCTTTTGTCTTAGCAGCTGCCGCACCTCGCTCGCCGTATCGGCACTTAGAATTGTGCGGTATTGCCTTGGCCCCGTTACCCATCAACAAGGAGGTTGAAGATGAGCAGATATGTTCTTGCGCTGGATCAGGGTACCACCAGCAGCCGGGCAATCCTGTTTGATAATGAGCAGAATATTATTGCCGTGCGCCAGCGCGAATTTGAGCAGCTATACCCCCAGCAGGGCTGGGTGGAGCACGACCCCATGGAGATATGGTCCAGCCAGTATGGCGTGATGAACGAGGTGGTAGCCCAAAGCGGCGTGGATGCGCATGATATTGCCGCCATCGGCATTACCAACCAGCGCGAAACCACGATTTTGTGGGAAAAAGCGACCGGCCGCCCCATTTATAACGCCATTGTGTGGCAATGCCGCCGCACCGCGCCGCTGGTGGATGAGCTGCTCAGCCAGCCGGGCATGGCAGAGTATATCAAAGAGAATACCGGCCTTGTGCCGGATGCCTACTTTTCCGCAACCAAGATCAAGTGGATTCTAGACCATGTGCCGGGCGCACGGGAGCGCGCACAGGCGGGAGAAATTCTGTTTGGCACGGTGGACAGCTGGCTGGTGTGGAAGCTGACCGGCGGCAAGGTGCATGTAACGGACCGAACCAACGCCAGCCGCACCATGCTGTATAATATCCACAAGCTGGACTGGGATGATACACTGCTGAACGCGCTGGATATCCCCCGCGCCATGCTGCCGCGTGTGACGGATTCCAGCGAGATTTACGGTTACACTGACCTGTGCGGTGTGCAGGTGCCGGTGGCCGGTATTGCGGGCGACCAGCAGGCCGCACTGTTTGGCCAGGGTTGTTTTTCCAAAGGTGAAGCCAAAAACACTTATGGTACCGGCTGCTTTTTGCTGATGAACACCGGCGATACCATCTGCCGCAGCAAAAATGGCCTGCTGACCACCATTGCCATCAGCCTGAACGGCAAGGTGGAGTATGCGCTGGAGGGCAGTGTGTTTGTGGGCGGGGCGGTCATCCAGTGGGTGCGCGATGGCCTGCGCATGATTCAGGAAAGCCGGGATTCGGAGTATTACGCCCAGAAGGTGCCGGATAACGGCGGGGTGTATATTGTTCCGGCCTTTACCGGATTGGGCGCACCCTACTGGGATATGTACGCCCGCGGGGCCATTGTGGGCATTACCCGCGGCACCACCCAGAACCATATCATCCGTGCGGCGGAAGAATCCATCGCTTATCAGAGCTATGACCTGGTACACGCGATGGAGTTGGATGTGGGCCAGCCCATCACCGCCCTGAAAGTGGATGGCGGTGCTTCCCGCGACCAGTTTTTGATGCAGTTCCAGGCGGACATCCTGAACAAAACCGTGCTGCGCCCGGCCATCCGCGAAACAACGGCCCTTGGCGCTGCCTACCTGGCGGGCCTTGCCACCGGCGTGTGGAAAGACCGTGAGGAGATCCGCAGCCTGTGGCACTGCAACATGACCTTTACTCCCAACATGGAAGCTCCGGAACGCGAAAAGCTGCTGGCTGGCTGGCACAAAGCCGTGGGCCGAAGCCGCGATTGGGCGGAACACGAGTGAAAGTTAGGAGATAGGAGGTAGGAGTGAGGAGTTGCGGCAGAATTAGGAATGAGAAATGAGAAATTGGAGATGGGGGAGAAGGCCCCAGGTAGGGCGGGGTCACCCGATCCCGCCAGGGGGGCTTGCCACATTGTGTGTGCAAAATTTATTCTGTAGAGGACGATGCTCGCATCGTCCCGGGTGACGGGCTGTATCAAACGTTTTACATGTATCCCCACGATTCAACTTGTGAGCAAATTCCCCGAACCAACTCCAAAACTACTCACATAAAAAACAACCACCAAACAACAATAGGCCCGCGCCGCAGGAGAACATCCCGGCGTGAGCCTGTTATTTATCTATGGCAACACCGCACAATTCCCGCCTAGCGGCTTAAGCACCGCTTCGGCGGCTGCGGCACGGCATCTGCG
>PPYE01433305.1_pt1 | contig 14942 bp, 10 predicted proteins | sample 1559881 | NCBI WGS metagenome assembly PPYE01 (sample SAMN08240022, study PRJNA423297) | Human gut metagenome, whole genome shotgun sequencing project. | reverse complement strand
TACTTGCTATATGTTTTCCCCAGCCAGGTAACCAAGAGGTATCCCATGACATTCGGTGAAAAACTCCGCCGCGCCCGCAAAGAAAAGGGCCTGACGCAAGCCGAACTTGCTCTTCAGGCCGGGTTGGGGCTGCGGACGATCATCGCTTACGAAAAGGGCGAGACCTACCCGCAAAAGCGCTCTACATATCAGACATTGGCGGACATTTTGGGTGTACAGGCGGACGATCTGCACAACGAAGAAACCACGACCAACACATCGCCGCTTTCCCGCGCACAATGGGAGAACGCCAAACAACAATATGAAAAGCTGCTCCCGGATGGTCCCGCCTGGCCGGGCGATTCCACCTATGAGGCTTACTGCGAAAAGATGGCACAATCAGCAGGTGTAGACCCCGCAAGCAACTATTACAAATCGACCGGGCAAGAGCTGCCGCAAATCACAATTCGCCCCGCCCTGGCCCAAGACTTCCCTGTTCTATTGCAGATCTGCAAGGACCGCTGCCAGTTCGACGCCACACGCGCAGGTGTTGACAAAAGTAAACTTCCCACTTTTGAATCACAGCTCGAAGCCCTGATACAGGCCCTCGTCGGTTGGATCGCCGCCGGGCAGTGCTTCCTGATGGAAGCCAACGGCCGCCCCGGCGCCTGGTTCGTCTTGCAGCTGCCTGCGCCGGACGAGTATCTCGCCCCCAACAAACGAAAAGGCGGCGCGAAGGCAACGGCCTCCACGCCGCTGCCCCGCGCCACCATGATGGGCCCCTACACAAGCCCCCACTTTGCGGGTGCTTCCAAATACATGCTCACCTTCTGCAAAGCCTGTTGTCCGCGGTTGGCCATCGAGGTCCTGCTGGATGACCCCCTCAGCAAGCACCGCCTGGTCTACTGGCTGGGCCAAGGATTTGTTCCTAACGCGCTAACGCCATCCGGCAAAGCAGTGCGGCTTGTCAGCCAATAAGCTCATGCCGTATTCACGTTGTCAGCAGCGCCCCTGATCCGATCGAACAGGACACCGCACTGTGGTCGGTCTACAGAATCTCTTCGATCTGCTGCGGCGATGGCATCGAACGGATCGCGCCTTTGCGGGTGGTGACCAGGTAGGCGGCCGTATTGGCAAAGTGCAGCATCCCGGCCAGGTCAGCCTCGGTCAGGCCGTCCAGGCCGTGGCCCAGCACAAAGTTCAGCACACAGGCGCAAAAAGTGTCCCCGGCGCCGGTGGTCTCGATCACGCCGCCGCGGGTGCAGGCGGGTTGGAACACCTGTTGACTGCCGTAGAAGGAATAGCTTCCGTTGGCGCCCGCGGTGACATTCAGCAAGCGGATGTTCGGGTACTGTGCCTGCAGCTGAGCCGCGCCCTTGGCAAAATCCGTCTGGCCAGTCATGAATTCCAACTCGTTGTCGGCGATCTTCAACACATCGCATCGGGCCAGGCCCCAGGCGATCTGCGCGCGGGCTTCCTCCAGGCTGTCCCACAGGGGCGGGCGCAGGTTGGGGTCAAAGGAGATCAACGCACCGTTCTCTTTTGCCAGCTCCAGCGCCGTTTGGGTGGCGCTGCGCACCGGCTCACGGGTGAGGGAGAGGGTGCCGAAGTGAAAGATCTTCGTCTGTGTGATCAACTCGGCGGGAAGCTCCGCTGCGGTCAGCATCATGTCGGCGCCGGGGTTGCGGTAGAAGGAAAAGTCCCGGTCCCCGTTCTCGGAGGTCTTGACAAAAGCCAGTGTGGTGCGCACGGCCGGGTCCACCGCTAGTCCATCCATGCAGATGCCTGCTTCTTCGGCCACCTGCCGCAGCTGGCGGCCAAACAGGTCGTCCCCCACCTTGCCCACAAAGGCGCAGGAGCGGCCCAGCTTTTTCAGCATGGCCAGCACGTTGCAGGGCGCGCCGCCCGGGTTGGCCTCAAACAGCGGGTTGCCCTGGCTGCTCTCGCCGTTCATGGTGAAATCGATCAGCAGCTCGCCCAGGGCCACCACATCAATGGCTGGTTCCATCTTCTGCCGCCTCCTTTCGGTCCAGGTCGATGTCGTATTTTTCCACATCCATCAGCACCGAGCCGATGGCATCGAAGCTGATGGCGTTGGCGGATTGCCGGGTGAAGATCGCAACCGAGACCGCCTGTTCGCCATCGTTGACAAACACCTCGACACTGTAGCGGTCCAGCAGGATGCGCAGTTTCAATTGGCCACCCTGCGGGCGTACCAGCAGGCTGCGGGTGTGCACCACATCGGCATTGCTGCCGCTGCGGGTGCGGTCGATCTTCAAGATGCTGGTATCCGGCCGGTAGCGGATCGTGGTGACATACTCGCCGTCCTTTGCCACATTGACCCGGAAGCTGTGGTAGAGTTCCCGCTCGGCAGAGCGGATCTCTACGGTCATGTCCACCATGCGGCCTTCCACCCGGTGGAGGTTGGTCTCGGAAGTCAGCAGTACATTCTGGTAGCAGACCCGGTTGCAGCGGTACTGTTCCAGCTCCCGCACCGGCTGCTGATACAGCCGTCCTTCGCGGATGGAAAGCTCCCGCGGGATGGACATCTGCCCAAACCAGCGGGCATCGCGCGGCTTGCAGCTGAGGGTGTTCCAGTTCTGCATCCAGCCGATCATGATGCGGCGGCCGTCCGGGGCCAGCAGCGTCTGCGGGGCATAGAAGTCGAGGCCGTAGTCGATCGCCTGGACGGCTTCCCGCACAAAACGGTTTGCGGCGGTATCATAGCTGCCGATCAGGCAGACCGTGCCATTGCCTGCGTGGAATTCCAGCCCGATGGGGCTCATCTCCTGCGGGCTGACAAACAGTACCTGTTTGCCGTCCAGCGGGAAAAAGTCCGGGCATTCCCACATTTGACCATACTGGCTGCGGGAGGCATCCACCGTACCCACCAGCGACCAGGCAAAGCCGTCCTCGCTGCGGTAGAGCAGCACGGCGCCGCTGCCATCGGAAGAGCGGTTGCCCACCACCAGGCGGTAACTGCCGTCCGCTTCCCGCCAGACTTTCGGGTCGCGAAAATCCACCGGGCTGCCGCCTTCGGGCAGGTCGGCGGCCGTCAGCACCGGGTTGCCGTGCCATTTTTCATAGTTGACGCCGTCGCCCACCGCCAGCGCCTGGGTCTGGGTCTCGGTGGTGCGGCCATCCTCGCCCAGATGTTTGCGCACAGCGGTGTACACCAGCAGCTGGCGGCCGTCCGGCAGTTCCACCGCGCTGCCGGAAAAGCAGCCGTTCTGGTCATATGCCGTATCAGGGGCCAGAGCTGCGGGCAGTCGTTCCCAGTGCAGGAAATCCCGGGTCTTGGCATGGCCCCAGTGCATGGGTCCCCATTCGGTGGAATAGGGGTGGTACTGATAGAACAGATGGTATTCTCCCTGGTAGCAGGAGAACCCGTTGGGATCGTTCATCCAGCCAATGGTTGGGGTCAGGTGATAGGCCGGGCGTTGGTCCGCCGGGATCAGGGGACCGTAACGGGCCTCGAATTCCCGCGCCCGGAGCAATGTGTTATCGGTCATTTTACGTTTCCTCCTGTTGGGTTTTGGCGGCCTGCGCGGCTGTGTCCTCCGGCCGCAAATGCTTGAGAAATACCTTTTCGATCAAGATGCTGGCCAGCCAGTAGACACCTGCCGGGGCAACCAGCGCCATGCCCGGCAGCCCCAGCGCCAGAACCAGGCCCGCCGCCAGGCAGGCAAAGACCTCCAGTGTGCGGATAGGGTGCCAGATCATCAGCAGAACGCTGAAGCGCAGCACCTCCCGCACTGTGCCGTTGAAGCGGGCGGTGTAGGCGGCCAAGTAGATGGTCCAGGTCAGCACAACGCAGCACAGGATCAGCGACAGCTCATACAGCCCACCCAGTGGTTCGCCCTGTATCCGCAGCGAGCGAAAAACCAGAATGTCTGCCGCCATCAGCGCCAGCAAGGCCACTTCCACCAGTCCCGCCAACGTGGAACGGCGGAAGTTTTCCCGCAGGGAGCCGAAAAAGGTGGCCGTCAGGGTGCCTTCCTCCCGGCGGATATACTTGTATACCGTGGTGTACAGGGCGGTGCAGGAGACGCCGATGGTGATCACCGGCAGGCAGCAGACAAACCACAGCACGCTCAGGCAGATGCAGTCAAACAGTTTGATCAGGCCGCTGAAAACCGGGCCTTCCGCGCTAAACAGTTTCATGTTTTTTTCCTCAGACAGTCAGAGTATGTGCCGCAGGCCGCAGGGTGTATCTGGATCGATCCAAAGTGCCGGAGATTTTTCAGATGCACCTTAGGGGCGGGTGTACTCCCGCAGCGAGGTGAAGGCGACGGTGTTGTTCTCGGCAAACAGTTGGATGGTCTTGCCGCTGGCACCATAGATGCGCACGGTCAGGGCAGCCTGCCCGTCAATGTAGAAAGTGCCCACCGAGCCTTCCTGGAGATAGGTGAAGGAATAAGTCTGGCCCGGCTGCAGGTTGACGGCAGTCTCGGCGATGGGGGTACTGCCCTCGTTGAAGAGCAGGCGCACCATACCGTCGGCGGGGGAAATGGAGATCAGCTTATTTTTGTCCTGCTCCCCGTTGTAGTCAAAGCTCAGGCCGAAGGTCCCTGTGCCGGTATAACGGAACTCGCCAGTCAGGCGGAAGCTCTCGTAGCAGGTGAAAGCGTCTGCGTAGGTGTACAAGGTGCCCGCCTCGATGCCCACATGAGGCTGTTCCACCGCCAGCGCCCGCCGGACCGAGAAGCTGTCCGCCACGGCGTCCGCCGGCGCCAGGTACAAGGTGCCGTCCTCATTCTGGCAGATCTTCTGTGCCACCAGGTTGCCGCCCCAAGCGGATACCTCCTGGGTGGAGGAGGGAGATTCCGACCGGCGCGCCCAGCCCACCATGTAGCGGTTTTCCCCATCTTCCACATGCTTGGCGGCGTAGAACAGCTTGCCGTCCAGCCGGACCGGGTCGCCGTAGGGGCCGTAGGGGGTGTCGGACATGGCGTACCACAGCGTGTCGTCCTGGGCCGAGTAGGTCAGGTAATACTTGTCGCCGATCTGGAAGGTATCGCTGCACTCCAGGTTCCAGAACTCGCCCACCGGGTTGGTGAAGATGATGCCATCGTACTGCACCGTCTGCAGATCGCTGCTCAGGGTGTATTTCAGGATGCGGGCGGTGCCCTCCTGTGCGGCGGTCACCGTCATGGTGATGGTGTCGGTGGCAGGGTCGTAATAGCACTGGGGGTCGCGGAAATCCCGCTTCTGGCCCAGCTCGGCGGGCGGGGTGATCTCCCAGCCCTCCATCTTTTCAAAGGCCATCGGGCTATCGCCCACCGCCACCATGATCTTCTCGGCGTATTCCATCGCCGCAGAATCGGTGTGACCGGTGTAGAAGAGGTAGTATTTGTCCCCCACCTTGACCACCGAGCCGGTGCCGGTCCAGCTGTCCTGCCCGCCGGAGCGGGAGGCCTCCACCACCGGGTCGTCGTACTCGGTGTAAGTGACAAAGTCGGTGGTGGTGGCCAAGTAGATGGAATGGTTGTAGGAGTCTCCGGCTTCTTTGAGGTAGTAAATGTAGTAGGTGCCGTCCTCATAGTAGGGCATCGGGTCACCCACATAGGGCTGGCTGACACCGTCCGGCGCGGGCAGGAAGAAGCTCTGGTACTCGTAGGCGTTCTCCTGGCTGCCAGGGGTGGTCAGGGTGGAAAAGTCCTTGTCATTCGCCGACTCGGTGATGGTGTCGCCGGTATCCCTGTCCCACCCGGCGTAGAGGGTGGTATCCCCCGCCACCTTGCTGGAGGCGGTATCCCAGGGGGTATTTAACGTGGCATCCTGGAACCAGCCCAGGAAGGTATAACCGTCACGTGCAGGGGGCTCTACCTCCTGCACGGTCTTGCCCGACTGCACGGTCTGGGTGGACAGTGTCTGGCCACTATAGTTGTCGTCAAAGGTCACTGTATACTCGGCCGTACTGCAGCCGAACAGGCACCCGGCCAGGGCGATGGCGGAAAGGGTCATGGGAAGTCTCTTTTTCATACTGTGTCCTTTCAGGCCCCGCAGAAGAAGCAGAGGAGGTGCAGACGGCTGCACCTCCTCTGCCGGCTTGGACTGGGGCGTTAGATGATACTGCGCTGCCAGATGGTGATGTTGGAAATTTCGATGGAGGTCTCCCCCAGCGCCGCCGTCTCAGCGGAGCCGAACTGGAACAGCATCTCAAAGTCCATATCGGTGATCAGCGGGTCGGTCGTCTCAAAGGTGAAGGTCTGTTCCTCAGTGGTCAGGTCGATACTCTGGGAGATGCGGGGGTCCCAACCGCCCAGCGGGTTCAGATAGAAGCCGCAGCTCACCGGCTGAGTGGCCTTGGCGGTGATTTCCACTGTGAAGTAGCTGTCGGCGGGCAGGGTCAGCGGGCAATCGGTGTGGCCGAAGATCAGCTTGTTGTGCCAGTCCACCGTGCCGCCCTGGTCAATGCGGTAGAACAGGCTGCTGCCCTCGGTCCAGATGGTGCCCACGCCCAGCTCGTTGTCCTCATCGGTGCCGTTGTAGACGGTCCACAGCAGGTCGGGGTTGGCGTCGGCAGCAATGCTCTGGCCAAAGTAGTCGATGGTCTTTTCGGTGTCCAAATCGCCGGAAACCGTGCCGAATTCCAGGTTGGTGACGGTCACTGTATTGGAAGTCACGCCCTCGCTGGGGGAACCCATCTGCAGGCGGATGACGGGGTCTTCCACGGCAGCCTCGGCGTCAAAGACGTTGGTGACCACCACTTCCTCGCCGGGGTCCAGCGCAATGCTGTTGAAGTTGGCGCGGGCAGCATCCGCCTGGGAGGCGCTCTCCACCAGGCACTCGGCGCTCTGGGCGTTGGCAGCCTGAATGGTGAAGCTGTAATAGTACTTCTCACCGGCGTTCAGCGTGATACCGGGCAGGGCCATATCGGCCTTGATGCTCCAAACGCCACCACCCTCGCCGGGGTAGGCGTCGATTTGGAAGGTGCCGGCGCCGTTCGCTGCCGTGGCCGTGGCCGAAGCGCCGTCCCCGGCGGTGGCGGTGATCGAATCTGCCGCTGAGAAGTCCGCGGTGTAGACAGGCGTCTGGGTCTGCTCACCGGTGATCTTGTACAGTTCGATCTTGTCGATGGTCACGGTGAAGTCGGAGGGGGTGGTGTCCTCGGGGTTGTCGGGATTGGGTGTGATGCGGCCCAGATTCAGCATCAGTTCCGCGGTGCCCTCGCCGGTGGAGGTGAACTCCATCTCCAGCGGGGAGATGGCGGTGCCGATGGGCAGGTTGTAGGACCCTCCCAGGAAGCTTCCATCGGTGCTGGCTTCGTCCCGTGCCAGCAGGTGGGCGTAGGTGTCCGCCGTGGATTTGGCCCAGACCTTGACCCGGTAGGTGGCGGCCTCGATGGGCACGCCCGCCTTGACCAGGGCAATGTCGCTGTCGGTGGTGCCTGGGTCAGTGATGGTAAAGACGTAGGCCCCCTGGGCCAGCTCGCCGGTGGCGCTGACGCCCTCCGCGATGCGGGGCTCCCAGCCATGGCCGTCGGGCTGCGGTGCGCTGGCAAAGTCAAAGCTCATCAGCTCGGTGGCCTCGCCGGCCTGGCGGGTCACCTTCAGGGTGGCGTAGGCTTTGCTTTCCAAGCCGCCGGCGTCAGTGACGGTGTAGGTCAGCTCGTAGTCGCCGGGGGCGTCGGGCGTGGCCTTGCCGTTCTGGAAAGTCAGTTCAGGCAGCGAGGTGATGGAGATCTTGCCCGTCACATCGCCATCCTCGGCATCGGTGGCGGAAACGCCCGCCATGGCGTCAAACTCGGTGCCAGCCTGCACGCTCTGATCCTGCACGCCGGTGATCTCCGGCTCAGTGTTGGCGCCGGACTGGCCGCAGGCGGTGGCACTGACTGCCACACAGAGACTGAGCAAGGCGGCAAGGCTTCTGCGCAATTTCATATAGGTCATACTCCCTTCGCGTATTACTGAGCGTTGCTGCTGGCGCTGCCGCCGTTGGCCGTCTCGCCGGAGACATAGCGATCGTAGGCGTCCTGATAGGCCTGCTGGATAGCGGACAGGTTGGTGCGGCCGTTCAGGTCCTCGGTGAAGGTGGTCCACTGCTCGTCGGTCACGCCGCCGCTGGTTAGCCAGGAGATCAGGTTGGTGCGGATGTAATCGTTCAGATTGGACTCGTAGCTGGTCAGCACGTTGAGCTCTTCCATCGTGAACTGCAGGTTGGGGGTGGGGGTCACGCCCTCGTCCACATAGGGGGTGGCGTAGGCGTTCAGACGTTCCAACCGCAGCTGAGCGCGGGGCTCCATGTGGACCACGTTCTCCCAAGCGTAATCGTTCAGGTAACAGATGCCCAGGGGTGCGTTCTGCAGGCGGAGCTCGTCAGCGGTCATGTCGCCGGTCAGTTCCTTCTGGACGAGCATGCCGTTCTCGTCCAACTCTTCCTCATAGACGATGCCAATGGGGCCGTAGTTGATCTGGGCGGAGATGTAGGGGTCATAATAGCGGTCAAAGTAGGCCAGCAGAACTTCCACGTTCTCCACGCCGTTGAAGAAGACCAGCTCGCCGGTGCCGATTTCGGGGTTGTTGGACACGCAGATGGTCTGGTCGCCGTTGGGGCCGACCAGCGGCGCGCAGCAGATGTAGTTTTCAGGGTTGGAGACCACCGTTTCGCTCTCCCACCAGTAGAAAGCGCCGTAGGTCTCTTCTCCCTTGCCGTTGGCCAGGAAGTTGTCCTGAGACTGCTCGAAGGAGACCATGTCGATCAGACCATCGGAGACCCAGCCTGCGATGTAATTGGTGGCCTCTTTGAAGCGCTCATCCTGCACGGTGTAGGTGACCTGGCCGTCCACAATGACCCGGTGCTCCAGGTTGTCGTTCAGGCCGAACATCCCGTACAAGTCGCACTGGTTGCCCTGCCAGTTGTTGTAGACAAAGCTCAGCGGACGCTCGTCATCGGTCTCACCGTTGCCGTTCATGTCGTTGTCGCGGAAATAGGTGAGCATTTCCTCCATCTGGTCGCAGGTCAGGGTCAGGCCGTCCACCAGATCGGCTTCGGTGATGCCAGTGACGGCACCGGCATCAATGGCCTGCTTGGCCCAGTTTTTGTTCAGAAACAGCAGGTTGGGATTCTGCAGCAGCCCCATCTCCTCCACCCGGGGCAGGGTATAGATCTTGCCATCCTCACTGGTAAGCTGGGCGCGGATATCGGGGCGTTCCTCCAGGATCTTGGAGAAGTTGGGCATATACTCCAAATAATCGCTGATGGGCAGAAGCACATCGCGCTGTGCATAGCGGATGACTTCTCCGGGGCTCATGCCCGCATGGTAGATGGCATCAGGGCGGTCGTCGGCATTGCCGAAGATCAGGTTTTTCTGCTCGCTGTACACCGACTCGGAAACATTTTCCCAGTTGACGGTGACGTTGGTGCTGGCCTTCAAATCCTGCATGATCTTCATGTCGTTGTAGTCCAGCGCCGATGCATTCTTGGAAGAATAGACGTTGAAGGAGAGAGCCTCAGCGCCAGCGTCATTCAGGATGGGAGCGCTGGTATCCGCCCACTGGAAGCCGTACTCCGACACCAGCTGGTCGATGTCCGTGCTGGACGCGGTGGCGGTGGTGCTTCCGCCGCCACCACAGGCGGTCAGAGAAAGGGTAAAAGCCACCAGTGTGGCAAGGGCGACAAATCGTTTCATGTAAAATACCTCCACAGAAAATGAGTGTTGGGAACAGGCGTTATCAGCCCTTCAGGGAACCGATCATGGCGCCCTGCGCAAAATACTTTTGCACGAAGGGATAGAGCATGATGACAGGCGCGCTGGAGACGATCACCGACACATACTTGATCTGGTTGGCCAGGCGGTACTGTTCAAGAATGGTCTCGCCGCTGCCGCCGGTGGTGGTCTCAGAGGCGATCAGGATCTCGCGCAGGATCAGTTGCAGGGGGTAAAGGTTCTCATCCTGCAGGAAGATCATGGCGTTGAAGTAGCTGTTCCACTGGCCCACCGCGTAATACAATGCCATGACAGCAAGGATCGCTTTGGACAGCGGCAGCACCAGGCTGAAAAAGATGCGGAACTCACTGGCGCCGTCGATGCGGGCGGCCTCCACCAGACCGTCTGGGATGCTGGATTCAAAGAAGGTACGGGTCATAAACAGGTTCCACACCGACAGGATGGCGGGCAGTATGACCGCCCAGGGGGTGTTAATGAAGTTGAGCTGGCTCATGACATTGTAGAAGGGGATCAGGCCGCCGCCGAAGAACATGGGGATGATAAAGTAGATCATAAAGAACTTTTTCCCCAGCAACTGCTTACGACTCAGCGCCCACCCGGCCGGGACGGTGACCACCAGGGACAGCACCACCGTCAGCGCAGTATAGATGATGGTGTTCAGGTAGCCGAGCCATACATCAGAGCGGTGCAGGATCGCCTCGAATCCGGAAAGGGTGATGCCCACCGGGAACAGGATCACATCGCCGCCCAGGACCGCGTCCGGGTCTGAGATTGAAGCAATAATGATAAAGTACAGCGGATAGAGGATGACCAGGGCCAGAAATCCGAGAAAGACATAGATAAAAAGGTAAAAGATCTTGTCGCTTAAGTCGGATCGAGAGAGCCGTGGCCGTTTGGTTTTGGTCATTTCTGGCATCGTCACAGCCTCCTATCAGAACAAGGTGTTTTCAGAGAACTTCTTGGACGTGGTGTTTGCAATGAACAGCAGGATAATATTGATCACCGAATTGAACAACCCGATGGCCGTGGCATAGCCCTGATTGGGAACACCAGTCAAGCCCTGTTTGTACACATAGGTGGAGATCAGTTCGCTGACCCCCAGATTGGCGTCGGTCTGCATCAGCAAAGCCTTCTCATAGCCAACGCCCATCAGGCCGCCGATGGACATGATCAGCATAACGCTGACCATTGGCATAATGGCGGGCAGATCCACATGCAGTACGCGCTGGAAGCGGTTGGCGCCGTCCAGGATGGCAGCCTCATGCAGGCCGGGGTCCACGTTAGAGAGGGCGGCAATGTAGATGATGGCGCTCCAGCCGAAATCCTGCCAGTTGCTGGACAGGATGTACATGGGACGGAAGGCACCGCTTTGCAGGAAGTAGGATACTCGATCTGCTCCCAGCGCGGCGGCGATGTTGTTCACAAGGCCGTAGCGGCCAAAGAACAGCGTCAGCATACCGACCAGGACGACCAGGGAGATGAAATGCGGGGCGGTAAAAATAGTCTGCAGCACTTTGGCGGTGCGCTTGCCCTTCAGAGCATTGAGTGCCAGTGCCACGATGATGGGCAGCGGGAAACCGATGATGAAACCCAGGATGCACAAAATAAAGGTATTGGACATCAGCGGCCAAAACTGCACGTCGTTGAAAAAGCGGATGAAGTTGTCAAAGCCGATCCAATGGGTCAGCGGCCCGATGATCGGGTCGCCGGGCATGTAATCCTGGAAGGCGATCAGGATGCCATAGATGGGCATGTAGTTGAACAGAAATACCACCAGCACAGCTGGAAGCAACAGCAACAGCCAAGGAAAACTCTCTCGCAGCCGCTTCCAACGTTTGGCACCCGATGGTTTGACCGCAGCAACGGCGCCCGATCCGGTTTTTGTTGTTTTCATTTGATTTCTCCTCTCTTGTGTCTGGATTTGAGGCTGCGCAGCAGATCAGCTCCCCGCAAAACAGCAAGCCGGCCTTTGCCATTTTGCCCGGGAAGGAGACAACTTGTTGTACAGCCCCCTCTATTTCGGATGTACCTGTCATTCTCCCAGCGATTTTTGCTCGGAGGATGGTCACGTGAACTTTGCGTCTCTGCGGCTTGGCCAACGCGGTTTTATGCAAAGGGCACGTGGGCTTCAGGTACATCACAAGAACGGTCATCGACCGCAACACCAACTGGCGGCAATGGAGTATTTTTTATGACCCACCTCCCTGTTTGACCTATCCCCTGCGCTCGCAACGGTTTACAAAATGTAAATCATTGTAGAAGGCATATCGTTTCGCTTTGTTACCAACAATATACACCGCTTTTTACATTTTGTCAATCTATTTTCAGAAACATAAAATATTTTGGCAATATTGCCAACCGCGCCTTCTTTGCTTTGGGCAGTTTGCTTATTTTTGGTTTACATTACGCACAACTTGCCATTTCACGCAGTTGTGTGATATAGTACTATGTAGAATCAGCAATGCCTTATACAAGGAATATCGGAGGTTTACATATGGCGGTCCATCGCGTAACCATGCAGGAGGTGGCAGATGCCTGCGGTCTATCCCGGAACACGGTTTCCAAAATTTTCAATCAGCGCGGTTCCGTACCCCAGGCGACCCAGAAGATGGTTTTGAAGAAAGCGCAGGAGTTGGGGTATATCCAGTCTCCCGAGCAGCTAGCTGCCCCCCAGGCCGACAACCACACCATCGTCCTTTTCACCAGCCGTATGCCAGCGGACTATCATTTCGGTACCTTTTTCATCCCCGCTTTTGCCAACCAACTCAGCCGCAGCGGATACACCCTAATGATGTGTGAGATTTCCCCCGAGGAATTGCAGTCCTGTACCCTTCCGCCCCATGTCGATGCAGACCGTATCGCTGGTCTCTTGAGCATTGAGCTGTTTGATCAGGACTATCTGGATATGCTTTGCGGTCTGGGCATTCCCGTTATTTTGGTGGACGGGTACTATGGCTCCAATCTTCGGCCGCTAAAATGTGACAGCATTCTAATGGAAAACACTGGAAGCATGTTCAGTATCACCCACCACATTCTGTCATCGGGGGCAAAGCGCGTTGGATTCGTGGGGGACATTCATCACTGCAGCAGCTTCTACGAACGCTGGCAGGGTTTTTGTGCTGCCATGCAGGCGGCGGGAATGCCGGTCGATCCATCGTACTGCATTCTGGACAGTGACAGTTCTTTTTACGGGGATTCCCAATGGCTGGAGGGCAAGGTCAAGGGTATGCCGAACCTGCCAGATGCTTTGGTCTGCGCCAATGACTTCCTGGCGCTGAACGTGATGGCTGCTTTGAAGCACCTGGGGGTCAGCATCCCCGAACAGGTCATGGTCTCCGGCTTTGATGGCACGCCTCAGTCGGCTATTGTAGCCCCGTCGCTGACCACTGCCCAGATCCCCAGTTCCGAAATCGGCCGCTTGGCAGCAGATCTGCTGCTGGCGCGTATCACAAACCCGGACAGCCCGCTCCAGCGCGTTTATGTCGAAACCACCCCGGTTTTACGGGAGTCTACCGCAAAAAGGCAGTGACCGATATTCGCCACCGGGCACATCGTCCCACAAAATGAGCGCCGTGCCTCCGTGGCTTGGACACCCGGCATCTTCCGTGTGGTATCGCAGCCAGTGGATCGCGGTAGAGGGCCATTGGTGCCCAGGGCGCGCATAAAAGCCAGCGCCCCCGCCCGCAGACGTGAGGCGGTGCCGACCACTGTTTGACCACTTTTCTTTCCAACCGGCTTCGCCTATTGTTTTTTACGCTTTAACATTCTTTTATTTTCATAGACATCAGCGCGGGAATTTGTGCAAAGCGCACAAATTTCTTCGTTGTATCATTCTATATTGCCGGATGTCACAGTTCTCCGACCCGACTACTATACCCAACCAAGCCATTACCTAAAGCGCTTGGTACAGCTGTATTCTGGCGGGCAGAACATACGACGATGGTTCGCCTGTTTTTGGTTGTCTGATACAGTTTCAAATCACTTTCGATCCATGAGCTCTATACTCCATCGTTCTTTTTCTATACATTTCCGACCTTGCCGCAATCCAGCGCACTCCCTTTTCTCATCTCCACGCTTGCCTATCCCTGAGCCCTGTGCTATTCTGGAACCAATCTTACTTTCTCTTTCCTCACATGATTCAGCGGATATTTGTGATGTGGAGGGTGCATTGTATGGACACCAAACTGGAAATCCAGCGTCTGCGGCACAGGGTGCAGGAACTGGAACAGGAAAACGCAGAATTGCGGGCACGACTGGCGACGTTTGATCCAAGCGGCCCTGCGCCGGGGAAGGACAACGGCGCAACATCTTCCAAAACGCAGAGGCCTGCAAACACTGCGAGTGCATCAAACGCCGGTGCCAGTGCCACCGATTTACCCACATCAGCATGCAACGCCCCAAGCGCACCGTTCTGCCAGGCTGACACCGCCTCTGTCACCCGCGCCAGTCCCCCCGCCGAGAAAATTCGCCTGTTTCGCTCCCTGTTCCGCGGCCGCGCCGACGTCTACGCCCTGCGCTGGCACAGCGAAAAGACGCAGAAAAGCGGCTACAGCCCGGTCTGCGCCAACGAATGGCAGCCCGGCCTGTGTGAGAAAGGGCGTGTGTCCTGCGCCAAATGCCCGAACCGCGTGCTGCGCCCACTGGATGACGCAGCCATCTACCGTCACCTGGCCGGGCGAGATGCACAGGGGCGGGATGTTATCGGTCTGTACCCCATGCTGTCGGACGAGACCTGCTATCTGCTGGCGCTGGACTTCGATGACGCCAACTGGCAGGACTGTGCCCGCGCTGTTGCGAGCGTTTGCCGTGCGCACAGTATCCCATTCGCGCTGGAACGTTCCCGCTCCGGCCAGGGCGCCCATGTCTGGCTGTTTTTTGCCGAGGCCATCCCCTGCGCCAAGGCGCGCCAGCTCGGCGACGCACTGCTGAGCGCCGCCATGGATGCCTGCGGCGGCATTTCTTTCACTGCCTACGACCGCATGTTTCCCAATCAGGACACGCTGCCCGCGGGCGGGTTCGGCAATTTGATCGCCCTGCCGCTTCAAGGCCGGGCCCGGCGGCAGGGCAACAGTGTATTTCTGGACGATTCTCTCACGCCCTACCCGGACCAGTGGGCGTTTCTTTCTACCGTGCGCACGCTGCTGCCCGGGCAGGTCGATGACTTGCTGGCGGAATCGTGCCCGGGTCGCCCGGCCCTTGGAGCGCTGGCCGAACCGGCGGAAGCAGCAGGTATCCACGCTCCACTCGCAGATACCAGCCCGTCAACATCCGATTTCCCCACCCCCTGGAA
>PPYE01627779.1_pt1 | contig 14944 bp, 16 predicted proteins | sample 1559881 | NCBI WGS metagenome assembly PPYE01 (sample SAMN08240022, study PRJNA423297) | Human gut metagenome, whole genome shotgun sequencing project. | reverse complement strand
GTATAAAATATAAGTGTAATAAAAAATGTGGTTCAATATGGAGTGAAATGGAGTTAGTTTTTTAGGAGGTGATGGCATTGTTTATTGGAGATTTTCCACATACTTTAGATGATAAAGGCAGACTGATTATGCCATCAAAATTCAGAAATGAATTAGGAACTAATTTTGTAGTAACTCGTGGACTTGAAGGCTGTTTATTTGTATTTACAGAAAGAAAATGGACTGAATTTACTGAGCAACTTAATTCAAAAGGTTTCAGTAAAAAAGATGTTCGTTCAATTACCAGATTCTTTTGTAGCTGTGCAATGAATGCAGACCTGGATAAGCAAGGAAGATTTTTAGTAAATAAAAATTTACGTGAATTTGCAGAAATTGAAAGAGATGTAATGATTATCGGAGTTTCAGATAGAATTGAAATTTGGTCTAAAGAAAAATGGGATGAATATAGCAAAGCAGAATATAGTGATGATAATATTATGTCTGAAAGATTTGATGGTCTTGATTTTTAAAGGATTTATTTATGGAATTTAATCATATACCGATAATGTTAAATGAAGTAATAGATAATTTGAATATTAAACCTAATGGAATTTATGTTGATTTGACTGTTGGTGGTGCAGGTCATTCAACAGAAATATTAAGAAGAATAAAAAACGGAAAACTTATTTGCGTTGATCAAGATGAAGAAGCATTGTCAGTTGCTAGAGATAGACTTTTAAAAATTTCAGATAATGTTTTGTTTTATAAAAGCAATTTTGAAAATTTTAAAGAAATATTAGATTACTTTGGAATTGATAAAGTTGATGGTGTTTTATTAGACATCGGTGTTTCTTCATATCAAATAGACAATGGTCAAAGAGGTTTTTCTTATATGATAGATGCTCCGTTGGATATGAGAATGGATAGAGATCTAAAAAAAAGTGCATTTGATGTTGTAAATTATTACAATTCTGAAGATTTGGAATATATTTTTTATAATTATGGTGAAGAAAAATGGACAAAAAGAATTGTAGAATTTATTGTTAATTATAGAAAAGAAAAGTTAATAGAAACTACCTTTGAATTGGTTGATATTATTGAAAGAGCAATTCCAAAAGCAGTTAGAGCTAAAGGAGGACATCCTGCAAAGAGAGTGTTCCAAGCTATAAGGATTGAGGTTAACAGAGAATTAGAAGTAATAAAGAAAGTTATTCCAGATATAGTAGAAAAACTAAATAAAGATGGTAGATTATGTATTATAACTTTTCATTCTTTGGAAGATAGGATTGTTAAGGATTCATTTAAAGAATTGGCAAGAGGTTGCATTTGCCCTAAAGAATTATATGTATGTGTTTGTAATAATAAACCAAAAATAAAAATCTTAACAAAGAAGCCTTTAGTACCTTCCGAAGAAGAAACGAATAGAAATCCCAGATCAAAAAGTTCAAAATTGAGGATTTGTTCAAAAATTTAGGAGGATGATTTATATGAGCACGGCTCAAGTAAAATATATCAATGTTTCAGGCGAGAGAATTTCAGAGAAAAACAAAAAAGCCTACGGAATTACCAGAGAATCCAGTTTATATAAAAATATTACACTTTTTATATTCACTTTTATTACATTAATTTTTAGTGTAGTAATTTTATATGGATATCTAAATATTGCTCAACAAAATAGAATAATAAATACACTAAACTCTGAAATTCGCTCGTTGGAAACTGAAAGAGATGATAATAATATGAAACTTGAGCCTTATAAATCTGTAGATAGGATTGCGAAACTTGCAAGGCTTAACTATAATATGGATTTTCCTAAGAAGGAACAAGTTAAATATTTGGATAAGATTGATTAATTTATTAAACTTAGACAAGAGGAGTTTAAATGAAAAACAAGAAATATATTATTAAAAATAAAACAGTCTCTTCTCGTTCGGCTGTTTTATTTTTTATTTTTATAATAATTTTTAGCACTATAATTGCTAAATTAGCATATTTACAGTTGTATTCAAAAAATAAATATAGTGTTGAACAATTTAAAGATTCAGTTAGCTATACACCGCTTGAAGCAAAAAGAGGTTCCATTTTTGATAGAAATGGGAACACATTGGCTAAGAGTATAAGTGTATATAATGGTTATTTTTCGACTCTTGATTATAACCGCTATAAAAAATCCAATGGAAAGATTAAAGATACAGAAACAAAAAAATTGGATAAAATTTTTGATATATTGCAGTTGAATAAAGAAGAAATTTTTGAAAAAGCTGATCAATATAATAATTTGTTAATAAAAAAAGGTATTACAGAAGAACAAAACGCTACTATAAAATCAAAAAATTCGCTTATAGTGAGTGTTAATAGTAATAAGGAAGTTTATTTTTCTGTATTGGAATATGACAAATTTAAACTTTATTCTCAAAAAGCTAAAGAGACAGAAGAAAAAAAATTAGATGAAATTTTTTCTGCCCTTGAGCTTGATAAGAAAAAAGTATTCGACAGAGCAGATAGAGGAACTAATTTTAAAATAAAAAAGAGTATAAGTCCTGAATTAGCAAAAGAAATTAAGGATATAAATTCTTCTATAATCAGTGTTGAGATTGAACAAAGCAGAAACTATTTAGATGGAACTTTGGCACCTTTTGTAGTTGGACATGCTAACGAAAACGGAGGACAAAGCGGCATTGAAAATTTTTTGAATGATACTCTTTCAGGAACAAACGGATCTAAAAGAGTTATAAGAGAAAATCTTAACAAATCTGTTGAGGACGTCATTGAAGCAAAAGATGGAAAAGATTTATATTTAACTATAGATAGTACAATACAAAAGTATGTCGCGGAATATGGGCAAAAATATTTTGAAGAAGAAAAACCCATCAAGATGAGTGTTATAGTTTCAGATGTAACAAACGGTGATATAATTGCGATGGATAGTTTTCCAAAATATGATAACAATAATCCTACAGTTCCACTTGATAACAATGCGATTAAAGAATTTGAAAATCTAGATGAAAAAGAAAAATTGAAAAAAATATTTTCAATGTGGAGAAATCCTGCTGTCAGTGATGTTTATGAACCAGGTTCTGTATTTAAACTTATAACAGCATCTTCATCTTTAGAGGAAAAGACAGATACTTTAGATTCAACTTTTTTTTGTAATGGATTTATAAGAGATATTCCGGGAGTTACACTCAGATGTTTTAATTGGCAAAATCCACACGGGAAAGAAACTTTTACCGAAGCGTTAGATAACAGTTGTAACCCCGCCTTTGTGCAAATGGTTAGACATTTGGGAAAAGAAAAATTTTATAGATATATTAATGGCTTCGGATTTGGCGATAAAACAGGGATAAATTTGCCGGGAGAATCTAACGGGAAAATTCCGAAGTCTTTATCAGATATAGGAGCAGCAGAACTTGCTACAATGAGTTATGGACATGGAATTTCTGTAACTCCTATTCAAATGATTATGGCTGCAAATGCTGTTGTTAATGGTGGGTATTTATTAGAACCGCAAATTAATGTTAAAAACGTCGAAAAAGATTCAGATAATAAAATTAAAATAAAAGAAAATGAAGCTATTGTTAAAAATCAAATTATTTCAAAAGAAACAAGTGATAAAATGAGAGTGTTAATGGAGCATGGTGTAACTGACGGAATAGTAAACAAGGTTTATTCTAATAATGTCAGAATTGGAGGAAAGTCCGGCACAACAATAAAAGCTGTAAATGGTAAATATGATGATAAAAAGACTGTTGCCTCATTGTATATTGCTTTTCCTATTGAAAATCCAAAATACAGTATTTTAATTGTGTTTGATGAACCTAAAGCAAATTCAGGTGGTACCAGTGTTTGTGCTCCTTTAGCTAAAAAACTAGCCGAAGAAATAGCTGAGTATAAACAATTGACTAAAAAAAATGATAATAACAGCATAGTTAGAAAAACAAAAGTTCCGGATGTTAGAGGACTTACATTAGAATATGCTACAGAACTTTTAAAAGGACAGTATTTAAATTACAGTATAGATAGTTCTGCTTCGCCAAAGTCTATAGTTACCAGACAAAGTGAGGATCCTGAAAAGAGTTTGGTTGAAGGAAGTACAGTTAAGCTAACCGTTTCAGATGATGAAGATACAAAGTTACGTGTTGTCGATTTTTCAAAAATGAACTATCAACAGGCTATAGACGTCGCAAATAAGATGGGATATAAATACAAAACTTCAGGTGGTAAAGGAAAATTTGTGTCTTCGAATAAAGAAATAGGAAGTTATATTTCAAAAGATGAAGAAATAGTATTGACCTTTGAAGATTAATTTAGGAGATGGAATAAATGAGAATATCAAATTTTACAATATGGAGTATTTTATTTAGCTTTTTTTTAACAATTATTATAGCAAAATATTCTATTCCATATTTAAGAAAATTTAAATTAGGTCAAAATATAAGAGATGACGGTCCTCAGAGTCATTTATCCAAAGCGGGAACACCAACAATGGGAGGAATATTTTTTGTAATTGCAATAATTCTTACGACATTTTGTTTAGGCAATTTTTCTAAAGAAGTATTTGCTGTATTAATCGGTATGTTAGGTTTTACGCTTATTGGATTTTTAGATGATTTTTTTAAACTTGTTATGAAAAGATCTTTGGGTCTTACAGAAATTCAAAAATTGATAATCCAATTTATAATAAGCATAGTTGTAATTTTATTTATAGAAAAAGTAGTAGGAACAGATTTAAGATATCAGTTAATTCCTTTTGTAAAAGGAGCAGTTAATTTTGGCTGGATTATTTATCCTATACTGATTTTTGTAATGATAGGAACTGCAAATGCTACTAATTTGACTGATGGATTGGATGGACTTTCATCTTCTGTATCAATTCCCGTATTTTTAGGACTTGGATTGATAAGTTTTTCAAGATTTCCGGGTGTTGGAGTATTCTCTTTAGCTTTTATGGCAAGTTTAATGGGCTTTGTTATGTTTAATTCATATCCTGCCAGAGTTTTTATGGGCGATACCGGATCAATGGCTTTGGGTGGAGCTATAGCAACAATATGTATATTAAATGGAATAATTTTTTACTTGCCTATTATTGGCGGGATATATGTTATGGAAGCATTATCTGTTATTATTCAAGTTGTTAGCTATAAAACAAGAAATAAGAAAAGAGTTTTTTTGATGAGTCCGATACATCATCATTATGAATTGAAAGGATATAAAGAACCGCAAATAGTTAAATTATAAATTTATAAAAAATTACAAAGATTATTATTTTGATTTTATAGTTAAAAGTCCCGGAATTAAACCTACTAATGAAATAATCGAATATTTTTATAATAAAAAAGTTCCAATATATACGGATTTGGAATTAGCATATACTCTATTTCCAGAAAGAAAAATTATTGCAATTACAGGAACTAATGGTAAAACTACCACAACAAGTTTAGTTGGAGAAATTTTTAAAACTGCAAATATCAAATCAAAAGTGGTAGGAAATATTGGTGTAGGAATGCTATGGGAAATTTTTAATTCAGATAAAGAAACTGTAAATATTATAGAAGTTAGCAGTTTTCAATTGCATAACATTGAAAAGTTTAAACCATTTATAGCATCTATTGGCAATATAACTCCGGATCATATTGATTGGCATGGAAGTTTTGAAAATTATATAGAAGATAAATTAAAAATATTTAAAAACATGGATAAAAATGGGAATCTAATTTTAAATATTGATGATGAAATTTTGAATAAAATAAATGTAGAAAATACAAATGTAACAACAATTTCATTAAAAAATAAAAATGCAGATTTTTATTTGAGTGAAAATAATTTTTATCATAATGATAAAAGACTTTTTTCTATGAAAGATTTGAAAATTTTAGGAAGACATAACGCTCAAAATGTTTTAATTTCTTTGGCAATCTGTTATAATTATGGTATAATCATAGATACCATAATTTTTGCATGTAAAAATTTTGGTGGCGTTGAACATAGAATTGAGTTTGTTAGAGAATTAAATGGGATAAAGTTTTATAATGACTCTAAAGGAACAAATGTAGATTCAACTATAAAAGCTATTGAAGCTTTAGAAAAGCCTATTATATTAATCGTAGGTGGATATGATAAAAATGTGGATTTTAATCCGTTGTTTGAAAGTTTTAATGGTAAGGTAAAGACACTAATTTTAGTTGGAGATACAAAATATAAATTTTATGATAGTGCAAAGAAAAATGGATTTGAAAATAATATAATTGTTAATGATTATAGAGAAGTTGTAGAAAAATGCTTTGAAATTGCGGAAAATGGAGATAATGTTTTACTTTCTCCGGCATCTGCAAGCTGGGATATGTTCAAAAGTTACGAAGAAAGAGGAAATTTATTTAAAAAATTGGTAAATGAATTATAATGATTAAGTTTGATAAATACACAAAAAAAATGGTTATGGTTGTACTGTTTTTACTTCTTTTTGGAAGTATAATGGTTTTTAGTACAAGTTGGCCTTATAGCTATAGACTAAAAGGAAATGAGATAGATATAATAAAAAAACATGTAATATTTGTGTTTCTGTCTATTTTATTTATGTTTTTGGTTTCGTATGTAAATATTGTAAAATTTAAAAAATATAGCAAAAGAATTTTTATATTTGCGTTTTTTGTGGGATTTTTAGTATATTCCCCGCTTGGAATTAATATTTATAATGCAAGAAGATGGATAGGAGTAGGTGGTTTTACTTTTATGCCTTCTGATTTTATGAAGATTGCTTCTATAATGCTAATGGCATATATTATTGATAAGTATAAAAATAAATTTACTTTTAAAAATGTGTTTTTTAAATATTTAGCGATAGTCGGGTTAGCTTCGTTTTCTGTTATGATTCAGCCGGATCTTTCAAACACATTGATAATAATCGGAACTTTAACTGCTATGTATATAATTGCAGGTATGGACAAAAAAGCAATATTGTTCTCAGGAATGGGAATATCAATTGCAAGTTTTGCAGCTGTATATTTTTTAAATTCTGGATATAGCAGAACGAGTAGAATTCAAGCGTTTATCAATCCATTAAAATATAGAGATTCAAAATCTTGGCAACTTATAAAATCACTTTTTGCAATAACAAATGGCTCTCTTTGGGGTGTTGGTCTTGGAAATGGAAGACAAAAATATACTTTATCTGAGGCACACAATGATTTTATTTTTGCAACTATTGCAGAAGAATTTGGATTTATAGGTTCTGTGTTTTTAATTGGAGTGTATATTTATTTAGCATATTTAGGAATAATGATTTCAAGATATATAAAGAATTTATATGGAAAAATGATAGTACTGGGAATAACATTCTCAATCGGATTACAAACATTAGTAAATATAGGAACAGCTACTGGAACGATTCCTCCTACCGGAGTAACTTTACCTTTTGTCAGTTATGGTGGCTCATCTTTAGTTATGACTTCAATAATGATTGGGATTATTTTAGGAATTGTCAGATATGATATTAAAGGGAGATAATATGAGAGTTGTAATATCAGGGGGAGGTACAGGAGGACATATATATCCTGCTGTTGCAATAATTGAAGAATTAAAAAGAAGAGACGAAAATATAGAAATTTTATATATAGGTTCTAAAAACAGTATGGAAAGTGAATTAATTCCAAGTTTAAATATAAATTTTAAATCTATTGAGGTTATGGGGCTTCCAAGAAAAATTAATAAGAAATTTTTTAAATCAGTTTTTATTTTATTTAAAGGATTATCTCAAGCAAAAAAAATATTAAAAGAATTTAAACCTGATGTTGTTATAGGAACAGGAGGTTTTGTAACGGGACCCGTTTTGTATAAAGCTCATAAACTTGGTATTTATACAATATTTCACGAACAAAATAGTTATCCGGGAATTACGAACAGAATCTTATCAAGATATGTGGATTCAATGGCAGTTACTTTTAGAGAGTCAATTAAGTTTTTTAAAAATAATGAAAAATGTGTTGTTACAGGAAATCCTATTAGAAATAGATTTCAAAATTTAGATAGAAAAGAATCTCTAAAGTTTTTTGAACTTGATGAAGATTCCAAAAATATTTTTTCCTTTGGAGGAAGTAATGGAAGCGAAGAGCTTAATAAAGCAATTTTAGGAATTTTGGAGAAATTTTATGACAATAATAAAATTTCTTTAATCCACGTAACAGGAAAAAGTAACTATGATAAATTTTTAGAAGAAATAAAAAATAAAGATATAAAAGTAGGTAGAAATGTAAAAATTTTACCATATATGATTGAAATGGATAAAGCTTATGGAGTTTCAGATTTGGTTATAACAAGTTCCGGAGCAATAACATTAGCTGAGATATCAAAAATAGGTTTGGCAAGTATACTAATACCAAAAGCATACACTACAGAAAATCATCAAGAATTTAATGCGAGAGCATATAAAGATATTGGTGCATCTGAGCTTATACTCGAAAAAGAGTTAAATTCTGATTTATTATGGGAAAATATAGAAAAAATAATTTTTGATAATAATAGACTTGAACAAATGAAGGAAAATACTAAAAAGTTTGCAATGCCTAATGCAGTAAATGATTTTGTTTCAATATTTTATGATAAATTTAAAGGGAGATAGATATGTCTGGCAATAACAAAGGAAAAAAACCTAAAATATTTGTAAAAAATAGACCTGATAAGATTGATGCAGTACATGATGAATTTTATGAATATGACAACTTAAAATCTAAAAATAACACTTTAGATGAATCATTTTTTGAGGATTTTAAGAGTGTAGATTTTGACCAAATGAATTACGATAAAGAACATGTTCCTTCTGAAGATATAGGAGATGAAGATGTTCCATCAGCAGACATCATAGAAGATGAGGTTATTCAAGAAATTCCTGAAAAAACTGTAGATGCAGGAGAAGATACAGATAAAATTGTGGAAGACAAAACAGATAAGATTGTGGAAGATGTTAGTACATCGGAACAATTTGATTCTGACGATGACGATTTTGGAAGTTTAGAATCAGAAAATGAAGATTTTATTTTAAAAGAAGAACCGAAAGCTGTATTATCCGACGAAAAAAGTAAAGATGAAGCTATTGCTTTTGAAGATAAAGATGAAAAAGATTCAATATTTGATCAATATGGAATATCTGATAATGAGGAGTTAGCTAAAGAGGAAAATTATGATTCTTTATTTGAAAAAGATGAAAGTACTGACAACGAATTAGAAGATGATGAAGATGACGATTTTGGAAGTTTAGATGACGAGACTAAAACTGGTCAAATAAATTACGTAAATGTTAGTCAAAAGCCAAATTATTATAACGAATTGAAAGATACTACAGATGAATTAGAAGATGATGAAGATGACGATGAGTATTATATAGACAGAAAAGGCAGAAAGAAGAAAAGAAGAAAAGGAATTAGAATATTTTTTAAATTTTTATTGGCGTTTTTATTAGCTTGTATGGCAATAATGGTCTATTTTGGATTAACTCATGATTTGTTTAAGATTGATTACATAAATGTAGTTGGTAATGTTGCAAATGAAAGAGAAATTTTAATTTCTAAAAGTGGTGTTAGCGTTGGAGATAATATATTTCTGGCATCTTCAAGTAAAATTAAGAAAAATTTAAAAGAACTTTCAAATATTGAGGATGTAAAGGTAAGAAAGAATTATCCAAATATAATTGAAATAGAAGTAAAAGAAAATTATGTTAGTGCTTATATAAATACAGCAAGCGGGCTAACAACTATTGATAATTACGGTAAAGTTAAGGAAGTTGCTACGGATAACTCTAAAGCATCAGGAGCACAATTAAAAGGAATTAGCGAAACGGGATTAAAGGTAGGAGAAGATTTTTCTAAGGATGAAACGAAAGTTAAATTTTTATTGAATATTTTGACTAAAGAATATTATTCTGACATTGTTAGTATTGATTTTACAAATGATAAAGAAATAATAATAGAATTAAAAAACTCTTTAAAAGTAACTTTTGGAGATTTAAATGATTATGCTAAAAAGACGCAAATAATTGGAATTTTAATTAAAAAAATTCAACTTGAAGGAATAAATGCAAAGGAAATTATACTAAATATAGGAGATAATCCAATAATTGTAAAAAAATAGTAGAATTTTATTTAAAAATTTAGTATAATAACATTGGTTACCTAAAAAATAAATATAAAATAATATAGGAGGAAATAAAAATGGCATTTGAGATGGAAGTATATGGAAATGACTTAGCTAAAATTAAAGTTTTTGGTATTGGTGGTGGTGGAAACAACGCCATCTCAAGAATGAAACAATCTGGACTAAGAGGAGTTGACTTTGTAGCAGTAAATACAGATAGACAAATTTTAAATTCTATTGATATAGAAACCAAAATTCAAATAGGGGAAAAATTAACAAGAGGACTTGGCGCTGGTGCAAATCCATCTGTTGGTGAAAAAGCTGCAGAAGAAAGTAAAGAAGAAATAATGAGAGCTCTTGAAGGAACCGATATGGTTTTTGTAACTGCCGGTATGGGTGGTGGAACAGGAACGGGTGCTGCTCCGATAGTTGCTAGTATTGCTAAAGAAATGGGAATTCTAACTGTAGGTGTAGTTACTAAACCATTTACTTTTGAAGGAAGAAAAAGAGCAATTCAAGCAGAACAAGGAATAGAAGCACTTAAAGAAAAAGTTGATACATTAATAACTATTCCAAATGATAAACTAATCCAAATTTCTGAAAAGAGAACTACTATGTTAGAAGCATTTGCTAAGGCAGATGAAGTTTTGATGAATGGTATTCAAGGTATTTCTGATTTAATTGCTGTTCCTAGCGTAATAAACTTGGATTTTGCAGATGTAAAATCAGTAATGCAAGATCAAGGCGTTGCTCATATGGGAATTGGTATAGCAAGCGGAGAAAATAGAGCTATTGAAGCTGCAAAAATGGCAATTAACAGTCCATTGCTTGAAACTTCTATTGATGGTGCCAAAGCTGTTCTTCTTAATGTTACAGCTGCGAATGTCGGACTTTTTGAAGCACATGAAGCTGCAGAGTTAATTAGAGAAGCCATTGATGGAGATGCTAATGTTATTTTTGGTACAGGAGTTGATGAATCACTTGGAGACAATATCAAAATTACTGTTATTGCAACAGGATTCGATCCGCTTGTAGCCGGAGGGATTAGAAAATCATCAGGTGTTGAAAAAAAATCTTCTTTAGATAAAAAAGATGATGGATTAGATTTAGATATTCCAAGTTTCTTAAGATAATGAAGTGTCCTAATTGCGGAGCAGAAACTACAAGAGTTTTAGATTCCAGAAATTCAAATGATAAAACTTATGTAAAGAGAAGAAGAGTTTGTGAAACATGTAATTACAAATTTACCACTTATGAAAAAATGCCTGAATTTGTAATATTTGTATTAAAAAAGGATGGATCAAAACAAATCTTTTCAAGAAATAAGGTTTTTGCAGGAATAAAAAAATGCTGTGAAAAAAGAAATATTCAAGATAAAGAGATAGAGGATGTTATAGATAATATTGAAAAAGATATTAGACAAAACTACAAAAATGAAATAAAATCTACTCAGATTGGAGAGCTGGTTTTAAAATATCTAAAATCACTTGATGAGGTTTCTTATGTTCGCTTTGCTGCAGTATATAAAGATTTTAGAGATATAAAATCTTTTATGGAATATTTACAAAAAGAATTTTAGGAGATGAATTAAAAATTCATCTCTTTTTTTATGTATAGTATATATTCAAAATGTAAAATTAGCAAAGAGTAGTGTAAAATTCAAAATATTGTTAAATAAACAGTTAGAAAATAAATTCGGATTTGATAAATTACATTGTTCTAATGGTAATAAAGAATTTCATAATTTTTTAAATGATACATTAAATAAAGGGTTGAGTATATCAGAAGTAGATAAATTATTTAAAAGAACGAGAGGAAAATCTGAAAGCATAGAGGTAGAAGGACAAAAAAGAGAACTTATACATTATGGGAAAGATAGGAAAGCATTTAGAATATTTGGATATTATGATAATGAATATTTTATATTAACAAAAATAGATACAAATCATAAGACACATAGTGATTAAAAACATAAAGCAATTATCGAAAGATAGTTGCTTTTTTAATGTAAAGAAAGGGAAAAAATATGAAATTAGATTTTTTAAGTAGAATGTATCAAGAGTATAACGAACTTGATACAAAAATTATTAAGCTTGAAAAAGCATTAAAGACAAAAGAGTTAGACAAAAGAGAAAAAGAGCTTTTAATTAATCAAAAAGAACATATGAAAGCCTACAGAGAAGTTTTAAATCAAAGAATTAACTATACCAAAGAAAAGTATACTAAAAAATATAACAACTTAAACTTATAGGAGAGTGATTTTATGAGTAAAATAGATAAAATAATTAATTGGTTTCAACAAAGAAAAGGTAAAGTAAAATATTCAATGACAAACCGAACAGGACCATATAGCTACGATTGTTCAAGCTCTGTATATTATGCGGTTTGTGAAGCCTTAAATTTAAAACCAGGTTACCCAAAAAACACGGCATCACTTCCTGGTTTCTTAGTACAAAATGGGTTTAAGAAAATTACAGAAAATAGTGAGTGGAACGCCAAACGTGGAGATATTGTTATTTGGGCAAAACGAAAGGGAGTGCCTGGAGCGGATGCGCATACTGGAGTTTTTATAGATGGTTCAAATATAATCCACTGTAATGATACAGCTAAGGGAATTTCAATTAATAGCGAAAGTAGTTTGAGTTCGCTTTATAACTGGAATTATGAAGTATATAGATTAAACGAAAACTATGACAACGACAATAAAGGAGATGATGAAGAAGTGAAGGACGTTTCAATAAGAAAACTCGTTGTGACTGATAGAGCAATAGATAACTTACCTCATTTTTGTGGTGATAGAAATAATGTAGGGAATACTGTAGATTTTGTTGGTTTTGTTGTAACATTAACTAAAAAATGGGAAAATTATTATTATTATAGTCAATATCTGAATGGATTTATACATTCATCAGCTTTTGAAGACGTAATAACTTGTAATTTTAAAGCTAAAGTTAAGAATAAAGGATATTCAGTTGATAATTTACCTTGGACCATGAGACAAAATGAATGGTATAAATCTATAACGAGTAGTGATGAATTGATTGGAAAAGAATTTACGATAACTGCAAAAACTACTAAAACGGGTGGGTATTATTATATTCACGAACTTGCAAAATGGGTAGACAATAGAGCATTTTAAAAAAAATAAGGGAGCTTAGTTGCTCCCTTATTTCATTATATCCTTAATTACATTTCCGTCTTTTACTTCAACTATGGTTTTAGTTTTATCTAATGGTTGTAATATTTTTACTGTAACATTAATATTTTTTAAATTATTTGATGCTTCTATGGCAGTTCCAGTAATTTCTGTTTCCCATAAATCAAGAACATTTTTATTAACTTTTCCATTATTTTTATACCCAATCATTCTGGAAACATCTGATGCAGCTTGTTCAAGTAGTTGGATATTAAAAGAATTAGTTTCATCATTGAATGTAGCAACCGCAAACATTGTACTTTTAGTATATTTAGCTGTGAAATCTTCCACATATTTGTTAATCTTAGATAATCTTTCATATTTCTTTTGTGATTCTTCCAATTTTTTTATTGTGTCTTCTAATTCCTTGTTTTTTTCTTCTAGTTGCTCTACTTTTGTTTGAAGTTCTTTTTCCTTTTGAGAATTAGAACATCCAGCTAAAAGTATGCAAGTAAAAACTAAAGCTAAAATTTTTTTCTTCATAATAAAACCTCCTTAAACTACTTATATCACTTTTTAAATACTTTGTCAATTAAAGATTTAATTAACAGACTCTTTTTTTGTTACTTGTTTGTTACTTGTGCCCTAGTTTTTTGCAGATTTTGCGTATAAGTTAAGTTAAGTAAATATTGAAAATAAGGCAATTAGTTACTTAAAAAAAATATTAAGCTTGTATTTATTCTAGTATTATTAATAGAAATTATAGGATTGGGATTGATTTTTTATCAATCAAGTCTTGAAAAAGCAAAAGTGAGGAAAGAAAGAGAAAAATATTATATAGTTACAGATATAAATAATAATGATGTCTTAAAAATTGAAAAAAAATATTTATCCCCTCAAGAATTGAATAAGATAGTAATTACTAAAGCCGGAAATGATAAAAAATATATTATAGAAGATAAAAAATTAATGGAGGATATTATTTCAAAGTTTGAATTTAGTAAATTCGTTTCTAATTCCGAACTTACTATGGGAACAGAGGATATAACTATAACTTTTGAAAATAATAATAATGTATTCAGTATTTCTTTATCTGCAGAAGACAGGACGGCTACTTTAAAGTATAATGAATATTCTTTTCTAGTAACCGTTACTGATGATTTTTATAATTTTGTTTATGAGTTGTATTCTAAAATTTCTTAGAATAGGAGTTTTTTATGAACATAAAGCAATTAATTGAAAAACATGGAGATACAAACGAAAATTGGTTAATTTTAGAATTTTTAACAGATAAAAAGTCTATTGAATTAAAAATTAACTTGAATTTTTGTGTTGATAGTATTTATGACGAATTTTTAAAGATAGTTGAAAAGAGAAAACAAAATTATCCTTTACAGTATATTTTTGGAAAATGGGAATTTTACGGTTTGGAGTTATTTGTTGACGAATCCGCTTTAATTCCAAGATTTGAAACTGAAATTTTAGTTGATGAAATTTTAAAATTGGACTGTAAAAAGGATAAAATTTTAGATATAGGTTGTGGTAGTGGAGCTATAAGCCTTGCACTTGCAGATAATTTGAGAAAATCACAAATTTATGGTATTGATATAAGCAAAGAAGCAATAAATTTATCAAAAAGAAATAAAGAAAAATTAAATTTAAAAAATGTGAAATTTTATGAAAGTGATATTTTTTCAAATGTAAAGG
>PPYE01617733.1_pt1 | contig 14945 bp, 24 predicted proteins | sample 1559881 | NCBI WGS metagenome assembly PPYE01 (sample SAMN08240022, study PRJNA423297) | Human gut metagenome, whole genome shotgun sequencing project. | reverse complement strand
GGATTATAGGAGGTGCAAATCTTGAAAATTAATGATATTATTAAAAAACTTTTTAAAAAAGAAATTGGATTAGACTTTAATAATCCTGAACATTTAAAATTAGTAAAAAAAGCTCATGGAGCTTACAAAGTTTTTAAAAATATATATGAAAAAATGTATAGATATTATAAAGGTGATACTGATGCAATAAGAAAATATTTGTTTGTAACAGAAAGATCTAATCTTAAAATAAATGTTAATTATATAAAAAAGTTTATAAAAGAGGAAGTTGCATATACTCTCGGTAATGATATAACATATGAATCAAGAACTGAAAATGAAAATGTAGTTAAGGATATAGAGTATTACACAGCTCACTGGAATGAATTGCATGATACAGATTTGATGAAATATTTAATTATTTTTACAAAAGTTTATGAACTTTATTATATTGATGAAAATGCTGATTTTTGCAGTAAGATAATAAAACCTATAGATGGTTATGCTTATTATGATGAATCTTCAAAAAAGGTTCTTTTTTTTATACATTCTTTTAAGAATGATTTTGATACAACAACTTCTTATATAGATGTTTATACCTCTGATAAAATATATCATTTTGATGGTAAATTTAAAGAAATAGCTCCGCCAACAGATAATATTTTTGGTGAAGTTCCAGTTTCTATAGGAGATTTAACTGATGAAGGTGTTGATGATAGCATTTATAAAGATTTAAAAGGGCTTCAAGATGCATTTGAAACTAATTTATCTGACATAGGGAATGAAATAAGTGATTTTAGAAATGCTTATTTATTATTTAAAAATTCTCAAGTTGATGAAGATGATATTCCTGATATGAAGAAATTAGGTGTATTACAACTTCCAGGAGAAAAAGCTGATGCACAATGGTTGATAAAAAATATTAATGATACATTTATTCAGAATACTCTAGATAGATATGAAGATACAATGTATCAATTAGCTTGCCATATAAATCATAATGAATCATTGCAATCAAATCTTAGTGGAATTACTTTAAGATCTAGACTTATAGTTTTGGAGAATAAATGTAGTTTAGAGATAAAAGCTCATAAGAATATAGTTAAAAATAGAATTAGATTTTTATTTAAGTATTTAAATTTAAGGAAAAATAAAAACTATGATTATAAAGATGCTAAAATTCTTTATACTCCTAACATTCCAACAGATGATTTATCAACAGCTCAAATGTTATCTCAGGCTCCAGAGGGTATTATTTCAAAAGATACTGCTAGAGGATTATTTAGTTTTGTAAATAATAAAGTTGCTGAAGCTGAAAAAGTTAAGCAGGAACAAGAAGAAGATATTCCAATAATAGATTTAAATGATTTTGGTGATTAAGTATGACTGATGAAGAAAAGTTTATTGAAAGCCTTTATGAAGAAGCTGAAAATGAGTTGAAGAAAGTTTATAGCCAACAGAAGGAATCTAGGGATGAGCTTTTAAAGGAAATTGCAATGATTATGCTTACTTATACTATATTAGATGGGCTGATGAATATTAAAAAAAATGATAAAGATGAAATTTATAAAAAATTATCTGAATTAATTATTATTAATTATAAAAATATTAGTAATAAAGAAGTTGAAGTTTTAAATAATATTCTAGAAACTACAGTAAAAAAAACATTTAACTTCTATAGTTATAATTCTGGATTAAAAGATGTTAGAAAAATTGTAGAATCTAATTTTAAAGGTAAGCATTTTAGCGAGAGAGTTTGGGAAAATGAAAATGAAGTTGCTAAATATCTTCATAAACAAGTTAATAATTTTCTTAATGGAAAGATTAATGTCAATCAAATAAAAAAGGATATAGAAAAGACTTTTAATACCAGCGCTTACAATGCTAAAAGACTTGTAACCACAGAAGTAAGTCGATGTCAAAATGAAGCATTTAGAAAACTGTGTGAAGAAACAAATGTAAAAAAAGTTAAAAGGAATGCTATTTTGGATAGTAAGACGTGTGATGACTGTTATCCTTTAAATGGGAGGGTATACGAATTAAAAGATATGCCTCAAATTTCTCATCCTATGTGTAGATGTTTTTATGAAGTATATGAATAAAAAAAGAACCTACTATTTAGTAAGTTCAAATACATCATTAGGAGTACAGTTTAAAGCAATGCAAATTTTTTCTAGGTTATCAAAAGAAATCATAGTTGTTTCATTGTTAACCATTTTATAAATAGTTGCATGACTTATATTAGTCGCATGTTTTAACCAGTATACACTTTTATCTTGTTGTTCTAATAATTCTTTTAATTTTAGTTTCATAAAATCACCTCATATATATTTTAATTTAGTTATTGAAAAGTATCAATAGTTATTGAAAACAATAACTAATTATTGTATAATATAACTAAGAGGTGATTAAAATGGTAGGAATATATAAAATAACTAATAAAATTAATGGCAAAGTCTATATAGGACAATCAGTTGATATTGATAAAAGAAAAAGAGAGCATTTAAATAACTATAAGAGAGATGAAATTAAACATTATATTTTATATAGGGCTATTAATAAGTATGGTGTAAATAATTTTGAGTTTGAAGTTATTTGTGAGTGTTCAATTGATGAATTAGATGATTTAGAAATTAAGTATATAAAATTATATAATTCTTATAAAGGCAATGGATACAATATGACTTTAGGAGGTGGAGGAGTAAGAGGTTTAAAACCTTGGTTAGGTAAAAAACATACTCAAGAAACGAAAAATAAAATAAGAAAAAGTCATATGGGTAAAAAATTATCTAAAGAAACTATTGAAAAACTAAAAAGTATTCGTAAAGGAAATAAATATAGATTAGGTATAAAGCATACGAAAGAAACTATCGAAAAGCTTAGAGTGCTTAATATGGGAGAGAATAATGCTATGTATGGTAAATCTCATTCAAAAGAAACAAAAGAAAAAATTAGTATAGCTAAAAAGGGAAAAGGTAATTCAAGGTCTAGAAAAATAATATGCTTAAATGATATGAAAATTTTTAATTCTATGATAGAAACTGCAAATTATTATGGGGTTAGGACAGATAGTTTAAGTAATGTTTGCAGAGGTAAATATAAAAAAACTAAAGGTTATAAATTTATGTATTACGATGAATATCTTAATACTAAAGAATTAGCACTTGCTGAATAGTAGGTGCTTTTATTATGTAGGTGCTTTTATACTGTTGAAGAATAAGGAGGAAAAGATGAAACAATTATTTATATCTCAACCAATGAGAGGTTTGACAGATGAAGAGATTTTAAAGGCTAGAGAAGAAATTAGAATTAGAGCAGAAAAAACAATAGGAGAGCCTGTAGAATTAATAGATTCTTTTATTGAAGATTATCCAGGAGAAATTAATAAATCTATACCGGTTTGGTATTTAGGTAAATCAATACAACTTCTTTCACAAGCTGATATTGTATATTTCGGTGGAGATTGGAGAAATGCAAGAGGTTGTAAAGTTGAGTATGAAGTTGCAAAAGAATATGGAATTGATAGGATAGAAGATTAATGGAAAATAAAGAAATTGTTAAAGTACTACAAGATATAAAGAATACACTGTGGTGGATAGCGTTATGGTTGTTTTTAATATGGATTTGCTAGGAGGAAAATTACAATGAATGAAAAAGAGTTTTTAGAGTGGTGTAAACAAGAGGTATGTAGCTATACTAATAGGCATTTGGATAAAACAGATAAGAAGGAAATTACAACAGATGATGTATTTATGGTATGGAGCTGTAAAACATTGCAAAACAATAAAGCACTACTTAGTACAACTTTGTTTGATGGAATGTATTATGAATGTACATACAATGGAGATAAAAAAGAAATGTATGTAGATGCTTATAAGAAATGGGAAAATTATAAAGTTGAAAGAAGAGTTAAGTCTTAGAAATCTAAGGCTTTTTATTATGCTATAAAATCGTCTTGTGTGCGTTTAAGTGTTCAAGGTGAATAAATATATTACTAAACTAAATAATTTTGTGTCACAAGGCTTATAGAGGTTTGTGGGATAAGGAGGATATATGTTAAAGAAAGAATTATTAAAATTAATAGAAAAAGCTGGTGATGATGAAAATATAGATTCATTACTAGAAAATAGTGATTTAGCTAAGTCATTACAAGCTAGTGGACTTACTTTAGAGGTCTTTAAAGAAAAAATAAAAACAGATAAAGAGTTTAAAGCTTTTATTGATAGTGAAAATGATAAATATCATGCAAAAGCTTTAAAGACATGGAGAGATAATAATTTAGAAAAGGAGCTTGAACCTTTTATTAAGGAAAAGTATCCAGAATTAGTTACAGATCCAGTACAAAAGAAGGTATTAGAACTAGAAAAGGAATTGGAAAAAGAAAGACAAGCTAATGCAAGAAAAGATTTGTTAGCAGAAGCAATAAAATATGCTAATAAAAAAGGGATTAAGTTAAAATCAATTGATAAATTTTTAGGTGATGATTTAGATTCAACTAAAGCAAACCTAGATGAATTAGCAGATGATTGGTTTGAAGGACTTGAAGCGATATCTACTGAAAAAATGAAACAATCTAGTTATGTGCCTGGTAAAGGCTCAGATGGAAAACCAATGAGTATTGGTGCTTCTATTGCAGCTCAAAATAATTCAAAATCAAGTGCCCCAAGTAATCCTTGGGGTGATAAATAAGGAGGAAAAATTATGTATTTTAAAAGATCAAATTATGAAAATGATATGGAGATTTTAGTTACTGAAAAGAATTTAGTTACTTTTTCAGGAACAGTACTAGCTTCAAATGTTACGCAAGCTGATGAAAATGGAAAGAAGTATGTTAAGGCAGGTTCTTTTATAGATGCAACAGGGGCGGTTGTAAAACCAAGTGGCGTTTCTTTTGATGGGGAACCTATAGGTATTTTACGAGAAACAGTAGATGTTACTTATGGAGATGCTCCTGCTTCAATAATAGTTGAGGGATACTTAAGAGAAGATAGAATTTTTGATGGATTTGAAGAAGATGCTAAAACTGCTGCTAAAGCAAAAGTGCCAAATATAAAATTTAGATAATAAGAAGGGAATGATATTATGCCAAGATTAGAAGAAGTTTTTAATACAAATGAATTAGTTAATTATTTTAAGGAAAGACAAGTTACACCAATGTTAGGTGAGTCACTTTTCCCAGAAAGAAAAATTCAAGACATTGAATTTGATATGATTTTGGGAACTGGTGGACTTCCTGTTACTGCTGAAGTTCATGCTTTTGATACAGAAACTCAATTAGCTTCAAGAGAAGCAATTGAAAAAGGTGTTGCAAGCTTAGCTTTAATTAAGAGAAAAATTAAAATTGCAGAAAAAGAAATCATAAAGATAAATAATCCAAGAACAGATTCAGAGTTAGCTTTTGTTTTATCTCAACTTTATAATGATGCCGAAAAGATGACAGATTCAGTTAAGGTTAGAGTTGAAGCTATGAGAATGGAATTATTGTCTACTGGTAAAATTGCTATTAATGAAAATAAGGTGAAAGTTACTATTGACTATAAGGTACCAAATGGAAATAAAAAATCATTCACATGGCAAGCACCTGAAACTGATACTCCATTAGATGATTTAGCTACATTAGCTGATGCAGTTGAAGCTGAAAGTGGATATAGACCAACAAGAGCTTTAACTTCTAGGAAACTTGTTAAAACTATTTGTAATTGTGCTAGTGTAAGAAAAGCTATTTATGGAGTCAATTCAGATAAGATTGTTACTTTAGCTGCATTAAATGAACTTTTAGCTCAATTAGATTTACCTCAAATTGTAGTTTATGAAGGTAAATATAAGAAGGAAACTTCTAAAGGGTTTACTACTGCTAGATACTTCCCTGAAAATGTAATATCTATGTTTGGAGATGAAACTTTAGGTGAAACTATTTATGGTTTAACTGCTGAAGAAGTTAAATTAATTGGTGATGGAAAGATGGAAGAAGCTTCAATATTAGATAATAAGATTTTTGTTGGAACTTATACATCTATAGATCCAGTTGGAGAATTTACCAAGGCTGTTGCGACTGCATTACCAACATTACCTCATGGTGAGGAATTAGGAATAGGAACTGTTACTTTACCCTAATCCAGCCCTAGAGACATCTAAGGTCGGTAAAGCTAGGGTAGGTAAAGCAAAAGTAGGCAAAGAATAGGAAGGTGATGTAAATGGCATATCAAAAACATACGTGGCAAAATGATGAAGTAATTTCAGCAGAAAGATTAAATGCTATAGAAAATGGTATAGCAGAAATAGAATTAACTCCTGGACCTAAGGGAGAAAAAGGAGAAGCTGGTCCTCAAGGTCCTCAAGGTGAAGTTGGTCCAGCTGGTCCTCAAGGTGAGCAAGGTTTACAAGGTTTACAAGGTCCTAAGGGAGAAAAAGGAGAAGCTGGTGAGAAAGGTGCAGACGCAGTAATTAATAAGTTGAACAAAGTAGATGCATTAACAGCGGAATCTGCAACACCACAAGAAATAGCAACAGCTTTTAATAATTTAATTGCAGATTTAAAAGCAAAAGGTTTGATGAATAATGCATAGAGAGTATTTAATTACTCTCTCTTTTTATTTGAAGGAGGGGATTTTTTGACTTTAGATGAAAAGAATGAAGCTAAAGCAATTGTAGTTATTAGAAATTACTTGAATAAAAATTTAAGTGATCAATATATAAAGGAAAATTATGTTTTAGCCATAGATCAGTTAATAGAGAATGCAAATAAAATCAATTCAGCCAAATTAGTTGGAGTAAAGTCTATGAGTGAAGGTAATCAAAGTATATCTTTTGATTCAAATATTGAAGCTTGGTCCATAACTGCTGATGTAAAATCTTTATTACCTGCTCCATATATTCGTATGTATTAGAGGTGATATAATGGGAGTCTTATTTAAGAATGCAGATATAACTATTTACAATAGATATTATGATAATTCTTTAGGATTAGATATGTATCAAAGGACAGTTATTGAAGGTGTTAATTGGCAAAATAAAAGGACTGGTACTGTAAGTGATAAAGGGTTATTGTTGGCAGATAGTACTCTTGTTTTTGTAGATAAATTAGATAATTATATAAGCCCTAAAAAATTTGCTAAACTAGATCCTTTAGAAAGGGAAGAATGTTTTACTTTTGCTCCTGGAGATAAAATTGTTAAAGGTGAAGTAGAGTTCGAGGTAACTGGGGGTAAGCCTTATCGTATAGCTAATTTAGAAAGTGAGTTTGATGATGTTATAACTATTAAATCTATAAATGAATTATCGGATCATTTTGAAGTGGAGGGAGTATAAAAAGTGGGTTCTCCTAAAGTAAAATGGAAATTGAAAATGGACGATACACAAAAGATACTTCTCAAGAGACATTTGAACAAGAATGGGGAAGCTCAAGTTAAATTTACGAAGGAAGTAGCTAAAGAGTTTAATAATTATATACCATATGATACTGGTAGACTTAAAGATATGATGGTTGAATTGCAGTCAAGCAAAATTATATATAATGCCCCTTACGCTAGGCAACAATTCTATAACAATAAAGGTAAAGGAAAACAAGGATTAAATCAAGGTGGATTGAGAGGAAAGCGTTGGGATAGACGTTGTTGGATAGATAACGGTGATAAAATAGTAAAATCTATCGCAAATTTTGTTGGAGGTAGAAGCAGATGATTATAGATAGTATTAGAAATTATATGAGAAACTTAGAATGTCTAGATACCTTTAATAATGCTATAAGGGTTAATGTAAATTACTTAGAACCAAATGCTGATACTTATTCTATAGAGGAGATTCCTGTTGAGCCTATAGTAAAAAACTATGTTAATGGTGATAGCATAAGGCAGTATTCTTTTATATTTACAAGTAGAGAGCCTTATGGCGCTGATGTTTTGACCAATATTGATAATTCGGGCTTCTATGAAAAATTAGCAGATGAAATCGAAAGAAATAATAATAATGAAATATTCCCATTGCTATATGAAGGCTTAGAATCTTTAGAAATTAAGGTTACAAGTACTGGATATGCTTTTGCTGTTACAGAAGATACAGCGCAGTATCAAATAAATTTAAGATTAAAATATTTTAAGAAAGGAATGAATTAAATGGCTATTAGAAAAAGAAAAGTACAAGCTAACTACATGAAGGTTGGAGAAACTTTTGAAGTCTTAGGAGCAGGATTTACAGAATTAAATGAAAGTCCCTCAGCCCAAACATCTTCTAAAAGGTATATAAATCAGTCGAGCTCTAGTCAAGCTGTTACTGGGTATGAATGGAGTTCAAGTTTTAATACAGACCAAATAGCAAATGAAAAGGCTATAGAATATATAAGAGAAATTGGAGAAATGCAAAAGACTGGCGAGGAAACTGAAACTGAATATATCATAGTTGATTTAGATAAACCAGCTCAAACAGCAGGTTATAGAGCAAGAAAGTTTAAGATTGCTATAGCAGTTGATAGTTTTGACGATAATGATGGTGAACTAGGTATAAGCGGTAGCTTTTTAGGTCAAAGTGATCCAATTGAAGGAACTTTTGATACAAGTGCTAAATCATTTACTGTAGGTTTTACAGCTAAATCAGAAGAATAGGAGTGATTTTAATGATAATTAATGGTGTTGAATTAGAAGATTTAAATGGACTTGATTATGAAATAGCTCAAAAAGTTGAAAAGGAGCTAGAAAAAACTCAAGGAATCCAGGCTAAAATTGCTAACTTAAAAAACTCAGAAGGCATTAAAGTCATATGTGATGCTATTAATGAAATTTTTGATAATATTTTTGGCGAAGGAACTTCAGAAAAGGTATTTAAAAATAAAAGAGATTTATTAATATCCATGAAAGCTTTTGAGGATTTATGCATGAATTATAAAGAAAGCCAAAATGCTATAAATGATATATTTAAAAAGTATTCTCCTAATAGAGCTGCTAGAAGAAATAAGTAATGAATCTGTTAATTGATTTAGTTCCTAAAACAATTACTATTGACAATAAAGAGTACGAAATTAATAGTGATTTTCGTACTTCTATTTTATTTGAATTGTTAATGCAAGATAAATCAATAAAAGATAATGATAAAATTTATCTTGCATTAGAACTTTATTATCCTAATATACCTGATGATATTAATTCAGCTATAGAAAAAATGTTATGGTTTTATAGATGTGGCAAGGATTTAATAACATCTAAAAGAAAAGGTAAAGGCAAGAGTGACATCAAAATTTACAGTTTTGAATACGATGACGATTATATTTATGCTGCATTCATGGATCAATATGGGATTGATTTGCAGGATATAAAGTATTTGCATTGGTGGAAATTTAAAGCTATGTTTAAATCTTTAAAAGAAGATACTGAAATAGTTAAAATAATGAGATACAGAAGTATGGATTTATCTAAGATTAAGGATAAAAACGAAAAAGCGTATTATAAGAAAATGCAAGAACTTTATAAAATCCCTATTTCTAAAGATGAACAAGAAAAATTAGAAGAAATTGAAAGAGCTTTATTAAATGGAGAAGATGTAAGTAAGTTATTGTAAACAGTTGTCATATAATCCTTTATATTGTATAATTTCAATGTATGTACATATAAAGGGGAGATAATAAATGAAATGTTCTAAGTGTGGAAGTGAAAATGTTAATGTACAAGCTGTCTCAATTGTTAAAAATAAAAAACATGGTTGTTTGTATTGGTTGCTTATAGGTTGGTGGCTTGAAATAATTATGTGGTTATGTTTAACATTGCCTTGGCTTATTATAAAAATATTTAAACCTAAAAAAGTTACTAGTAAAGTACATAGTCAAGCAGTTTGTCAAAATTGCGGAAACACATGGAAAGTATAAAGCACTAATTTAGTGCTTTTTTATTTTATATGAGAGGTGATAAAAATAGAAAATATACGTTGCCAAAATTGTAATCAGCTATTATTGAAAGCTGATTATGTTAAGGGAGAGGTTAAATGTCCTCGTTGTAAAAAAATAAATAAATTAGAGTTTAAACAAAAAGACAGAGCTTAGAGCCACGCCTTAGAGCAGTGAGCCAATGCCTGCTTTTTTTTATTTTATAAAGAAAGTAGGTGTTTGTTATAAGCGATGGAAGAATAATTATAGATACAGAAATTGATAGTTCCGGAGCAGAAAGTGATGCTAAAAGTCTTAGTGGTAAGCTATCAAGTTTAGCTAGCAATGCATTAGGGTCTGTTGCAAAAATTACAGCTGGAATGATGACCGTAGCTACAGGAGCAGTTGCAGCGTTAACAAAAGCATCTGTTGAACAGTACGCTAAATATGAACAGTTAGTTGGTGGGGTTGAAATGCTATTTAAAAACAGTAGCGATAAGGTAATGGAATATGCCAATAATGCATATAAGTCGGCAGGAATGTCGGCAAATGAATATATGAATACAATTACTGGGTTTGCAGCTTCATTATTGCAAGGACTTGGTGGAGATACGGAAAAGGCTGCTCAAATAGGTAATATGGCTGTTGAAGATATGTCCGACAACGCAAATAAAATGGGAACTTCAATGGAGATGATCCAAAATGCATACCAAGGATTTGCTAAGCAAAACTATACAATGCTGGACAATTTGAAACTTGGGTTTGGAGGGACTAAAACAGAAATGGAAAGGCTTCTTCAAGAAGCTGGAAAGATAAGTGGAATTAAATATGACATTAGTAATTTCAGCGATATAATAGAAGCTATCCACGTAATCCAAGAGCAGATGGGCATAACTGGTACAACTGCAAAAGAAGCTGCTACCACAATTGAAGGTAGTTTGAATATGACCAAGTCTGCATGGACTAATCTTTTAACTGGTATGGCTGATGATAATGCTAACTTTGATACTTTAATTGATAATTTAGTTAATTCTGCAAGTGCATTTGGTGATAATATACTTCCAAGAATTGAAATAGCAATAAAAGGTATTGGACAATTAGTTGAAAAATTACTTCCTCCAATTGTGGCTAGATTACCTCAATTGATAAGTGATATATTACCTTCGTTATTAAATGCTGGTGTCCAAATGGTAGGTTCTTTAGGTAATGGTATTATTCAAGCGTTGCCATCTTTAATTGATTGTTCGGTACAAGCAATACAAACTATTTTAAATGGTATAACTAATAATTTACCTCAAATAGTTAGTGGAGCTATGCAAATAGTATCATCTTTAGTAGCCGGAATAGTTCAGGTATTACCAATGCTATTAGAGGCTGGACTACAATTATTAATAGCTTTAGGACAAGGAATAGCAGAGAATTTGCCTGCATTAATTCCTACTATAGTAAATTTAATAATTTCTATATGTGATATGATAATTGAAAATTTACCTTTAATATTAGATGTTGCTATTCAAATAATAATGGCTTTGGTTCAGGGATTAGTAACTGCTTTGCCTACATTAATTGCAGAAGTACCAAGGATTATAAATAGCTTTTCAGATGCAATTTATAGTGCTTTACCTCAAATTCTTGAGGCTGGAGTTCAAATATTAATGATGCTTATTAAAGGTTTGATAGATTCAATTCCTACTTTAATAGCTAATATTCCTCAAATAATTCTTGCTATAGTAAATGCTATAACATTATACAACTGGGCTAGTTTAGGGAAAAACTTGATTGAATGGATTGGTAATGGACTTTCATCTATGAAAAGCAATATAGGTAGTATAGCAAAAGGAATTGCAGATAGTGTTGTGAATGGAATAAAAAACATATTTACTTCTGGTACTAGCGTAGGTAAAAACTTAATAAGTTGGGTTGCTAATGGAATAAGTAGCTCTTTAGGTAATTTAGTTCAGGCTGCTAAGAATGTAGCCACAGGTGCAATTAATGGAATTAAAAATATACTTAGTTGGGATAGTGCAGCTAGCATTGGTTCTAATTTAATAAGAGGTATTTGGAGTGGTATCTCTAATATGGCTGGTTGGATTATAAACCTAATAGGAGGCTTTGCTGATAGTGTTATCAGTAGTATTAAAGGATTTTTTGGCATACATAGTCCTTCAAGAATTATGCGTGATCTTATAGGTACTAATATAGTTAAAGGTATAGGAGTAGGTATAGATTTAGAAACTCCAAATCTTGAAAAAGATATTGATGCAAATATGGCAGATTTATTATATAAAATGCAATCAGCAGTAGATTACGAAACTGCTATGACTACAGCTAGAGTTGTTGCTCATAATAATTCTATGCAAAGTGATGCTGATAATAATATTAATTCTACTGAAAGTAATGTTACTATAAAAGTCCCTGTTATTTTAGAAGGTAAAGAGGTGGCTGAAGTTACAGCTCCATATAGTGATAAAATAAATGGTCAAAGATTAAATTTAGCTAAAAGGGGGTTAAGTCTTGGATAAAGTTTGTGGAATAATTAAAAGTAATAAACATAGTTATGATGATTTTGGACTTAAGATAATAAGCAGAGAATTTAATCCACCTTCAAAAAAGAAAGTTAAAGAAACACTCCCATATATGAATGGGTGCTATGATTTTTCTTCATTATATGGAGATAATGTATATGAAGAAAGAACTATTAAATATATTTTTGATTTTAGATATAAAGATAAAATAGATTTTATAAATAAAAAAATAGCTATTACAGATTGGCTTACAAGTAATTCTAAGGAACCATTGTATGATGACCTTATTCCTGGATATTATTTTATTGCTGAATGTGAAGGCTCTATTAAATTTTCGGAGGGATATATTGATTGTGAAGTTACAGTTGTTTTTAATGCATATCCTTTTAAAATTTCTACTTTACAAGATGGCCATGATATTTGGGATGAATTTAATTTTGAATTAGATATGGTCCAAGATACTAAATTCGAAGTTGAAAATATTAAAAATATACAGTTATATAATAATGGAGCTACAGGAATTAATCCAGTTGTTAAATGTAGTAATGATATGGAGATAGTAAAAGGTAATACTACTTTTAAGTTTAAGGCTGGAGAATCTAAATCATGGAGTTTTAAGTTAGATAAAGGATTAAATGATTTAACTATTAAAGGGCCTGGTACAATAGAATTTAAATGGTATAAGGAGGTGCTTTAGCATGTATGAAGTTAAAATAATTAATGATATTAATGAAATAATTATTAACGCAGTAAGTACAAGTTGTGAAGCACCTCGTGTTGCTGGACAATGTAAATTTGGTATAAATACAATTGATAGTTTTACTTTTACCATACTTCCAGATAACCACGGATATGATTTACTTAAAGATTTGAAAACTTTAGTAGAAATTAGAAATGTTAAGACAAATGAAACTAAATTTAAAGGGAGAATATTAATTCAAACTCCTGATATGAGTTCAAGTGGCTTATTGAGTAAAAGTGTGATATGTGAAAGTGAATTAGGTTATTTAATGGATTCAGTTCAAGAATATAGAGAATGTCGCGATATTACAGTTCGTGGTTTTTTAGAATTAATTATAGATAGCCATAATAAGCAAGTAAGCAAAGATAAGCACTTTACTGTTGGTATAGTTGATGTTGTTGATAATAATGATAGCCTATACAGATTTTTAGGCTATAATAAAACATTAGATACTATAAAGGACAAGTTGATTGATAGACTTGGTGGAGAATTAAGAATAAGATATGAAAATGGTGTAAGATATTTAGATTATATACAAGCTATAGGTGATAAAAAAGATACAGAAATAGTATTAGCTAAAAATCTTATTACTATAGAGCAAGAACGTGATCCATCGGATGTTATTACTAGATTGATACCACTAGGCGCAAAATTAGAAGATAGCGAAGAAAGATTAACAATATCTAGTATTAATAATGGCCTTAATTATATTGATGATGAAGAAGCTATATCTGAATTTGGAATAATAGTTGATACAGTTACTTATGATGATGTAAATATAGTAGAAAATCTACTGAGAAAAGGAAAAGAGTATCTAAGAGAAAATAATAAAATTAAAAAGAAACATAAAGTAACAGCTTTAGATCTTAGTACTATAGGATTAGATGTTGATAGCTTTGAAGTTGGAAATACTTATCGAGTTATAAATCCATTAATGAAGATTGATGAAGATTTAAGAGTTATAGAAAAAACTTTAGATATAAACTCTCCACAAAGCTCTTCTCTTTCTATTGGAGATAAATTTGAAGATATTAAGGACTATCAATTAGACAATATCGCTACTGCAAAAGAAGTTAAAACAGTTAAAGAAACTGTACAAACTACAGTTAATGCATTGAATTCTGTATCGGTAGAACTTAATAATACTGTAGAAATATTAAATAATACAAATGAAAATATGGGGAATTTAAATGAGGTAGTAAAGGCTAATGTAGATGCTACAAATGCAATTGCTAATACTTTAGTTTCTATTAATAATAAGTTAGATAAATTAACTAGAAGAATTAATATGGAGGTATAGAATGGAGGAAAAGAGATTAGCAGCTAAAATATTAACTGATAATGAAGAATCTTTATATAATAATTCTGCTGGAGCTATAGTTAAAACTATATTATTGCATAACTCAAATAGTGAACAAAAGGAAGTAACGCTAAAGTTAGATGGTGTTGCTTTTTTATTTACGCTTAATTCTAAAGAAACAAAAATTTTAAGTACCCCAATTGTTACTAACTCAATAGTGGCAAAAGGAGCCGCGATAAATATTCATATATCAGGAATACAACTATAAGGAGGTAATTATGAGTATACAAAATTATTTAAATCAAATAAAAAGTGCCGTGTTTGGAAAAGATGTAAGGCAGTCAATACATGATGCAATTAAACAATGTTATGATGACGCTTCAATTGATCATGATAATGCTAATATGGAAGTTAAACTTGCTAGAGGATCACATGATACATTGAATGAAAGATTCACTTCAGTCGAAGAAAATATAAAAAATAATAGCGAACAATTGGATAAAAAAGCAAGTAAAGATGAAGTAAATCAGTTAAAAAATCAAGTTAATGATT
>PPYE01277524.1_pt1 | contig 14948 bp, 17 predicted proteins | sample 1559881 | NCBI WGS metagenome assembly PPYE01 (sample SAMN08240022, study PRJNA423297) | Human gut metagenome, whole genome shotgun sequencing project. | reverse complement strand
GCCGGCGACCAGAACAAGCAACAACGTGGTGACGGACACTCCGGCAATCATGGCACTCCCTATATTTCGCTAGATGTGCGGCCTCATGGATGACGAGAGCCAAGTCTAGTGACTTGGCTCGTAAAGGTCATACGTTGTTCAGAACGTGGCGCAATCCTCCCTCCACCTCACCCGGGAGCGCCCTTTGCCAAAGGGAGCAAGATGAATGCGGAGAAAGGATTGCGGCTAACGCCTGATAAGAGACTCGCTCCAGTAGGCCGCAAGCGGAATAAGCGCCCACTGCAGGGCCAGACCCGGCAGACCCGCGGCAAGGTCGCTGGTCCACGTGGCGGCGATGGAATCGCTTGATCCGAAGACGAACACGGCGATTGCGGTGGCGACCGTCAGTACCACTCGTCCGGCCAACTGGGCAAGTACGACCTTCACCAGACTCGGCAACTTCACGGAACGCAGCAGGCCCGCAATCAGACCGTATGCACACAATTCGATCATCATCAGCGGCAGCATGGCCAGCATCGGCATGCCGGACAGCAGGAAGCTGACCAGCGGAGCCGCCGCACCGGCGATGGCTCCGACGGCCGGGCCGGCGATCAGACCGACGAAGATGATGGGCAGATGCATCGGCAGGAACGCGACGCCAAGCATGGTCCCCTGACCGGAGACGGCACCGATGACGTGGAACAGCTGCGGCAGGGCGACCGCAGCCACGATGGCGAGCACGGTGGCAGCGGCCTTGACGGTCAGGCTCAGACGCGGCAAATCGGCGCGACGCAATGCGATGGATGTGGATGAAGTGGACATTGGTTCTCCTTTGCTCTCCTTTTGCCCCGTAGGGCGCTCTCCCTCGCCGGAGGGAGGATTGGAAGGATGGTTCTAGAGGGCGGTGTCGACGAGAAGATCGGCACTTCCTTGGGTATTGGTGGATTCGAAATAACGATTTTCGAGGGGAATCCACTCATCGATGAATCGTTGCAGCATGCGAGGATTACGCGCCTCGAGACGGCGAAGCCGTTCACTCGGGTCGACGATGAGACACATCGTCAGATCGTAGTAGCCGCGCAATGCGGGATGCATGCTGTAGCTTCCCTCAACGACGGTCAGTGCGGCCGGTTCGACACTGCGTGACGTCGCAAAATCGCCGGTATGGCAATCCCACGGCCGGTACCGTACCGCCTTTCCCGCCGCCAATGGCTTCAGCACTTCGGCTTCGAACCGCTCACGGTCGACATTGCCGCCAGGCTCTGCGAAACGTTCAGGCGTACGTTGTTCGGGTCGCAGGAAGAAGTCGTCCATGTGCAGCACATTGCCGCCGAAACGCTCATGCAGGCTAGCGGCGAACACGGTTTTGCCGGATGCGCATGGACCGTCAATGGCGACGAACGCGCACCGGCCTTCGGCCAGCAACCGTTCCACACGATCAATCGCGGATTTCATGCTTTCGACGGATTCCATCGATGAGCCTCCCTTCATACGGTTCGCGGCACTACAGGCACCGCGATCGCATCATTCGAACGGGCTACTCGAGTACGGTCAGACGGTAGGCGCGCGAGCCGATGCCCAGCTCCTCGGCATACTCAAGCGTGTGCTCGCCATGCCGCGTGGCGATGCGTTCGGTCACCGAAGCGCCATCCGGAGCCACGTGAATCAGATCGACGCACGCCTGATCAAGCGCCACCGGGTCGAGTGAAGACAGCACGCCGATATCATGCATATCCGGCTCGGACGGCGTTGCGAAACAATCGCAATCCACGGACAGACGGTTCATTACGTTCAGGTACATCATATTGCCGTGCATATGGCTGATCACGGCCTCGTCGGCTTCGGCCATGGACTCGAGAAAATCATCCTGCGGCGTGTCGATCCAGCGGTCCTTGACCTTGCCGGCGGAGTGTATCCAGCGTTTGCCATTCGAAGAGGCGATGCCGATGGACACATTCTTCAGCGCGCCGCCGAAACCGCCCATCGGGTGCCCTTTGAAATGCGAAAGCACGAAGAAGGAGTCGTAATCGTCAACGTGCATACCGACGATGTCGTACGGGATATGCTTGTATTTCGCGACCGGAATCTCGATTTCACCGCCCATATCCATGATCTGGATCGGGGCGATGTCGCCGTAGCCACGCTCCTTGAACACATTGAGGCTTTTTTCCGGGGTTTCGCGGTTGCCGTCGTATGCGGTGGCGCATTCCACCAGCGTGCCACCGATCTCCTGTACGAGATCCTTGACAAGCGACGGATTGAGATTGTTGGATTTCTCGGATTCACCCGAATGGATCTTGATGGCCACCTTGCCTTCCGGCGTTGCGCCCAACGCATGGTAGACGGCGATCAGGCTGTCCGGCGCAATGATTGGCGTGAAGAAGACCTCAGGGGCCTGAGGGTCGTCGGTGCGGTGTTCCAGTCGTTCCAGTCGGGTGATGTCGATTTCGGTCATAATCATCCTCGATTCTTCATATTGTCGCTCTCAGCCTAGCAACCTCAAGTCAACTTGAAGCAAATCACGTCCTGTGTCGTCTCGGGCAAGCTCGGCGGGCGAACAATCTCAAGATGCCAATATCTCACGGGCCACTTGTATGAAGTCAGTGATGGCGCTCCATTGATAGCTTTGCCTGCGCACACCGAAGCTGATGGCATAGCGCGCATCCTCGCCGATCGGCAGCACACGCAAAGACCTGCGCGCTTCGTCATCAAGCATCTCATCAAGGAACTGGCGAATCGTCAGGCTTGCGCCCACACCGAGCTGCGTCAATGCGAGCGCGGTCTGCAGATTGCCGGAACGGGCCTTGACCTGAGGTCTGAACCCTGCACGCCGGAACAACTCGGCTGCGATATGGCCATCGATATCGTCAGGTTGACCGAGTATGAACGGACAATCCTTCAGTGGCAGGCAATCCCCTTGCGCAATGCGTCGTTCCGCCTCGTCGGAGCCGATGCCGCAGGCGGAACCGCCGGCGACGGCACTCATCCACAGCCGGTTGGAAACGATCAATACCATTTCTTCGTTGTAGAAGTCGACCAATTCCACACCGACCGGCGCACGATCGAAATGTGCTATGGCGATGTCGACCTCACCGTCGACCAAACGTCTTGCATGTTGCTCATTGGCTCCCTCAATCATGTCGACCATGATGCCGGGCCTTTTGCGCTGGTAGGCGGCGATGATGCGCGGCATGATGGTGCGCTCCCTGGTATGTGCGACGGCAACACGCAGGATACCGGTTTCATCGTGTGCGATATCGTCGAACTCCTGCATCATCATCGTGTGATCATCTTGCAAAGGTTTCGTTCAAACCAATGCGCCGGATGGGCTTCAGACACCCGATTCCGGCGCAACGCCAGCCATAGGCCGGGAAAAGGAGATTCATGGCCGAGATCGTCACCATGGCGCTGTTTTGCACGGCGCTTGTCGCATGTATCGCAGCCGGTATTTCCATAGTCCCGGCATTGGCTGTCGGCGTACTCGTCTTTCTCATTCATGGACGTCTGACCGGGCACGCTTGGAAGCCCATGCTTCGCAAGGGCTTCACCACCATGAAGGCGGCGAGCATCGTGGTGGTCACGTTCGTGCTGATAGGACTGTTGACCACGTTATGGCGCGCGGCCGGTACCGTGCCGTTCATCGTGGCGAACACGACGACCCTGATACGCCCGCATGTGGTGATCCTGCTGGCATTCCTGCTCAATTGCCTGATGTCGCTTTTGACCGGCTCATCATTCGCCTCGGCCGCGACCATGGGCGTGATCACCATGACGCTCGGAACATCCATGCAGGTCTCGCCGCTGTTCTTAGGCGGTGCAATTCTTTCCGGCGTGTATTTCGGCGACCGTTGCTCTCCTGTCTCCACCAGTGCGCAACTGGTCAAGACACTGACGCATACGAACATTTTCGACAATATTCGACTCATGTTGCATACAGCCGCGGTACCGTTCGCGCTGACCTGCGTCGTCTACGCGGCGCTGGCGTTGTGTACGCATCCTTCCGTCGGCTCGATGGACGTGGCCGGCCTGTTCGCCGAGGCGTTCAACCTGCATTGGGTGACCGTGTTGCCGGCCGTGGTACTGATCGTTCTGGCGGTCGCACGCGTGGACGTGCGTCTCACGATGGGTGCCAGCATCTGCACGGCCTTGCCGATATGCCTATTCGTACAGCATATGGACTGGCTTTCCGTAGGCCGGGCGTTGATGCTCGGCTACCATTGTCCGAATGCACAGGTGGCGCCGCTGATCGACGGCGGCGGCGTCATCTCCATGATCAAGGTGATGTTGATCGTCTGCATTTCGTCATCATATTCCGGCATTTTTCAAGAAACAGGCCTGCTGGGCGGCGCACATCGCATGATCCGACGCATTGCGAACCGCGTCGGAGGATTCTGCGCCACGCTCATCACATCCATCGTGACGAGTTGTGTGGCATGCAATCAAACGTTGTCGATCATGCTCACCGACCAGCTATGCCGTGAAGTCGAGCCGGACGAGCAGCGGCATGCAATCAATCTGGAAGACACCGCCGTAGTGGTGGCGCCGCTCATCCCCTGGTCGATTGCCGGCGCCGTGCCACTTGCCTCGGTCGGAGCCCCGACCGCCAGTCTGTCATTCGCATGCTTCCTATATCTGCTGCCGCTCTATCGTTGCATTAGAAGAAAACGAACGCCACACCGGCCGCAAAGCACATCAGCAGCGAACACCAGCATGAGCACGCGAGAAAGCTTCATGATGGTGGCGATGTCAACCGCACCGAATGCGTCACCCGCGGCGACGGCGTGCGCGATTTCGTGCAGGGATGCGCCGGCGGTGATGCCCAGCTGCGTCTTGGTAAGACCGGTCAACGGGCCGAGTGCGATTTCCAGCAATGCGAAAATGGTGCCCATGATGGCGATGATGGCCACGGCCATCACCTCATTGTTCGCCTTGTCGTCCTCCTGCTCCGGCGGCACCTTGATGGAGCCGGACAGACCCATGACGGCCGCAGCGCCGCAGATGCCGGTGCCGCCCGCCACAAGAATCGCCAGCTGCGGATCGACGCCCAGCCTGCGGGCGATGCCATAGCATACGACGATGGTAAGCGCCACCACTGCAGCGGCGATCGGCAGACATTTGATACCTTGCGTGAACAGCACGGTCAGGTTGAGCTTGAAGCCAAGCAGAATGATGCCCAACCGTAGCAGCTTGTTGGAGATCACTCCGGCGGCATCCTTCACACCGGCCTTATGTTCGGCGGATCGGCCTACATACCATTGACGAATCGGAAACTGCACGATCATGCCGATCAGCAGCGCGATGATCAGCGCACCGAACAGGCTGAATCCCGGGAACTGCTTCAACCATGAGGCGATGAGTGACGCAAGCAGCGTCACAATACCGATGAAGACCATTTCTTTGGTGGCGATACGCTTCCACCACTTCTCGCAAAACTCTTTCACGAGATTCCAAGTCTTCCGGTGTCCACGGACAAACTATCGTCGTCGAGCCGGCAACTGAACTTCCGAGAGCAGAATGGCACCGAAAATCAGCGCGAAACCGCATACCGACGGAACGGTGAGACGCTCGCCGGCAAAGAGCACGGAAACGAGCATGGCGAAAATGCACTCAGTGCTCAGAATCACGGAAGCTTCGGAAGTGGGCAGATTCTGTATGGCGATCGTCTGGAACACCTGGGCGATCACCGTGGAGCCGACCACCAGATACCCGATGCACAGTATGATATCCCAACGCGCCCACGCCACGGACGGAACACCTTCGAACAGCACGGCACCGCCGCCGAACAGCATGGTGCACCAGACGAATTCCATCAGCATCAATGCGATCGCATCGAAACCCCTGCCCATGAATCCGACCAGCACCAAGTTCAGGGCGAAGAAGAACGCGCCGATGATGGTCATGGTGTCACCGAAACTCATGTGCATGAGTTCGTCCCCGCCACCGCCGCTGAGCGACACGAGACCGATGCCGAACGCGCATACGAACGCGGCGACCAGATGCTGCCAGTTGGGACGTCTCCGAGTAAATGCCCAGACGATGAACGGCACCATTACGCAATACGTGTCGGTGAAGAAGCTGTTGCGCCCAGGTGACGTGGTTTCCAAGCCTTTGAGCTGGAACAGAAAACCCATCCAGTAGGTCAGGGCAAGCACCAGTCCGGGCATGACGTAACGGCGCAGACGGATTCTGCGCAACCGTGGAAAGAACACCATGGCCATGAGCAATGTGGCGGCACCCATGCGGAAGAACATCAGCCATTGCGTCGGCATATTATCCTGCGCATGCTTAAGCATGGTGTAGCCGGTACCCCACACAATGGCATTGACCAACATCATCACACGGGCGACCGGCTTGGATACGACAATGCCTTCCTGCTGTGGTTGCGCAACCTGCACGCTTTCTACGCCGTGGCTCACCTCGCTCATGGCGACCTACGCTTTCTCCCTCTCCGTCGTATATTCCACGTGCCACTGTATGCCCCTGCTGAAAAGCGACACGCGGACCGTTACTTGGCCTTGGAAGCTTGGCCGTCAACCCAGTTGTCGGCCATGGTGATGGCCTCGTCCAGGGTGACCTTGGCCGCCTTGTAGTACTTGGAATCCTTGACGCCGCCGTCATCGACGAGTTTCTGTCCGGCATCTACGGCCTTCGATAGGGCGTTGAGAAGTTTCCTGCCCGTCAATGTCGTATTGGAATCGTCAGACAACCGTTTGAGCAACCTCTGGGCCTTGTCGATGGATTCCTGCAGCTGCGTCTTGGCTTTACACAGGGTCTTATCGTCGGTTGCATTGCCGCTGTCGCCGGAGTTCACTGAGGAATCGCCGCCTGAACTCGTATCGTCGGAGGCGTCACCTGAACCGTTCGACATGGAGGATCGGTTCTTGGATTGGATCTTCGCAAGACTGTCCTTCAACGACTCCGTGGCGCTGTTCAGCGTTTTTGACACCAGGTTGAGCTGCGTGATGGTTGCACTGGCGGAACATCCCTCGGTATCGACGGTACCTTCCGCACTGGTGGCCGCATCAGCAAACGCATCAAGGATGTCGTTGACTCCGAGCACGCTACGGACGAGCTTCTGCAGTTCGCCGCCGTTGTCGGAAGTGTCGAGAATCGCCTTGCGTGCGGAACTGAATTCGGCCACGGACTGACGGCATTCCGCCAACACCTCCCGCTGTTTGGCGTGATAGGCGTACGCTCCGACCGTACCCGCCGCGCCCAGCACCGCGATGACGGCCACGACAGCAAGCCAACGCGAACCCGAATGCCTCTCTTTCGCTTCATTCATCATGCATTCACCCCGAAGTCCCACGTTCGTTTCATAGCCGTTTGCCACCCTTATTGTAAGGCCCGATTCGAAACCAACCGTTCGAATCGGGCCCTATTGCTCTCAGCACAGTATGAGTACGGTGCAAAGCGCCATCGCGTCACATCACCTTTCGGACACGGCGAATTTGAATTCGTTCATGTCGGCTTATGACATATCAGGCCATTCCAGTAGGACATCCATCGTTGATTCAACCTGAGATAATGGGCAATGCGAGGCCGACGATGAGCAACAGCGCCAACGCCGCGCATATCAGCCAGACCAAGGGATGCGCCATGTTGAAAGTGTATCCGACCCCCATGCGCTTGGGCACCACGATGGCCGGATTTTCAGGCGAATAGTAGAACATGCCCAGCACCCATTCGTCGTCATCGTCATCGGCCATGTTGTTTCCGTCGTCGTTCTCGCCATCCAATCGCCATGTCCGAGAACCGCACTGACCGAAGACTACGGCAAGAACCAACTCCGCAACAATGATCGCCAATGCGATCAGCATCATCACCGAGCCCCATGCGCGAATATCCCACCAGTTCGCATACATGGGAATCAGTCCGACGAATCCGAGATTCGCCGTCAAGCCGACAATCAACACGTAGACGCTCCATGCGCGGGAGAAGCGTCCATATGCATAGCCGGAAATGGAAGGACGCTCCGGGTCGATTTGCCGCGGCGAATGGATGATCATTGCATGAACGGCGGTCATCGTCGCAACCATGATGAGCTGTATCAGTAGGGGCATGCCAAGCACCACCCACAACGATTTATCCAGCCAATCATCGATCTGACCTGCAGCGTTCATGTGTATGGGCAGACGGTCGGGCATGCTGTCATACAGCATGAACGCGGAGGCGGTCATGATGCTGACCGGCACGAGGTGCAGCAATTCCCATTGCAGCCCCAGCGGCTCCGGACCGGCATTTTCGGCAAGGAACGCGGCGCGTTCGAGCGTGGAGGCCTTCCAGCCACGTTCATGTTTGATTCGCATGGTGCGCTTGCGATACTTCACAATCAGCGCGAATGAGGCCACGATCAACAGCAACGACATTGTCGTCACCGCAATGGTTCCGCCGAGGGCTCCCCACAACACCAGGCAGGCGACGCTTGCGGCTACCGCCATCGCGCTTACCGATCCGGCACAAACGGTATATCCGATTTTCGCACGTCTGATCCCAGGGTCGTGTTGCGCCGAAACCGGTACGCTCACCCCGAAGCACACCGTGCGACGCACCACCCAAGGAGCGAGAGCCACACTGACGCCTTCCAACGCAACTATTGCGACCATCATCCAATTTGTCATTGGAGCCCCTCCTCCGCTTCTTGATTGTCGGCATGATCCCCGGACCGGTCGATGGTTTCGTCCTGAAAAACGGCGGAAGCATTATGCTTCACATCGGCCATGAATTCGTCCAGCGAGCCGCCATGGGCCTTGTATTCGACGGCGATGCGGTAGATATCGTCGCGCATGCGGCGTATTTCACGATCATGCTGCTGCGACAGGAAACCGACGTCGCGGGGCGCAACCATGGCGCCGGACCCTCGACGCATCACGATATGGCCTTCGTCTCTCAGCATGGCATAAGCCTTGTTCACCGTATGGAGATTGATGCCAAGATCTTTCGCCAGCCGACGCACCGAAGGCAGCATATCGCCCGGTTCAAGCTCGCCACGTGCCAGGCCGGCAATGATCTGCCGATGCATTCATGCCCCTACGAACACTTCCGACAATCAGGCGGCGCATGAGCAAGAAGAAAATCGTCACGGCAATCGTCGCACCCTTCTAAGGGCACACTAAAAGCACACTAACGTTGGCAACAGCCGCCCGAAACGTGGCGGAAACCGCCATTCCGCGCGCATTCAAAAACGGCGCGGTTCCAACGGTCCCGAAGTCCGGAACCATTGCAATCACGCCGTTTCCGAAGCACTGGAATCAGTGCTTGCCGAGGCTGATCTGGGTCGCGTCCTTCAACGTGTCGAAGTCGGAGCCCGGAACGTCGACCAATCCCATGATGGTCTTGTCGAACGTGCGGGCGATGGCCTGCGGGCCTTTGGCCACCACCTGGTCATACAGCGCGCCGTAGTCACGTTTGAACTGGTTGGAGAACGGCATGATCACCGCGATGGTGTACGGCAGCATGTCCTTCTTGCCGAATCCGACGCCGCTCTTCGGTTTCTCGGCACCCTCATCGACCCACGCGGCCTCCGGGTCGCCGGTGATGATCGGTACACGCACGCCGTTGCCGGGCAGTTTGATCTCCGGCACGAGCCGCATGAACGCGGAATCGTATTTCGCGGACTGCCAGATCTCCGCCTGGGTTTCCGGAGTGAGGTCTAGTCCGTTGCTCTTTCGGGTCATGGACGGATCGGTCATGACTCATCCTTTCGTTAGATGGTGTTGGCTGTTACGCGTTACAGGAGCGTGTTCCTCATGGCGTCGGCGAAGTCGTCGCGGCTCGATCTCCTCGCACGCGCCTGTCCGGTACGTGCGCTCTGCTCGGCCACGGTCCCCCGCGACCGCATGTCGGCGAACATCTTCATGAGTTTTTCGGCGTATTCGCCGATCTGCTTCTCGTCGTCTCCGACGAGCACGCTCGGATCGGTGATGCCGTGTCTGGAAGCGACATTGGCACGGATCGCGGAAAGCTCCTTCTCATGTTCGGCCTCCTCGGCTTCGCTTCTGAGCCTCTCGTTCTCCTGCAATGCCTTGTCGAGCTTCGACTGGAGTTCGTCGGCGTCGCCCGCCCTGCTCTTCAGGACCTCGTAGTCGCTTTTGCCACTACGTTCGCGGCTCAGACGCTCATTGACGATATGGTCGACTTCCTCCTGGGTGAACGTCTTCGCCCGGGAGCCATTGACGTCCTTCGGGGTCGGCGAATGCCGCGTCGCCTCCTGCCGGCCGTCTCCGGGATTTTGGGTATCGTCTGCCATGATGCTCCTTGAATGTTGGTTTTGTTTGGCCACGCCTGACGTCGGCGAGTGGACGGCCATTCTTATTACGATGCGCATGGCTACGCCCGCCCCTTACGGGGTGTGAAAGGCAAAAGAAAAGCCACCACGTTGGAATCGTGGCGGCTTCATCAGGTAATCAAGGCGTCCCTAGCGCTTTTCCTCGCGCATGCTCTGCCTGGAACCCATTCGTCATCCAAGCATTGACGCGTATTCTTCCTTGTCCTCATCGTCAAGCAGTGTTATCGCTTTGGCAAGTTCATTGGTTGGAACGTCATTTCTGTTCGCTCTAAGGACGGACAGCAGCCACAGAAGAGCGAGGTAAGGTTCCCCAGCCCGCAGTGGAAATTCACATCCTTCCCGCTGCGTCTTATCCATCAATGGCATCGCGTACGGGAGGAGCGTCGCGATTACTGCTTCGATTTCCAGTTCAGATTCCACGTCTGCTCCTTTCCTGACCGGTAATCGGGTAGGCCGATTGCACCGCGAACTTCCCGTGGGTGTTTCGTCTGATTTTCAGATACACCTCGATGATTTCGCCCTTGTATTCTTTATGGCGACGCTGCAACACGCCGTCCGGTGATGTACTTGGTTCTTCATCTGGGTTGCATATCGTTTCCCTGACGGCCCATTTTACCTCTTCCTCACTCCATTCGTCAGGAAAATGCGTCTTCCTGGGGATACGAGTGGACGGACCGTGGCCGTCAAATATATGCGACCACACCTTGCCAGAAATCTGAATAACATCGTCTGGCCACGGCTTGCTTGTTTCCAGCACGCCATCCTTGACATCGTCGTGGTAGATGCGTCTCAACTGCGCTAGGGCGTCATGCCAATCCCCGTTCTCGCCGGCCGCGGCCTCGGCCGCCTGATACATCTCGCAGTATTTATCCGGATCGTAATCCTTGAGTTTCGCGCTTCCCCAGCTGGGTACGATGTCGCAGTCGCAGTCCGCGTGGTATTGCATCTGGCGTCCCGCGGCGTCTTCGCTCAGGTAGGCGAAGCCACGCGAGGCGAGCATGAGGCAGAACGCGCACGTCTTGGCTCCGCGTGGCACGCGCGCCCAACGTGGTTTGGTGGGGTCGTTGGCCACGGCCCTTTGCATGGTCAGTCGTCCGACGGTTTGCATCAGGTTTTGCACGTATCCGAACGCCTGTTCCTCGTCGGTGAACGTCGGCCATAGTTCGTCGATGCTCTTGCCTGCGCGGTTGTGCACGATGCCGTTCTCGTCGGGAATGACGTCCTTGTAGCGCAGGCCCATGAAGTCGGTGTTGTTGAAGCCGCCTTCCATCTGCCATACCGCACGGTCCGCGTTGATGGTGGGTGGATTGTATTCGGGCATGTCGGTTTCGCCGTACTGCGACCACAGATCCCGCACGCTTGAGTAGTAGTCGGAGGCGAGTTTGTTCGCGGCGTCGGCATACCGGTTGATCTCCTGTTTGATGAGTTCCTGGCTCTCACCGTCCCACACGAGACCGGACACGCTGTTGCCGGCCTCCTTCTGTAGGCGGCCCATGGTGTCCGTGTAGTCCTCGTATAGGTCGTTCAGGTCGAGTTCAAGCCGTCCGCAGGGCCTTGCGCCAATGGTAGGCTTCGGTGGTTTCGCGTATCGGATTACCCCGCTGGTTCGTGAAAACGAGGCCGTGGGGTGCGATGTTGAGTCAGTGGATGCGCGCCCACAGGCGCGTCCACAGACTTTCGCCAATCGGTACGAACCGATTCGCGGCACGGGTCTTGGGCGTGGTGAGCCACAGGATGCCGTACAGGTGGCTCGCGTCAAGCCAGTTCGGGATGACGACCTTGTCGGGCAGGCCATAGGCTTGGATCTGCTGCTGTACGTGGATGCCTGGAACGCCGTCACGGCGTTCCAGCTCGTATGGCATGAGCGCGTATCGTTCGCCTTCCCTCATGCCGGCGGCGAACGCGAGCTCGAACAGGAGCATCCACGTTTCGGTCATGTCGTCCATGTCGGCGGGGCCGCGTCTGGCCGTTTTCGTGTCGGCTACGGCGGCGATCAGCCGTCCGGGCTGCTCCTCGTCGAGGATGCGCGTCTGGCTGCGTTCGACGCGTGGCGGCTTGACCCGACGGCATGGGTCGATGGGGATGAGCTCCTCGAGCTCCGCCTGGTCGAGCACCATCTTGAGGCTCACATAATGGTCCTTGAGGGTGCTGGACGCGAGCCGCTCCCCCAGGACGCGCATGCAGTGGCGGATGTGCTCGGGCGTGATGTCCTTGAGTCGCACGTGGCCGATCACGTCGGTGCACGCCTTGATCCTGCCTGCGCGCGTACGGTACGTGGTCGGTTTGACGCGGGTCCGGTAGTCCGCAAGCCAACGGTCCGCGTAGTCGACGAGGTAGGGGCTTTTGCTGCCGGGCAGTAGGCCGGTGCGTTCCATTTCGGCCAGCTTCGCCTCGTAGCGTTCTCGTGCCTCGGCCTTGGTATGCCCCTTTGCCTGGATGATGCGTCGCTTGCCGGTGGCGGGGTCCTTGCCCAGCTCCTTGCGGAAATGCCAGATTCCGTTTCCGTCCTTGAACACGCTGCCTCGAAGCACTGGAATCAGTGCTTGCTAACGTTGAACTTGAATTCCACGATATCGCCGTCCTGCATCACGTAGTCGCGGCCTTCCTGGCGTAGCTTGCCTTCCTCCTTGATCTTCGTCATGGAGCCTTCGGCAGCCACGAAATCGTCATAGGAAACGATATCGGCCTTAATGAAGCCTTTTTCGAAATCGGTGTGAATCACGCCGGCGGCCTGCGGTGCAGTGTAGCCTTTGTGAATCTGCCAGGCGCGCACTTCCTTTTCTCCTGCGGTCAGGAAAGTAGACAGGCCGAGAGTGTCATAGCCCACGCGTGCCAGTTGGTCGAGACCGGACTCCTCCAACCCCGCATCGGCGAGCATCTCACGGGCGTCATCCTCGTCCAGCTCGGTCAAATCGGCTTCGAACTGCGCATTGAGGAAGATGGCCGGAGCCGGGGCCACGGAGGCGGTGAGCTTGTCCTGCAATTCCTTGTTCTGCAGTTCGGAATCGTCCACGTTGAACACATAGATGAACGGCTTGGCACTCATCAGGTGCAGATCGTAGACGGAGTCCTTGTCGAAGCGACCCTCGCGAGCGGCCTTGTCGATGGTCTCACCGGATTCGAGAATGGCCTTGGCCTCCTTGACGGCCGCCATATAGGCCGGGTCGATCTTCTTGCCTCGCAGATCCTTCTCGAGTTTCGGCAATGCGTTTTCGATGGTCTGCAAATCGGCGAGGATCAATTCGGTGTTGATGGTGTCGATGTCATCGGCTGGGTCGACCTTGCCGTTGACGTGCACGATGTCATCATCCTCGAAAGCACGCACGACCTCACAGATCGCATCGGCCTCACGAATGTTGGCAAGGAACTTGTTGCCCAACCCTTCGCCTTCGGAGGCACCCTTGACGATGCCTGCGATATCGACGAAGGTGACGGTGGCCGGCACGATCTTCTCGGTGTGCACGAGCTTGGCCAGGATCGGCAGACGATCGTCCGGCAACGGCACGATGCCGGTGTTCGGCTCGATGGTGGCGAACGGATAGTTCTCGGCCAGCACGTTGTTGCGGGTCAATGCATTGAACATGGTGGACTTGCCGACATTCGGCAGTCCGACGATTCCGATAGTAAGAGACATGGTTCCCTAGCTTAGCTCTAGGCTTCGATGGCGTCGACGGCCTTGATGACCGCCCCTCTGAAGGCGCTTTCCTCGAGGGACGCCACACCCTTGATGGTGGTGCCGCCCGGCGAGCAAACGGCATCCTTCATGGCCCCCGGATGGGTTTCACTGGCCAGGTAAAGCGCACCGACGCCTTCGACCATCTTGGCGGCCAACCGGTATGCGGTGGCGCGCTGCAGGCCATATTTCACACCGGCGTCACCGAGCGCTTCGATGTACATGTCGGTGAAAGCCGGAGCGCAGCCGGCAATGCACATGGCGATGCCCATATGCGCGCTGTCGACGCGCTCGATCAGACTGATCGGCGCGAATAGCCGTTCGAAGGTCTCGGTCTGCGCCTCGGTGAGCGTATTGGCGATTTCGGTGACGAGCACGCCCTTGCCGACGGCCATCGGCGTATTCGGAATGGTGCATTGGACGTGTGCATCGACGAAGTCGGTTCCGAACAGTTCACGGAATTTGTTCAGATCCCAGCCGGCCGCAATGGACACGACGATCTTGCCCGGTTCGGCCAGCTCCTTCGCTATCGGCCCGATGACGCTTTCGATTTGGTACGGTTTGATTGCGATGACGATCACGTCGGCAGCTTCGGCCACTTCCGCTGCGGTGTGCAACGGCCGCGCACCCAGCTTGGCAGTAGTCCTTTCGAGCTTGTCATAATGTGCGGCGCAGGCCACGATGTCACCGCCGTTCACCACGCCGGCGTCGACCATGCCCGAAGCGATGGCTTGGGCCATATTGCCGTATCCGATGAATCCGATGGTTGGATTGGTCATTGCTTCTTTCCTTCGTCTAGAACAGTTCCTGCAGGTCACCGCGGTTCAGGGCCTCGTTGAAGATGTGCGCGAACACCACGGAGCCATGCACACCGTCATGTTCGAATTCATTAGTAGTCCAGTAATGTGAACGGGCCACGCGAGACAACGTGTCCAGCTGCAGTCCGGAATCGACGTACATATCGTCATAGTAGACGGCGGCCTGCAGCGGCACCTCGTTACGGGCCAG
>PPYE01662544.1_pt1 | contig 14953 bp, 11 predicted proteins | sample 1559881 | NCBI WGS metagenome assembly PPYE01 (sample SAMN08240022, study PRJNA423297) | Human gut metagenome, whole genome shotgun sequencing project. | reverse complement strand
GAAGCCACGGCATCCCTCCGGGGGATGCGCACGGTTCGCCAGGGTGTTTGTCTCGCTTTGCTCGACGCGAACCGGCGCTGGTATAATGTCTGCTTCGCAGACATTATACCACAGGATCCCACAGTAAAAAAGTTCTGTTATTTTGTTTTTCCCTCTTCTGGGCCATTTTCCTCGGGAAGCGAAGAAATCTGCGCCGCCGTCTCTTCATCCACATCCTGAAACAGAAGCCTCCGCTTCCTGGGCAGATGTTCCAGATAAGTCTCCCGGATATCCCGGCTAATTCTCTCGATTTCCTCTTTCAGCTCTGCCGCCGACATCCGCAGGCCGCCCTGTCCCAGAATGATCACCTGCTCCAGGCCGTCTGAAGTGGCCACCGTAACCCGGTATTTCTTTCCCAGTTCATGGACCGTCTTTTCAATATACTGATCGGCAGTCTCCGCTTCCTTTGTGTAAACCACGTGGATATTGTGGTATTTTTGTACCTCACAGCTGTGGCCTTCTACCTTATAAGCATCAAATACCAGGATCACATGGTTCTGCTTAAATCCCTGATAATTGCATAGAATGTCCATGAGCCGGTGTCTGGCTCCATCCATATTCGTCCGGGACAGTTCTTTTAATTCATCCCAGGAAAAGATCACATTATAGCCGTCCACCAGAAGATACTCTTCCTCCGGCTCTCTCTTCTCCCAGGTCTGCTGCTTTATCCGGCGCAGCGGCGCCCCTTCCGGCTGCCGCTCCATCTGACGGGCCCGCTCCCGCTTGCTTTCTCCGTAGGTGCGGCGGAAAATCGCTTCCAGTTCCTTATCATCTGCCAGAAAGGCTTTCGTGGAAGTCCCCGGACTCCAGGCCATCTTTCCTCTGTTCTCCTGCAGGGTTTCCTCATTCTGTACCAGCACCTCACCATCTGTATCCGTTTCGGGAACTTTTCCCAGTCCCGAATCCAGATGCATATATCCATCTGCCTCATACCAGGGAACCACAAAACCGGCCCCATGGGAGCAGAATACGGAATCCGCTGTATTTTCCAGATCCCGATCCGGATCATAGCCGATCCGCTCCAGAACCTCCTGCTGATTATGACAGGGCTCGTACCCTCTCATGGTACAGAAAATCCTTCCCATTCCTCTGGTATAGGAAGCCACCTCTTTCTGATACCCCATCATCTCCGCCACCGGCGCAGTACCTGTCAAAACGGAATTCTCCCCCTCCATAACAGGCGGTTCGAAGCGTCCGCTCATTTTCTGTACATCTGCCATGGCCCGTCCTACTGTCTGAGAGGGGACTTCCAGCCGGAAATCGTAGTAAGGCTCCAGAAGTACCGACTCGGCCTTTCTTAACCCCTGGCGCAGCGCCCGGTAAGTCGCCTGGCGAAAATCCCCGCCCTCCGTGTGCTTGATATGTGCCCGCCCGGTAACAAGGGTAATCCGCATATCCGTAATGGGCGCTCCTGCCAGAACGCCCCGGTGTTCCTTTTCTTCCAGGTGCGTCAGAATCAGCCGCTGCCAGTTCCGGTCAAGGACATCCTCACTGCACCGGCTCTCAAATACCAGACCGCTGCCGGGCTCTCCCGGCTCCAGCAGCAGATGAACCTCTGCATAATGGCGGAGAGGTTCAAAATGCCCGGCGCCCTCTGCCGCATTCCGAATGGTTTCCTTGTATACAATGTTCCCTGTCCCAAACTCCACCTCTGTCTGGAAACGGTTTCGGATCAGATCTTTCAGAACATCAATCTGCACCTCTCCCATCAGCTGAGCATGAATTTCCCCCAGCACATCATTCCACACAATATGCAAAAGAGGCTCTTCTTCCTCCAGCTGACGAAGGTTCTGCAGCATTTTATGTACGTCAGCTCCTTCCGGAAGATCGATCCGGTAGGAAAGCACCGGCCCAAGCATGGGCTCCCGGCCCTCATCCTCCAGTCCCAGTCCCTGACCGGCCCAGGTTTTTGTAAGGCCTGCTGCAGCGCAGACCGTCCCGGCCTCTGCCTGGCTGACTGTCTCAAAGCGTGAACCGGAATAGATCCGGATCTGGCTGACTTTCTCCTCCCACTCTGCGCCATCCTCTCTTCCATTTCCTGTCTGACCTTTTCCTCCGTTTCCTTCCATCCTTCCCGCGCCAAAGGCTTCGGTTCCTTTTTCCCTGCCCCGTAAAAGATCCCGGACCTTTAATACGCCGCCGGTAATCTTCATATGGGTCAGTCGATTCCCCTGCTCATCTCTGGAAATTTTAAACACACGGGCCCGAAATTCCGGAGGATAAACCGGGCACCTGGCGAAACGGCGCATCCCCTCCAGGAACTCCTCCACTCCCGTCAGCCGCAGCGCCGAACCAAAATAGCAGGGAAATACCGCCCGCTCCCGGATCAGGCCGGCTGTTTCCTCCTGGGTGATCTCTCCGGTTTCCAGATAATGTTCCAGAACCTCCTCGCTGCAGACTGCCAGACTTTCCAGGAAATCCTTTGAGCCGGCAGCCCCGGAAAAGTCAAGGCAGTGCTCGCTAAGCTGCGTCTGCAGCTGTCTAAGAAGGGCCTCCCGGTCTGTTCCCTCCTGATCCATCTTATTAATAAAGAGAAATACAGGAATCTTATAACGGCCCAGAAGCTTCCACAACGTAAGAGTATGGCCCTGCACGCCGTCAGCTCCGTTGATCACCAGAATTGCATAATCCAGCACCTGCAGAGTCCGTTCCATCTCCGCCGAAAAATCCACATGTCCCGGCGTATCCAAAAGGGTCACCTGCAGATCTCCCAGAGAAAAGACCGCCTGTTTGGAAAAGATCGTAATGCCCCGGTCCCGTTCCATCTCATAAGTATCCAGATATGCATCTTTATAATCCACCCGGCCCAGCTTCCGGATCACGCCGCTCTGATAAAGCATGGCTTCGGAAAGCGTAGTCTTTCCCGCATCTACATGGGCCAGGATCCCCATTGTCAGTTTCTTCATAAAATCCTCTCATTTCTGTCCGGCTAACATTGCAAAAATCGTGCGCATCCCCCGGAGGGCTATAGAAAACGGCAAATAAATTTGCCGCTTTCTATAGCATACCATAAAAAAGTCCTTCCGAAAAGATGTTCTGTCTGAACATTCTTCCGCCTGATCTGCAGAGTACACCGGTTCTTTCATCCGGCTGCCAGGATTGACAAGGAAATCGGAAACACCTATAATCCAATACAGACGCAAAAAGGAATCGCTTAAGTAAAGGAGAAATGCATTATGACAAGAGACGAAGCATGGGCTCTTCTGACAGAGTATAATCAGGATCCGTTCCATCTGGAACATGCGCAGACTGTGGAAAATACCATGAAATACTTTGCTAGAAAACTGGGATACGGCGAAGAAGAAGATTTCTGGGGCATCGTAGGCCTCCTCCATGACCTGGATTTTGAGCAGTTTCCCGACCAGCACTGCATTAAGGAACAGGAAATCATGGCAGAGCGGGGCGTTGATCCGCGGATCATCCGTGCCGCAGCCAGCCATGGCTACGGCCTTACCGTAGACATCAAGCCGGAGCACGAGATGGAAAAAGTACTCTATGCCGTAGACGAACTGACCGGATTGATCGGCGCGGTAGTACTGATGCGCCCTTCCAAAAGTGTTCAGGATCTGGAATTAAAATCCGTAAAAAAGAAATTCAAGACAAAAAGCTTTGCTGCCGGGTGTTCCAGAGACGTCATTGAAAAAGGCGCCGAGATGTTAGGCTGGAGCCTGGATGACCTGATCCAGCAGACCATCGATGCTCTGCGCACTTTCCAGAACTGATCGCGGCATTCGCCAGATGGACATACAAGCATGTCCGCCTGGCTCATTGCCCGCGGAAATAAAGAAAAACCAGAAAGGAACCATCCTATGTCACAGGAAAATATTGCTGAAACCATTCTTCCATCCGGTTTTGAAATCACCGCCAGGCAGCTGTCCGAAATGGAATCCGTGGATTTTCTTCTGATCGATATCCGCAGCCAGTCCTCTGCTGCCTACGGCACCATCCCTGGCGCAGTCCTGATTCCCCAAAGTAAACTTCTTGCATACGCCCATAAAATTTCGCAGAATGAAGATGCCATTTCGGATGAAACGGATGCCCTTTGCCGGCTGCGGGATGCCGTTTCCCGGCACGAAAAACTGGTCCTCTACTGCGCCCGGGGCGTTTTCAGCAGCCAAAGTGCCCAGGAACTGCGGGATCTGGGCTTTGACGCCTTCAGCCTGACCGGAGGATACGCCGGATGGCTGGTGGCAGCCATGAAGGAAACAGAAGCACAGCCGGACCGGGCCGAAGAAGTAGAAAAGAGCATCCGCAAGAAATTCCACAAGAATCTCTTTTCCCGGTTTGCCAAAGCCATCAACGAGTACCAGCTGGTACAGGAAAATGACCGGATTGCCGTGTGTATCTCCGGCGGCAAAGACTCTATGCTGATGGCAAAACTTTTCCAGGAACTGAAACGGCATAACAAGTTTCCTTTTGAACTGGTTTTCCTGGTGATGGACCCCGGCTACAGTCCGGCAAACCGCCAGATCATCGAATACAATGCCCGCCTTTTAAATATCCCCATAACTGTATTCGAATCGGATATTTTTGACGCGGTGTACACAATTGAAAAATCCCCCTGCTATCTGTGTGCCAGAATGCGCAGAGGGCATTTATACAGCAAAGCCAGGGAACTTGGGTGCAATAAAATCGCCCTGGGCCATCACTATGATGATGTTATTGAAACCATTCTCATGGGTATGCTTTACGGCGGTCAGGTCCAGACCATGATGCCAAAGCTCCACAGTACAAACTTTGAAGGAATGGAACTGATCCGGCCTATGTACCTGATCCGCGAGGAAGATATCTGCCATTGGCGGGACTACAACGGGCTTCATTTTCTCCAGTGCGCCTGCCGCTTCACAGACACCTGCACCACATGTGAGCAGGATCAGGGAAGTCTTTCCAAACGTCAGGAAGTCAAACATCTGATCGCGGAATTAAAAAAGACCAATCCCTTCATCGAAAGCAATATCTTTAAAAGCGTGGAGAATGTAAATCTTCAGACTGTTATTGCCTACAAAGCCAATGGAACACGGCACCATTTTCTTGAAAATTACTGATCCGCCTGCTTTAAGGCTGTTCCGATCTTTTCAAACACTTCGTTTAAATCAATGGGCTTGCTGATGTGCCCGTTCATTCCGCAGCCGAGACTCTTTTCCACATCCTCATGAAAAGCATTGGCCGTCATGGCCAGGATGGGGATAACGGAAGCGTCCCGGCGCTTCATGGCCCGTATGGTGCGGGTAGCCTCATATCCGTCCATAACCGGCATCTGCACATCCATAAGAATCAGGTCATAATATCCGGGAAGGGAGCGGGCGAAAGCATCTGCCGCTTCCTTTCCGTTTTCCGCCGTCTCAATCTGCGCTCCGGCGGCAGTCAGAAGTTCCACAGCAATCTCCCGGTTTAATTCATTGTCTTCTGCAACCAAAAACCGCCTCCCGCGAAAATCTCCCTGGGTCTGCTTTTCATCCGGCTCCCCTTCCCCATCCGATCCGGAAATTCCGGTCAAAAGGGCAATCAGTGAAGATTCAAACAGCGGTTTTGCAAGCACGCCGGCCGCGCCGGCCTCCCGGCTTTTTTCCTGTACCTCCGTGGTATCATAGGCAGACAGAAGAAAGGCCTGAGGTTTCTTTGAAAGAGCTGCCGAGCGGATCCGGCGTATGGTCTCGATTCCATCGATAAAGGGCATCTTCCAGTCAATAAGACAGATATCGTAAGGCTCTCCCCGATTCTGGGCCTGCTCTGCCCTGGCAGCCGCCTCGTAGCCGTTGTCCGTTACATCCGTCTGCACCTCCAGCTTTTCCAGAAGGAGTCTGGCATGCGCCAGTGCATCCACATCGTCATCAGCCAGAAGAGCCCGCAGGCCTTGGAAGCTTTTTGCTTCTTTCTGCACCTGCTCTGTCCTCTCCAGCGGAAGCGTAACCGTAAAAGTGCTTCCTTTTCCCAGCCGGCTGCTGACCGAAATCCGGCCTCCCATCATTTCCACAAACCGTTTGGAAATCGAAAGACCCAGTCCGGTTCCGCCGTAAGTCTGGCTGATGCCGGAATTCTCCTGCTCGAAGGCCTGGAAAATCTTATCAAAATTCTCCGGCGCAATGCCGCAGCCGGTGTCTGACACTTCAAATTTCAGCCACAGCTTCTCTCCCGGCTCTTTCATGTCGGTAACCCGCAGAAGGATCTTTCCGCCCCGGGGCGTAAATTTCAGCGCATTGGACAAAAGATTCATGAGAATCTGATTTAAGCGCAGGGAATCTCCCCGAAGGGTTTCATCGATATCCCCCACAAAAATTACCTCAAAATCAATCCCCTTATCCTGGGCCTGTCCATTAATCACCGTATTTAATGACTCCATAAAAGCGCGGAAATCAAAATTTGCCTGATTGATCTCCAGGCGGCCGCTTTCAATCTTTGACATATCCAGCACATCGTTGATCAGGCTGAGAAGATGTCTGGAGGAAAGGCTGATCTTTCGCAGGCAGTCAGCCACCTTGTTCTTATTATCCAGATTCTGCTGAGCGATCATCACCATGCCGATGATGCCGTTCATGGGAGTCCGGATCTCATGGGACATACGGGAAAGGAATTCGCTCTTTGCCCGGTTTGCCTGCTCCGCCTTTATTCTGGCATCTTCCAGATCTTTCTGGGTCCGGATCATCTGGGTTTCATCTGTGAGAACCGTAATAAACTGTTCCTGGTTTCCCGTATGGATCCGGTATGTCTGCAGGGCAAAAATCTTTTCCTCCGGAAGATTCGGATGGCGGTAATGGAAAATGCCGCTCCAGAAAGTCTCTCCATTGGTCTGGAACAGTTCACGAATGGCCTTTCGCTCAGATTCATCCATATAGTCAAACAGCATTTCCGGAGAAACATTCTGCGGATCCGGTTCAAATCCCAGAATCCGTCCGGCATTCTCCGAGATAAAATTTCTCTCCGGGTGATCCAGCTCATTGATCATAAAGATATTGTCAATGGTCCTGGAAAGAAGGTCAAAAAGCTGATTCTGATTCTGCAGCCGCACATTCTGCCAGTTCAGCATATACCGATAAATAAACCACACCGTCAGTACAAGCACAAAAATCAGGCAGGCTGCCCCGATAGACAGCCAGGTAGTCCTGTAAGCCTGCTGATAAAAATACTCAAACCGGGTGCCGGCAAAGTCCATGATATTTTCTATACAATGGTCGAATTCATCATAAACCGGATCCAGATACCGGGCGCTGTAAGCTGTAATCTCCTCTTCACTGCGATCTTCTTCTGCCGCATAATTAAAGAATCTCTCCTGTTCCCTGTGCATCTCATTCAGCAGGTTCCGCAGCTGGTCTGTGTCTTCCTTCCCGCCCTGGTAGCTTTTCTCAATCACTGCAAGCCGCATATCTGCATCATCATAAAACACGCTGATCTGCTCCCGCAGTTCAGTCACTACCTCCGGCGTATTGATATGCTTCAGCTGCTCAATGCTGATGCGGACATTATCCATATCATTCTGCAGCTCTCTTCCTGATGCCAGCACGCGGAAAGGATGCTCCCGAATACTGGTAAGCCGGGACATCAGATTCAGTATCCCAACAATAATCGTCGCCAGAAAGCAAAACAGCAGAATAATCAGCACAGCACCGGATACAGCAGAAATCTTCTGGTTCCGGGCCAGCTGCTTTTTTTCTCGTTTCATGTGTCCCGCCTCCTCCCCAGCCCTTTTCTTTCATCTTTTGCTTATTATTTACCGTTATATTGTAACTGTTCAGGACGGCGTATCATCTTGCCCGGCCAAAGGCCGGTCAAGATGCATCAGAGGTTCATCCGATGGGACAGCAGGTGCAAAATCATGCTTATAAGCGAGCTTAACGCCTGTTTTTGCACCTGCCGTCCCGCCGTCCTGAACTGTTACTTTTAAATAAGAAATACCAGCTCTCTTTCCGTGGAAAATTCTTCTGCATAACAAAATCCTAGTCCCTTAAAATCACGGAGTTTTTCCAGGTCTGTAATCTGCCCCTCCGCCATAAAGCGGACCATCTCCCCTCTGGCCATCTTGGCCAAAGTCGCCTTCTGGCGGATCTTTTTCCCCTGGAGTTCACCAAACACACAGGAAACAAACCGGTCATCCGGTGTAAGGTATGGCTCCACAGCCAGAGAATATTCTCTGGAAGCCAGATTGAGGATCGTCCGGTTTTCATTCTCCTTCATCAGCTCTTCGTACAGTTTCCTGCCCCAGAAACCATATAGATATTTTTTGTTTTCTGCAGAAGATCCTCCGGCGCCTGCTGGCGTTTCTTTGGCGTCCGGCGAAAGTTTCGCCTGCATCTCCAGACGGTAAGGCGTTACCCCGTCAAAGGGTCGGAGAATTCCGTAAAATCCGGACAGAATCCGCAGATGCTGGTCCAGATAGGAAAGGGCCTCCCAAGTAAATACCCCCGGCGCCATGTGCTGGTACTGAAGTCCTTCATAAGACAATACCGCCGGAGTCAGATTCCCTTCCAGATCCATCTCCTGAAAACGCCGGTAATTCAGCCGGGCCAGCTTTTCATTGCAGCCCCAGAGATCCTTCGCCTCCTCAAAGGTCATCTCCTGTACAGACCTGCAGAGAATCCGTGTCTGCTCCAGAAAAACAGGAAGCGCCGTCACAGCCAGAGAGTCCGTATCCACATTCATCTTTTTGGCCGGTGATATGATGATTTTCATGGGGTTTCTCCTGTCTTTCTATAAGATTTCCAGCATCTGGGCAGGATTCTGGGCCGCCTTCACCTTGTCCATGGCCCGGACAATGATGCCATCTTCATCAATCAGGTATGTGGTGCGGACCACTCCCATGGATTTTTTGCCGTAGAGGGTTTTCTCCTTCCACACATCATAGGCCTGTATCGCCTGAAGTTCCGGGTCCGAAAGAAGTGTAAACGGCAGGCTGTATTTTTCCTCAAACCGTTTGTGGGAGGCCACACTGTCCTTGCTGATTCCCACAACCACAGCCCCCTTTTCCGTAAACTGCGGATACAGTTCACCGAACCCGCAAGCCTGCTTCGTGCAGCCGGGCGTATTATCCTTGGGATAAAAGTACAGGATCACTTTCTTTCCGCGATATTCTTCCAGTGTATGCATCTGACCGTTCTGATCCGGCAGGGAAAAAGACGGCGCAGCAGTTCCGATTTCCAGCATAATAAATCCTCCAAATTCAAAATAAATAAGCACTTCTGATACAATTGCTACCTGTGACGATTCTAGCACAAAAAACCCCCTCAGGGAAGTCCTGAAGGGGTGATTCTTATTCTTTCCTGTCAGCTGTTTAACAGCCCCTGGAATTCATTAAATTTTGTTTCTTCCGTCTTATGCATCCGGACGGTAAGGGAACCATCTTTTCCAAAAAACATCTTCCAGTGAACCGAAGCCACCGATTCATCGGTCAGCCAGGTACGGATGTACAGGGTGTCCTCACTGAGCCAGGCCGCAGAAGTAACGCATCTCTGGCCGTATTCCGGGAAAACACACTCCCTGAGCTTGCCCATGCCGAAGGGGATCTGGTGACTTCCCCGCTCATTTTCATATTCCAGATACCCCTCCTCCGATGTGGAAAACACAACTTTTATCCGATTAAAGCCAGCCAAATTGCGCCGAAGGAAGAAATCTTTCCCATTTACTATCTCCTGTACCGGAGTCTCTATGGTTTTCGCAAGACAGGGCAGAGTCAGTTCCTCTGCCAGCCGCTCCAAAACCTCCTGACTCTCCTTATCTTCCGGAAGCGGCTGATCCGAAAGCTTTTCAAAAAGCTCTGTTATAATGTTATTCAGGATTATATCGCTTCCATTGGGAATCCCCTGGGTATCCGCATTAAAGGCAATAACCATATCCTGCTGCGGAAAACATAACAGATTCTGACTCCCCATTCCCAGCATGGCAAACCCCTGGAAAGGAAGCATCCAGAACTGATAACCGTACCCCTGGGCCGTATCAAGGCCAGCTGCCGCAGGCGTCCGGAAGGACAGCGCCTTTTTTAAGTAATCCCCGGGATATACCTGTCTGCCCTCTTTCTTTCCGTAATCGTCAGGATGTTTCCCTTCATTTAACAGCATAAGTCCCACCCGCAGCATATCCACAGGCTTTGCCATCAGACCGGTTCCCCCCATGGAAACACCGAAGGGATCCGGCAGCACATAGCTTTCTTCCGAAAATCCGATCTGGCGGAGTACTTTATCTTTTAAGAAATCCAGCATCTTCTGCCCCGTCAGCTTCTCCACCAGTGCACATAGCGTATGGGAAGCTGAAGTGTCATACTGGAACACGGTCCCCGGCCTGTGTGTCGGCTGTGTCTGGAAAAAGCTTCTGACCCAGTTTTCTGTGGTGCTGGTCTTTTTGTAGGTAGTTTTATCGTGGCAGGTTTCCATCATCAAAAGATTCTCTATGGTCATCTCCTGCAGCCAGGGATCCGGATTTCCCGGAAGAAACTCCGGAAAATAGCTGCAGATTTTATCCTGAAGGGTGATCTTTCCCTCCGCTTCCAGAAGGCCTATGGCCAGAGAAGTAAAACTTTTCGTCTGAGAAAACATCCGGTGCAGCACATCTCTTCCGTAAGGCCTCCAGTACAGTTCTGCCGTTAAGTATCCATGGTTCGCCGAGGTGTTTGTCTCGCTTTGCTCAACGCGAACCGGCGCGGTATAATGCCTGCTTTGCAGTCATTATACCATAATTTTTCCCCCAAAAGAAAATAACTTTGCTGCGTTTTTCGTCTCAAAAAAATCTGCCAGCGCATTATCATCCCCAAAATCACTCCGCCTGCCCGGGCATTTGCAGGAAAGCAGGCCGGAACATCCTGACAGCAAAGTTTCCTTTAAATTGTCCGTGTATGACACAGCGATCCGGCCTGTTACGGTTACTACAGCAAGAATTGCAAATAAATCCGTTTTTTAAATGGTGAATTACGGTTCTGCAGTGAAACATTCCATTTGTAACCGTAAAATCAGTCTCCAAACTACGGTTCTGTGGTAAAAAATGGCGTTTGGATCCGTGATCACCCGAAAAAACTACGGTTCCTGCATGGAAAATCGGTTTTGTAACCGTGTCCGACAGAAAAATTATACGGATCTGACAGAAAAAATCCTGTTCGCATCCGTACAGCTGCATTTTTAATTGAGACAGGTCTGAATCATACGGGAAATCCCCCTGAACTGTTGCTATTCCTCAATGATCTCATACCGGAACCAGTCAAAATCCGCATATCCGGACGAAGGGTTCCCTCCGGACGAGGCATACATTCCAAGGTAGGTTCCCACATAGCCGTCTGCCACCAGAGTACTTAATATGGATCCGTCCTCTGAAACAGCCAGGGGAAGCATTTCCCGTTCCGTATATCCGTAATAAAAGCTGTATTTCCCCAGGCTTCCCTCGATGTGAAGATACAGCCTTCCCGCTTTCGCCGGCGCAGAACCCATCAGCTCCCGCCGTCCGTTGATCACCCGGTAGCCCTTAACGTAATCGCCGTCCGCCTGCCTTTCCTTAAGAAGCAGAAAAGAAAAGCGTTCATTCTGCGTGATAATCAGCCCGGCCTCCTCTCCTTCTGCCTCAGGGGTAAATTCCATAGCTGCCGCCGCATGGAAATCATTGTGCTGCTGCCTCCTTACCAGCATAGCCGGCGTTTCCTTCTCTTCCGCCCGTACCGGCAGCAGATTCAGCCGCAGAAATCCCAGCCGAGCATCCAGCGAATAAAAAGGATCCGTTACCTGACGCCGCATGCACCAGGTCATATCCAACTCTTTACACTCAAAATTATCTACCCTGCTCTGCAGAGGCGGTCTGCTCCACGGAAGATCCGGCCGCCGTTCTGAAAGATTCACATAACCATTTTCATTGTCCACCAGCGGCCATCCGTCATAGTCCCAGGCAATAGGGATGAGGAATACTTCTCTTCCCAGGTTAAACTGCGCTTTCTTATTCCGGTCAGGCCGGCGGATCCACATCCTTGGCTGAAAACACTCGTAATCTTCAATCAAATGCTCATATGGACGGATACCCAGAAGCGCCATATACCATTGCCCGTTCTGAGTCTGAACCAGGTCTCCATGACCTGTCACCGCCACACCCAGCCTGTTTAATATCCTAAGATTACGATTCGTTACCACAGGATTTCTAGGGCAGGGCTCGTATGGCCCAAAAAGAGTGGCACTGCGGTAAAGATTCACACAATGATTGGTCTGGGTTCCTCCGCATGCTGTCATCAGATAATAAATGCCATCGATTTTATACAGATGGGGCCCTTCCATAAACAGGCTCCAGTCCCATGCCCCGTCAAACAGAATCCTTCTTTCCCCTTTAAACTGAAACGTATCCGGGTCCAGTTCACAAAGATAAATCTGTTTCTGCTCCGGATATTTTAAATCCGAAGGAACCGTATTCCCGCAGAACCAAATTCTCCCGTTCTCATCAAAATACAGCGATGGATCAATCCCGTCAGCTTCCTCAATGATCACCGCATCAGACCATGGTCCGGCCGGATCCTCTGCCGTCAGAATAAAATTATACCGGTGAGTTCTCCCCTGCACATCAAGCATTCCGGCAATGTAAAAGCGTCCGTTGTGATATCGGATAGTAGCCGCCCAAAGTCCTTCCGAACTTTCACAGTTTTTATAATCCAGCTGTTTGGGCCTGGAGATGGCATTGCCGATCTGCTCCCAGTGAACCAGGTCCCGGCTGCGAAATACCGGGAGACCTGGAAAGTAATAAAAGGAAGACGTTACCATGTAATATGTATCTCCTGCCCTGCACAGGGACGGATCTGGGTATCCGCCTTTAATAATGGGATTGTGAAACCTGTCATTCATAAGCATAACCTCTGGCTACTCTTTAACTGCTCCGGCAGTCATGCCTGCAATTAAGTATTTTTGCATTGCCACAAATACAACAAGGGTGGGAACACTGGATATCATGGCAGCGCACATCAGATAATTCCACTGGATCCGATAAGCATCTGCCATGGTACTGATTGCATAAGTAATTGTTTTTTTTGCATCATCAGACATCAGAACAGAAGCAAACATATACTCATTCCAGTTCTGAAGGAACGCATAGATTACCGTTGCCACCAGCCCTTATGGGCCAGCCCCTGCTGCTGACCGCCGGTGTCCTGTTTTTTCTGATCCTGACCGGCGGCAGGATTACGCTGATTGCTTCCGGTGAAACCTTTGCCCGTCTGACCGGCGAAACGGACTATTCCCTGATTATGGTACAGATAAATGGCAATGCCGGTGATGAAACCGTCGAAGCCATCCGCAGCGCGGCAGGAGACCGCTGCCGCATCCAGGACCGGCGAGATCAGCACACTTCCGGCACATATACGGCATTCGTGGCCTGCATATATGGATTTTTAACCATTATCGCCCTGGTCACCGGACAAATGTGAAGAAAAGAACGATATTCCCAACCGGCTCTCTTATATGATAAACGGAAGCTGGTTGGGAATATCCATGGTATAATAAGGTGATTCTGCGTTCTCAATATATCCCAATGCACCTCATCTGATTTCAGATACCTTTATCATAACGGATCTGCCATATGCTCAGAATAAATATTTGTATACCAGCTTTTCTACCTTCTGGGTATTTAAAACCATTTTCTCTGTCTCAAATGTAAGAATCAAACGTTCTCCAGGATAAAGATTGTTCTCTTCATAAGCTTGTATTTTTCTTACTGCATTTTGAGCATACACGGGGTCATCCATTCTGCCGTTATGCTCCCAGTATAATTCTTTTCTGAGTTTTTTCGGGAAAAAAGTAAAATCAGGATAAACCGTACCGAAATGCTTCAGATACAGAGGGCATTCATATTTATAAGGAATCTTATTTCGATAAAAATAATCGGCCAGGATTTTTTCAGATTTTGACCGCACCCGTTCTCCATTCTCCGTTAAAATTAAAGGCGACCCTTCCTGAAATTCTTTTCCTTTGTATTCCTGACCGATCCATTGCTCTAACTGCTGCTCCCAAATCGGTTCAACCGGTTCAATCAATTTCTGCCTTTCTTTGTGCTCATGCAGAAAGATTTGCTCAATCTCATCATCTTCATAATCTCTTGTGATTCTTTGAATTTGTGACAATCGCCTCTCTGCCAGCCGCAATATCTTTTCTGCATAGGATTTCTGAGCAAGCTGATGAATCAGCTCCCCATTCTCTTTAGGAATATATCGCCCGTTTTTCTTTTCCTTTGGCATGCAGTGATAATACTGAATACTTTCGTTGCTTTTGGACAGGCGAAGGGTTCCTGGAGGAGTATCGTTCAATTGATCTATGGCTTTCTGGCAGATTCCTTCCAGCCGTCTTTCTTCCTGCAGCAGCAATTCTCTTATTTTTTCCATATATTCCCTCTCTTTGGTCATTATTTCGTTGGATTGTTTTCATATTGAAGTGATCAAATCAAAGTCTATTTACGGTTAGAATTTGATTTTTATAATTTTGAACCGTGCTATTTTTTGTGTCCCTACGGTTTAGATGTGATTTTTTAGAAAAAATCCGTATTATTTTTTCGACTGTACGGTTTAAATGTGACATTTTAAAAATATATCCGTATTCAATTCCTAAACTGTACGGTTAAATATTCTCTTTCTCTTAATTATAACCGTACTTTCGCTCAGATTCGTACGGTGCAAATTTGTTTTTGACTCTGCGTAACCGTATCTAGCGGCAGATTTCCCTGAGCCATTCAATTAGCTATCTCTACCTGCTCAATCGGATACTTCTACTCGCTTATGAAATGTAAAAAATTGTAAATCACGTCTTTAAAGAATCCCGGAAGCATCTGCTTCCGGGATAAAATGCTTTTGGATAAATGAAATTATCTCTTGGAGAACTGGGGAGCGCGACGTGCAGCCTTTAAGCCGTATTTCAATCGTCTGAGCGATGATTTTCCTTGATATTCCGGGCTTTTTTGAGCCTCGGCCCCTCGGTTGTCCTAT
>PPYE01233549.1_pt1 | contig 14957 bp, 9 predicted proteins | sample 1559881 | NCBI WGS metagenome assembly PPYE01 (sample SAMN08240022, study PRJNA423297) | Human gut metagenome, whole genome shotgun sequencing project. | reverse complement strand
ATACAAAAAAGAGAGCTGAGTAAAACATTTTTTTAAATGTTACTCAGCTTTTTTTATTATATTGGTTAAAAATATTGCAATGTTAATTCAAAAGGACTATAATATTTAAAAAGCTTAAAAAGTTATAGTATAGTAATATTTCTGCGATAAATGAGGGATGAAGATGAACATTAGCTATAAAAAACTATGGATTAAGTTAATAGAGCAGGACATTAAAAAGAGTGACCTTAGAAAGTTAACAGGATTATCAGCTGGAACTATTACAAGGTTGAATAAAAATGAGCCTGTTTCTATTACCGTATTACTATCTATATGCGAGATATTAAAATGTGATATTGGTGATATTTGTTCCGCAGTTATAGATGCAGAGCCGACCACAACTGATACCGAGTAATTAGGATGAATTTAGATACGTATGGAGGAAGAACTATGGAGAAATATAGCTCCGGATTAGTATCCGAATCCTTTTGGTTTATTGAATGTAAAAAGATTATCAAATTAATATATGATGGTCACTCTTGGGACGAGTTAAAAGCAATGTGTTTGGCGGAGAATTTGCTTGGTATCTCTAAAGAGTATAGAGCCAAAAGAATATTTGGATATTTAAAAAACAGAATTAGTACTCTTGATGAAAAGATACTGGAAATCTTTTTACAAGGAGATTTAGCAACGCAAAAAATTATCATTCTTATTGCAGTCGCAAAGCAAAACAGATTATTTTATGAATTCCTATATGAAGTATATCGAGAAAAGGTAATACTTGGTGCATGTGAGCTAAATGATAGTGATATAAATATATTTTTTAAAAATAAACAAGATCAAAATGAAGATGTGGCAGACTGGACAGACACTACATTAAAAAGACTTAGAAGCACTTATATGAATTTCATGATTGATGCAGGGCTTTTAACAATAAGCAATAAAAAGAAAGTTCCGACACCTCCAGTGCTAGATATTACGTTGGAACATTACTTTAAAGACAATGGTGAAGTACAGTTAATAAAAGCAATTACGGGGGTGAGTTAAATGCATAATTTAGAAAGTAGATTAAACAGATTAGAAGATAAAATAAAACTCCCCAACTTCAGGGAAAATAAAGGACTTGGTAATGAGGTAGGATATTATGTGTTTGACTATCCTGCTGATCAGGAAATGTTAGTTCGAGAAAGAGTTGAATATTTAAAAGCAAAGTACCAAAATAGTGATGTCAATCTTGTGGTTTTTGATCTATACGATACAATTATTGACTTGCTAGAAAAAGAGGGTTTTCTTGATTTATGTATAGAGTTCGAAAAGACAAAAGGATTGCCCGAAATAACCAAAGCTATAAACGAAATGTTGCGTATGGAAGAAGACAATTACCAAAATGAATTGCTAGCATATATAAAAAATAACACACCACAAAATGCAATTGTCTTTCTTACTGGAATTGGGAAATGCTACCCTCTTTTGCGTTCTCACAAAATATTAAATAATATGCATCAGTTCGTAGATAATGTACCGGTTGTAATGTTTTTTCCTGGCAAGTATGATGGTCAGTCGTTGATGCTGTTTGGTGAAACCAAAGATGATAATTATTATAGAGCTTTTAGGCTTGTAGATTGAGAGGGATAAGTTATGATTATTAAAAATATGTTTTCTAAGCCAATCGACAGAGATATTAAAGGTGTTATTAAGGTTGGTCAGGGCGATGATGAGAATGTAAAGCAAGAGCTTGAAGAGTACGTTGTAACAAGAGAATTACAAAAGCACTTTGCAGACTTTTTTGCCAGCTATAAAAAGGGAATCACAGGAAATACAGATAAAATGGGTGTATGGATTTCGGGCTTTTTTGGTAGTGGTAAATCTCACTTTTTGAAAATCTTATCCTACCTTCTTGAAAATCGTATAGTAGATGGAAAAGCAGCCATTGATTACTTTGTAGAAGATAAAAAAATTAAGGATGAAATGGTTCTTGGCGATATGAAACTTGCAGCCAATACCCCGGCTGATGTTATTCTTTTTAACATAGATTCTAAAAGTGGTATGGCGGACACGCAAAACAATAAAGAAGCTATTCTTTCGGTTTTCTTAAAGGTCTTTAATCAACATTTGGGATTTTACGGTGCTAATCCTCACCTTGCAGATTTGGAAAGAACTCTTACCGAAGAAGGTAAATATGATCAGTTTAAACAAGCTTTTTTAGAACTTCGGGGAAAAGAGTGGACAGACTCTCGCCATCAATTTAGATTTATTCAGGACTATGTGTGTAAAGCACTGGTTCAAATCGATTATATGAGCATGGAAGCTGCAAAAAATACTTGTGAGAGTTTTACCACTCCTTACAATATGGATATAAACACCTTTGCAAAAATGGTCAGCGACTATATTAATAAAAAAGGCAATAATCATCATGTTATTTTCTTAGTAGATGAAATCGGACAGTACATAGGTGAAAAAACTGACCTTATGTTAAACTTACAAACTGTTGCTGAAGATTTAGGTACAGAATGTAAAGGTAAAGCATGGATTATTGTTACAAGTCAGCAAGATATTGACAGCATTACAAAGACAAGAGGAAATGACTTTTCTAAAATCCAAGGTCGTTTTGATACAAGGCTTTCTCTCTCATCTGCTAATGTAGATGAAGTTATTCGAAAAAGAATACTTGAAAAAACAGACACAGCGGTTCATACTTTGTCACTACTTTACGATGAAAAAGATACAATCATAAAAAATCTGATCATTTTTAACGATGGCATTGAAAAGAAATTATACTCTGATAGAACAAATTTCTCCGATGTGTATCCGTTTATCCCTTACCAATTCAATTTGCTGGGAGATGTGTTAACTTCTATTAGAACCCACGGTGCTAGTGGTAAGCATTTGGCTGAAGGTGAGCGTTCTATGCTTGCCTTGTTCAAAGAGTCTGCAATGAGAGTAATGGCAAAGAACGAAGGGGCACTGGTTCCATTTAATATGTTCTACGATGCACTGGAACAATTTTTAGACCACAGTCATAAGGGGGTTATCATTAGAGCCCATGATAACGAATATTTGAATCCTAATAAATTAGAGAATTGTTTTGAGGTAGATGTTTTAAAGACACTATTTATGATTAAGTATGTCAAAGAAATTACCCCTAACCTTGAAAATATTACAAGCCTTATGGTTTCGGATATCGACAATGACCGTATTGCATTAAAAGACAAAGTGGAAGATGCTTTAAAGCGTTTGTGCCGTCAAACACTAGTTCAGAAGAATGGTGAACTCTATGTATTCCTTACAGATGAAGAGCAAGAAATTAATAGAGAGATTGAAACACAAACCGTTGAGTCTTCCGAATTAACAGGAAAAATATCTGAGCTGATTTTTGATGGTTTGTATGATGAGAAGAAATATAGATACCCTGCATTTAGTGGCAGATATACCTTTGGATTTAATCAGATAGTTGATGATAGACCCTACAAAGCAAACCAAAACTACGATATATCTCTTAAGGTGCTTACACCAAACTTTACAGATGCGCAGATGGATGAAACTACTCTTAGAATGATGAGTGGTCAGAGTAAGTGCGTTATTGTAGCACTGCCTGATGATAAGGCTTTTATCGACGAAATTCGCTCTGCACTTAAAATTGAAAAATATCTGAGGCTAAACTCCACCAATGTGGTTAGCAAGTATGAGCAAATCAAAGAGGCTAAGCGAGTTGAAATGCGTGAAAGACATGCAAATGCAAGAATTTTTCTTGAGGAAGCAATGAAACAAGCCTCTATTTATGTAAATGGTGATAAAGTACAGATTGCAGCGAAAGATATTTCTTCTCGCATTAATGATGCACTGGGTAAATTGATAAATACTGTCTTTCACAAGCTGTCCTATATTGATACAGCAATGAATGAAGCCCATATTAGAGCGGTACTAAAAGGAACAAATAATGCACAGCTGTCGTTGGATGGACAGACACAAATACCTAACAGACTGGCTTTAAATGATGTTCTGGACTTTATTAGTATTAATACGAGTAGACACGCTAAAACCTCTTTAAAAACTATCATGGAACGATTTCTAAAGGCACCCTATGGATTTATCGAAGATGACGTGGAGTGGCTTGTTGCAAAATTATTTAAAGACGCAGATTTAGCCTTCTTTGTAAATAACGAAGTGGTTACACTGCTTAATAAAAGTGAAGATGAAGTGTATCGCTATCTAAGCCGAAAAGAATTTTTAGAAAAGTTGCTTACCGAAAAAAGAGAAAAAGCCAACGATAAGCAGAAAAAGGCTGTCCGTGATGTAATGAAAGAACTTTTCAATATTACACCGATGAGTGATGAGGATGATGCTATCTTAAAAAGTTTTATGCAGTATACAGACAGACTGAAAAATGACTTAGAGAAATTAGAAATTCATTATAAGAATGAGCCAAGCTATCCTGGCAAGCAAGTTGTTAAAACAGGCAAGGCGTTGATGGTGGATTTACTGGCTATTAAATATTCAGCAGAATTTTTCAAGACAGTTACGGATAAGCAAGATATCGTTTTAGATTTTGCCGAAGATTATGAACCTGTGAAAGCATTCTTTGCTGGTGACCAAATTGAAATTTGGAATCGCAGCTTAAAGCTGATGAAGATTTATGATGAGAGCAAGACATTTATTGTAAATAGTGAAATTGAAGATGTGGTTGGTGTTCTTAATGCTATTATGTCAAAACCAAAGCCATATAGCGAAATTAGAAAAATCCCAGAATTGCTAGAGCGTTACATTAATCTTTACAGCACAATGCTTACACAGATGGAAGAACCTATTATGGGGGCTATAGAAGAAGCAAGACTGCGTGTAGCGCAGGAACTAGAAGGGAAAGAATGCAAAAACGTGTTGTCAATAAAAATTGCGGAACGTTTTGCAGAGATAAAGAATAAGGCAGAAACCTGTAATAATGTTGCTACTCTGCAAAATATTAAGGTTGAAGCGGATGCTTTAAAAGTACGCTTGCTCAATGAAATAGCTGATACAGAAGCTAAAATCGTGTCAAGAAAACAGGCAGAAGAACAAGCAAAAACAGCAGAGCAAAGCGGAACTGCTGCCGCCACTGAGCCTGCAACTACTACCATACTAAAGCAGAAGAAACAAAAAACAGTCAGCATTAAGTCCATTAACACAGAAGCTACTTGGCGAATTGAAACCGCCAATGATGTAGATAGCTATATAGAGAGCTTGCGTGAAAAACTAAAGAGAAATCTTGAAGATGATACGATTTTGAATATTGAGTTTTAGGGGGCATCTGTATATGGGGAAAATAGGTTTATTGGATAACTATATAAAACAACTCCTTGAAGTAGATAAGCTTGATAATTCTCAAGTAGAAAGCCTTATAGAAGATATTACAAGAGTAGTATTGTCACCCGATGATTTAACAGCTCTTGTATTAGACTATTACTTGACAGAGGATGCTGATTATTCTTCTGATATAAGAAAACTAAAGTCTAAATTGGAATATGACAAAGCTATCTTAATGGACGAACAGGAAAAGGCAAACAAACTTGAAAAAGTGGAACGAGAAAAAAGAGAACTTGAAAAGTTGCGGTTAGAGGTAGAGTTGTCAAAAAGTAATGTAACTATAAACAACACTAACCATAATGAAGCTAATGCATCATCCACAGTCTCCATAACAATTGACCAAACTATCAAGGCTATTAATGAAATATCACCTGAGGTGCTGTCGGCTTATGAAAAAGAAGAACTGGAAGAAAAATTATCGGCTATCGAAGTTGCTAAAACAAGCGGTAACAAAAAGAAATTAGCGGGCAAAGTTGGGAATGTTCTTAAATACATTGCTGACAAAGGTATTGAGGTAGGCATTGCTGCACTGCCTTACCTTGGGGAAATTGCAAAACTAATACAAAATTTATAATATAGGAGGTACACCATGAACAAAACAGCCATAAAGAATTTTGCTATTTGGGCAAGAAACAAGCTCATTAGTGAAATTACATATAAAGCAAGCCTTGTTGGTATCAGCGAAAAAGGAATATCAGCACCACTTCCCACCTCTACCGATAACATTCAGTTTTTTGATATTGGTACAGGCAAGCCGACAGAAATTGCAAACGAAGAAGTAAAGCAGAGAGTTGCCCTTGTTTCTCGTATCAAAGATAAAGAAAAGACCTCCGACTACAAAACTGCATTTCAGTTTGTCATGGAGGAAGTTGCCTACACTTGGTTTAATCGTCTTGTAGCAATCCGTTTTATGGAGGTCAACGAGTATCTTCCATCTAAAATCCGTGTGCTGTCAAGTGAGATGCAGGGCAAAACAGAGCCGGACATGGTAACAACTCCATTCGATACCGATATGGAGTTTAGCGCCTATGAAACCGACCGCATTATGCAGCTTAAAGATGAAAATAAATTGGACGAGCTGTTTCGTATGCTGTTTATTAAGCAATGCAATAAGCTCAATGAGTTGTTGCCGGAACTGTTTGAGAAAACAAATGACTATACCGAATATCTGCTTAACATTTCATTCACCGACAAGGACGGTATCGTGGCTCATCTTGTAACGGATATTGAAGAAAAGGATTTCACCGAAGCAGTGGAAATTATCGGCTGGCTGTATCAGTATTACAACACCGAACCAAAAGAACAGGTCTTTGCGAATCTAAAGAAGAATATCAAAATCACAAAGGACAATATACCTGCTGCCACACAGCTATTCACTCCCGACTGGATTGTTCGCTATATGGTGGAAAACTCCCTCGGCAGACTTTGGGTAGAGGGACACGAAAACGACAGCCTAAAATCTAAATGGCATTATTATCTTGAAGAAGCAGAGCAAGAAGAAAGTGTAAAAGCGGAACTTGAAAAGATAAGAGCTGACTATAAAAATAACAAATTAGAAGAAATTAAACTCATTGACCCTTGTATGGGTAGTGGGCATATTTTGGTGTACGCTTTTGATGTGTTTATGGATATTTACGAAAGCCAAGGCTACACAGAGCGAGATGCAGCACAGTCTATTGTAGAAAATAATATCTACGGTTTAGATATTGACGAAAGAGCCTATCAGCTTGCTTATTTTGCTATTATGATGAAGGCAAGAAAGTATGACAGACGCTTTTTAACCCGTGGTATTGCCCCACGGGTTTACTGTCCAAAAGGCTATGCTGATGGCGAAGAATACGGCTCACTTTTAAATGTGGACAACTTAGAGCCAAAACCACAAGAACCAGAAGAATTAACAATCTTTAATTTAGACTGGGAAAAGCATATAAACACTTGGAATTTTAGAAGATTGCTCAATCAAAAATATGATGTAGTAGTGACTAATCCGCCTTATATGGGTAGCAAAGGTATGAGCGCAAAGCTGTCCGACTATGTGCAAAAAAATTATCCAGATAGTAAGTCGGATTTATTCGCCGTGTTTATTGAGCGTTGCTTACAAATGACAAAGTCTAACGGATATACAGCAATGATAACTCAACACGCATTTATGTTTTTATCAAGCTATGAAAAATTGCGTGGCAAACTGCTCCACACTGACTTTATCAATATGGCGCATTTGGGAGCAAGAGCCTTTGAGGAAATCGGTGGCGAGGTTGTGCAGACCACCTCTTTTGTTATGCGTAAAAGTCATACCAAAGACTATAAAGGCACTTATGCAAGACTTGTGGACTATAACAGCCAACAAGGAAAAGAAAATGCTTTCCTTGCAAAGAATGATTTGCATACAGCACAGCAAGAAAACTTCTCCAAAATCCCCGGCTCGCCGATTGCGTATTGGGTGAGTGAGAAGATGTTGAGTGCGTTTGAAAGAGGCATAAACTTAAAAACTTGTGGTGATACAAGGCAAGGAATGGCTACCTCAGATAATAATAGATTTTTAAGATTATGGACGGAAATCGATTTTAATAAATTGGGCTTAGACTGTGATTGTGCAGAAGAAGCCAAGAAAATACAGAAGAAATGGTTTCCGTATAACAAAGGTGGCGAATTTAGAAAATGGTATGGAAATATTGACTATACCATCAACTATGAAAATGATGGCGCAGAGGTAAAAGGATATGCAACTTCTCTATATAAAACACCATCTCGCACAATAAAAAGCATCAGTGAATATTTTAAGCCTTGTTTGAGCTGGTCCAAAATATCAAGTGGCAGTATTGCATTTAGATATTATCCAAAGGGATTTATCTTCGATGTGGCGGGTTGTTGTATATTCTATAAAAGTGAACAGAAAATGCTATATGATTTTGCTTTTATTAATTCAAAAATAAGTAAGAATATATTATCTGCTATCTCGCCTACATTGAATTATGAGGCAGGACACATTGCGTCATTACCTATATTAGATATTGCTGAAAAATCCAACATAACAGATGTTGTTTCTCAAAACATTGCCCTATCCAAAGCCGACTGGGATAGCTTTGAAACCTCGTGGGATTTTGTAAAACACCCACTGGTACAAGGGGCATTCAAGTTAAGTCTTGAAAATAGTCTTGCTGAAAAATATATAGAAGCAAGCTATATGAACTGGGAAAAAGAGTGCGATGTGCGCTTCAATACCCTAAAAGCCAACGAAGAAGAACTAAACCGAATTTTCATCGAAATTTACGGCTTGCAAGATGAGCTTACTCCCGAAGTGCAAGACAAAGATGTAACCGTTCGCAAAGCAGATCTCAGCCGTGATATAAAGAGCTTTGTATCCTACGCTGTTGGCTGTATGTTTGGCAGATATTCTCTTGATGTAGACGGTCTTGCCTATGCAGGTGGTGACTGGGACGATAGTAAATATAAAACCTTTATTCCCGACACCGACAATGTTATCCCCATCACAGACGAAGAATATTTCGCTGATGATATTGTGGGCTTATTCGTTGCGTTCGTAAAGAAAGTATATGGCGAAGATACCTTGGAAGAAAACCTTGATTTCATTGCAAAGGCTCTTGGCAACAAGGGTGATACATCAAGAGAAGTTATTCGAAATTACTTTGTAAAAGATTTCTATAAAGACCATGTGAAAACCTATCAAAAACGACCTATTTATTGGCTTTATGATAGCGGTAAAGCAGATGGTTTTAAGGCGCTTATATATATGCATCGCTATAATGCCGATACAACAGGTAAAGTGCGTGTGGACTATCTCCATAAAATGCAGCGTACCTATATGAGCGAAATTGACCGTATGCAAGATATGATTGATAACTCCAATAATCCTCGTGAAGTGGCACAGTCTGAAAAGCGGAAGGAAAAACTCATTAAACAGCTCAAGGAAACCAAGGACTATGACGAAAAAATCGCCCACCTTGCCCTCTCTCGTATCGCCATCGACCTTGATGACGGCGTAAAGGTGAACTATGACAAGGTACAGACAGCACAGGATGGCAAAATGCTGAATGTTCTCGGAAAGATTTAAGAGGTAGTTTTATGGACAATTTAGTTTCAGTTATTAAAGCAATAGAAACTTTCTTTGAAAGCTATCCTTTTACACAGGATTTTGTGATTGCATGCTTAGGTGTTATTTTTGGTGGGTTTGTAACAGTGTTAATAAATAAGGGTGCCATTAGAAAACAAGCTTACTTTGATATGCAAAATAAAATACTTAATGAGTTATACGATGAAACCTCTAAGGTCGAAAAGTATTTAGAGAGTGTTGAAATAGGACTATCTTTTGGAGATATGACTATTAAAAGTGAAATGAACAATGTAAGCTTACTTGAAACAAGCGCATTGAGATTGAATGAACTCTTCAGAGAAAAAAGAAATATTTCCCATAAATACTTGTCAGGGACAATGCTAGAAAAATCAGCACAGATTCCTGGAAAATTATATAGTGTACTTTATGATAATTTAAATCTGATTATGGATACAGATTATAAAGAAAAGGTTACTAGTGATGATATAGCTACATTGCGAGAGCTAACAATCGATGCACGCAATTTAAAAAATGAAGTGCAAAACTCTTTAGAAAAACTAATCTATCCCAGTTTATTGTCACGGATTTTGCGGAAATTTAAAACAATAAAAATAAAGATTGGTAACGTTTATGGAATGATAAAAGTTGGGAAAACAGAAAGAAAAAGAATGAATAGGAGGTAAACTAATGGCAGAATTAAATTTAAAACAAATCACCGACAAGCTTAATGCTGAGTTTGCCTCGGAGGTTCGCAAACTTGTGTTTTGGTACGATGCCAATGCTGAGTTTTTGGATGACATAGGTACATTGGAACTGCAAAATGCTAAGATTTATCGTCTTGAGCAAGATAATCAGTTCCACACAAAATACTTTTTAGAACGAGTGGACACTACCACCAATTACTTGGTGTATGCCCCTTTCGCTAAGCCTGCCCTTTGCGACAATCATTTGGCAGATACCATTCGATATTCAAAAGAATTTTTTGCTGATAGAGCATCTCTACTTGCTATCGATCTCAGAATAGATGAAAAGTATAAGCCTGTGTTGCAGCACTATATCAAGTTCTTTGCAGCTAAAGAGCGTACCACCAAATTTTATGACCTTGAAATAGAACATTGGAACAAAAATATCATTGAAGTGGCGATGATGAGTGTATTATGCAAGACAAAGGTAGTTTCTTTCGAGGAAATTGTGCGTACCATTATTACAAGCGAGGATTTAGAGGAAAACAAGTATTTAGTAGAGTTTGAAAAGTATGACCTTGTGAATCCTTTTTGGAGGATGTGCGAAGAAACTTTTGGTTATACAGATGTCAGCCCTAGTTTAGCTAAGTTTGTGTATACTCTGTTTATCACCTATATGGCAAAAATTATTCGCATAGAGTTACCACAAGCATTGAAAAATTACTGTTCATTTAAGTCAGGCAATATCATTGTTTTTGTGGATAGTATGATGAACAGTGTGATTTTTAAGGATAGCTTTGATAAATTATCTGACTTAACCTATAACACAGTAAATGTAGATGCTACATTGCAAAAGTTAGATATAGATAGTTTTGCAGAGCTAGAGATTTTCCAAAAGGTTGATGCATTTATCATCAAATGGCTGATTGCAAGATTAGAAAACGAAGATACAGATGCAAAACTGGCTGGTTTCACTATCCCGGAGATATGCAAAATGAGAAGAAAAATGCACTATGGCAATGTTTATTTTTCTCATTATTACATCATCGAGAATGCCTATCATTTGATTATCGCAGCTCATTTTGAACCTGAAAAAACCATTGGTGCCATGTGGAAACGATATGTATCCACAGACTATGTACTTGACCAGAGGTATCGATACTTCTACTATCATTATGACAAGATTACCAATAATGCAATGTATGATAGCTTGCGAGAGCTTGTAGAAAATATCTATACCAATGAGTATCTAAACCCATTGTCTGTGGCTTGGAATAACGCTTTTGCACAGTGTAAGGCAGATACAGGGCTGACTAAGCAACAAGACTTTTATAGCAGATATATAAAAAATGCTAAGGAGAGGACTGTTGTTATTATCTCCGATGCATTGCGTTTCGAGGTTGGACAAACCTTAATGAAACGACTAATGGCAGATGAAAAGTGTACAGCTACTATTGCACCGATGCAAAGTGTATTGCCGACTTACACAAGATTTGGAATGTCTGCTTTACTTCCTCACAAAGAGCTTGTTATGAGCGATGATTTCAAGATTTTAGTTGATGGCAAAGTATGTGATGATTTAAAATCTCGTGAGCAAATTTTGCAGGGCTATGAGCCTAATAGCAAAGCAGTACAGTTTGATGATATAAAGACAGTGAAAGATGCAAAGGAGCTTACCCTAGGACAGGATGTTGTTTACATCTATCATAACCAGATTGATGCCCGTGGAGATAAATTAAATACTGAAAACGAAGTTTTTGCAGCCTGTGAGGAAGCAGTAGAAGAAATTCATGCTATGATTAAACGCCTTACTAGTGCAAATAACATACATTTCATTATCACAGCAGATCACGGGTTTATTTATAAGCGTGATAAGTTATCAGAAAGCGATAAGATAAGTGGATTGCCACAGAAAAACGCTTTGATTGGCAGAAGATATGTAGCTGCCGAAACAGCAGTAAACGCTGATGGTATCGGTAGTGTAACGCTAGGCAATGTTTTAAATAATGGAGATGCACGAATAGTTTCTTTTCCTATTGGCAGTGATATTTTTAAAGTACCAGGTGGCGGACTTAACTTTGTACATGGTGGGGCCTCCCTCCAAGAGATGGTTATTCCTGTTATTGATGTGCGAACTAATAAATACCATACCCAAACAAAAGCGGTTACAATTTCTCTTGTAAGCCTTGTTCATAAAATTACAAACCTAACCACCAACCTTGATTTTATACAAAGCGATGCGGTTACAGATGTAAATAAAGAAACTATTTATAAAGTATTCTTTATTTCTGATGACAATGAGAAAATTTCTAACGATAATATTTATATCGCAGACAAAAAAGATATTGATGCAAGTAAGAGAATATTTAGGCTGAAATTTAACTTTAAAAATAAGCAGTATGACAAAAATCGAAAGTATTATCTAGTAGCTTATGATGAAAAGAATGCCCTCGAAGTGATAAGGCATGAAGTTCAGATGGATTTGGCATTTGTGGATGATTTTGGATTTAACATTTAGTGAGGGGAGGTAAATCTATCTATGTTTAATGAATATAATCATAGTGAAGATAAAATCATGTTTGAGGATGAAACCTCCTCTAATGAAGTTATCAACAAAAAGTTGCGTCAATATTTTGATGGTAAAATTGTACGCAAAGATTTGACTAAATCCATCAAGGAAGGTGCCAATGTACCTATTTACGTTTTAGAATTTTTGCTTGGACAATATTGTAGCTCCGACGATGCTGAAATTATTGAAGACGGAGTTAAAACCGTTAAGAAAATTTTATCTGAGAATTTTGTACGACCTGATGAAGCACAAAAGGTATTATCAAACCTAAGGGAACGTGGCAGTTATACCGTTATCGACCGTATTACAGCCAAACTTAATATTAAAGAAGATAGATATGAAGCAGAGTTCTCTAACCTTGGTATTAAGGGTATTTTACTGGAACCTGAGTATGTATCAAAGTATGATAGGCTCCTTTGTGGCGGTATTTGGTGCATTGTACAGCTTGAATATGAGTATATGGAAGAAGATAAACGTTCAAACCCTATTCGGGTAAGAAAGCTAACTCCAATACAAATGCCCCATATTGAGCTTTCGGAAATCAAAGAAGCAAGAGGATATTTTACCAAAGAAGAATGGATTTCCATTTTACTTCGTTCAACAGGAATGGAAGCAGACAAGTTTACTGACCGTGAAAAGTGGCTCCTTCTTGCTCGTATGATACCACTAGTGGAAAACAATTTTAATTTATGTGAGTTAGGTCCTCGTAGCACGGGTAAATCTCATATTTATAAAGAGATTTCACCTAACTCAATCTTAGTTTCTGGTGGACAAACTACTGTTGCTAATCTATTTTATAATATGGCAAGTAAAACTGTAGGACTTGTCGGAATGTGGGACTGTGTTGCTTTTGATGAAGTGGCTGGTATTACATTTAAAGATAAAGATGGCATACAGATTATGAAGGACTATATGGCATCTGGGTCTTTTGCAAGAGGCAAAGAAGAAAAGGCAGCTAGTGCATCTATGGTTTTTGTGGGCAATATCAACCAAAGTGTAGATGTGCTTTTAAAGACATCTCACCTGTTTGAGCCTTTTCCTGAGGCGATGGCTTATGATACCGCATTTCTTGACCGTATGCATTGTTATGTTCCAGGATGGGAGATACCAAAATATAGACCGGATTTCTTTACAAATGAGTATGGATTTATAACAGATTATCTGTCTGAGTTTATGCGTGAAATGCGTAAAGAACAGTTTAGTGATGTAAGTGATAAGTTCTATAGATTTGGCAGCAACTTAAACCAACGTGATGTAATTGCTGTTAGAAAGACTATTTCCGGCTTTACAAAACTTTTATATCCGAATGCAGATTACACAAAAGAAGATATTGCAGAAATTATCACTGTTGCATTGGAACTGAGAAGAAGAGTCAAAGAACAGATGAAAAAAATTGGTGGGATGGAGTTCTATGATGTTAACTTCTCATTTATAGACATAGATACTTTTGAGGAACATTATGTATCCGTACCTGAGCAAGGCGGTGGCAAGCTAGTGCCAGAAGGTATGTTAAATCCAGGAAATCTTTATACTGTATCAAGAGGTAAAACTGGTATGGTAGGAGTATATCGCCTAGAAACACAAGTTTTGCCCGGCAATGGAAAATTTGAAAGAACAGGTCTTGGTACAGATAGAGAGGCAAAAGAAGCAACCAATACAGCCTTGAATTACTTAAAAGCCAATGCAAATAGCATTAGTAGTTCTATAAGCACAACTACTAAAGATTACATTATTAATTACAGCGACTTGCAAGGTATTGGAATGACCAAGTATTTAACATTACCCACTGTCATTGCCATTTGCTCTTCTGCATTGGGCAAACCAACACTCTCGAGCTTAGCAGTTCTTGGTGATATAAGTATCAGTGGAACAATTTTAAAGGTTGAGGAATTGGCTAGTGTATTGCAGGTTTGCTTGGATAGTGGTGTAAAAAAAGTATTGTTACCAATAACATCAGCTGTAGATATGGCTGCTGTGCCAGCAGAGTTAATGGGGGCGTTTAGCATTATATTCTATAATACCCCACAAGAAGCTGTATTTAAGGCATTGGGTGTGGATTAAATCTTACTATAAATCATCTGATGAATGTGAGGAGTGCCTATGATAAATATAGCTGTTTTGAACTATATTGCCGATAAACCTCCTACTAACCTATGCAAGTGGAGTTTGCTCAAAAGAACCTTATAGCAATATTTCGCATTGTATCAGAAAATTTAACCTGTCCAAAAACGCCGTAACTCATAGGAGAGTTATGGCGTTTTTTCATAAAAAATTAAAAGCCTTTATGAAATAATTTCTGTAAATTAAAGGTAATTAT
>PPYE01414709.1_pt1 | contig 14962 bp, 10 predicted proteins | sample 1559881 | NCBI WGS metagenome assembly PPYE01 (sample SAMN08240022, study PRJNA423297) | Human gut metagenome, whole genome shotgun sequencing project. | reverse complement strand
CTTTAAACACAATATTATGGATAAAAAAAGAGTTTATACCTTTGGTAATGGTCAGGCAGAAGGAAAGGCTGACATGAAGAATTTGCTCGGTGGTAAGGGAGCCAACCTTGCAGAAATGAATTTAATCGGAATTCCTGTCCCTCCCGGATTCACAATAACTACAGATGTTTGTACGGAATACAATACGTTAGGACGTGATAAAGTGGTTGAGCTGCTGAAAGATGAAGTGGTAAAAGCGATCACTCACGTGGAAGGATTGATGAAATCTAAATTCGGTGACGTTGAAAATCCTTTGTTGGTGTCTGTACGTTCCGGTGCACGCGCATCTATGCCGGGTATGATGGATACGATTCTGAACCTGGGATTGAATGACGAAGTGGTAGAAGGTATTATCCGTAAGACAGGTAATGCACGTTTTGCATGGGACTCTTACCGCCGTTTTGTACAGATGTACGGTGACGTAGTGTTGGGTATGAAGCCTACCAATAAAGAAGATATCGACCCGTTCGAAGCTATCATCGAAGAGGTGAAGAAAGCGAAAGGGGTAGAACTGGATAACGAGTTGAAAGTGGAAGACTTGCAGGAACTCGTAAAGAAATTTAAAGCTGCTGTAAAAGAACAGACCGGAAAAGATTTCCCGACTTGTGCATACGAACAACTTTGGGGAGCTATCTGTGCCGTATTTGATTCATGGATGAATGAACGTGCCATCCTTTACCGTAAGATGGAAAGTATACCTGATGAATGGGGTACAGCTGTCAATGTACAGGCTATGGTGTTCGGTAATATGGGTGAAACTTCGGCTACTGGTGTTTGTTTCTCACGTGATGCCGGTACGGGTGAAGACCTTTTCAATGGTGAATACCTGATTAACGCACAAGGTGAAGACGTAGTGGCAGGCATCCGTACTCCGCAGCAGATCACTAAGATCGGTTCTCAACGCTGGGCTGTATTGGCTGGTGTGACTGAAGATGTCCGTGCAGCTAAATTCCCTTCCATGGAAGAGGCAATGCCGGAAATCTACAAAGAACTGGATGCACTCCAGACAAAATTGGAAAATCATTATAAAGATATGCAGGACATGGAGTTCACCGTACAAGAAGGTAAGCTCTGGTTCCTTCAGACACGTAACGGTAAACGTACAGGTGCTGCCATGGTGAAGATTGCTATGGACTTGCTCCGTCAAGGCATGATTGACGAAAAGACTGCTTTGATGCGCGTGGAACCGAATAAACTCGATGAATTGCTTCACCCTGTATTCGATAAGGATGCTTTGAAGAAAGCCAAAGTGTTGACTCGTGGTCTTCCGGCTTCTCCGGGTGCTGCAACCGGTCAGGTTGTGTTCTTTGCTGACGACGCTGCTGAATGGCATGCTGCCGGTAAACGTGTGGTAATGGTTCGTATCGAAACTTCTCCGGAAGACTTGGCCGGTATGGCAGTTGCCGAAGGTATTCTTACGGCTCGTGGCGGTATGACTTCTCACGCTGCTGTTGTGGCTCGTGGTATGGGTAAATGTTGTGTATCGGGTGCAGGTGCATTGAATATCGATTATAAAAACCGTACCGTAGAAATTGACGGTGTTGTGTTGAAAGAAGGCGATTATATCTCTCTGAACGGAAGTACAGGTGTGGTATATAATGGTAAGGTAGAAACACAGGCTGCAGAACTTTCCGGTGACTTTGCCGAATTAATGACGCTGGCTGATAAGTATACTCGTCTGCAGGTACGTACGAATGCGGATACTCCTCATGATGCGGAAGTGGCTCGTAACTTCGGTGCAGTAGGTATTGGTCTTTGCCGTACGGAACACATGTTCTTCGAAGGTGAAAAGATCAAGGCAATGCGTGAAATGATTCTGGCCGAAAATGCAGAAGGACGTCGTAAAGCATTGGCTAAGATTCTTCCATACCAACAGGAAGACTTTAAGGGTATCTTTAAAGCAATGGCTGGTTGCCCGGTAACTGTTCGTTTGCTCGATCCTCCTTTGCATGAGTTCGTTCCTCACGATTTGAAGGGACAGCAGGAAATGGCAGATACTATGGGTGTGAGCCTGCAATATATCCAGCAACGTGTAGAATCATTGTGTGAGCATAACCCGATGTTGGGTCACCGTGGTTGCCGTCTGGGAAATACTTATCCTGAAATTACGCAGATGCAGACACGTGCCATCTTGGGTGCTGCACTCGAATTGAAGAAAGAAGGAGTGGAAACTCATCCGGAAATCATGGTTCCATTAACTGGTATCTTGTATGAATTCAAGGAGCAGGAAAATGTAATCCGTGCGGAAGCTAAGAAGTTGTTTGAGGAAGTAGGAGATAGCATTGACTTCAAAGTGGGTACAATGATCGAAATTCCGCGTGCCGCTTTGACTGCCGACCGTATCGCTTCTTCTGCCGAGTTCTTCTCATTCGGTACAAATGACTTAACGCAGATGACCTTCGGTTATTCTCGTGATGATATAGCTTCTTTCCTTCCTGTTTATCTGGAAAAGAAGATTTTGAAAGTAGACCCGTTCCAGGTTCTCGACCAGAATGGCGTGGGACAGTTGGTACGTATGGCTACAGAAAAGGGACGTGCTATCCGTCCGGATCTGAAATGTGGTATTTGTGGTGAACATGGTGGTGAGCCTTCTTCAGTGAAGTTCTGTCACCGGGTAGGTTTGAACTACGTTAGTTGTTCTCCATTCAGAGTGCCGATTGCCAGATTGGCGGCGGCGCAGGCAGCAATAGAAGGATAGTCAAATACGCTGGTTAGGTACTTAACTATCTGATAAATAGACTGTAAATACTTGTGAAAGTATTTGCAGTCTATTTTATTTTATGCCTGTTGGGTATTGATGTCCGTTTACCACCCAATATTTATTTGGTATTTATTATAAAAAACTAACTAAATGTTTGTTTAATCATAAAAACAGCTTTACATTTGCACCCCAGAAATCGACCGAATTGGGGTCTAACGTTTAATTTTAAAAAACAAAGAAAATGAAAAAGGGTTTATTATTGGTAGTTGTAATGTTAGCAACTATCGCTGTAAAAGCACAAGACATTTACGTAGGCGGATCTTTGAACGTTTGGCGTAACAGCACAGGCAACACTACTTCTTTTAAAGTTGCTCCGGAAGTTGGATACAACTTTAATGAGACATGGGCATTGGGTGCTGAATTGGATTATTCACATAATTATAATGGAGGATTGACAAAGAATTCAGTAATTGTTGCTCCATACATTCGTTGGTCTTACTGTGAAACCGGTGCGGTTCGCCTATTCTTGGACGGAACTGCTGCTCTTGGCTTCGTGAAGGTTAAAGACGGAGACACTACTAAAGCCGGACAAGTGGGACTTAGACCGGGTATTGCTGTTAAATTGAACGATCACTTCTCTTTCATTGCCAAGTATGGTTTCCTGGGATATCGTAGAAATATAAATACGCTAGGAGATTCTTTTGGTCTTGAACTTACCAGTGAAGATCTTTCAATTGGTTTCCATTACGCATTCTAATAAGAAGAAAGCAATTCAACAAATAGGAAAGGGAGTTCTCAAAAATAGGGAATTCCCTTTTTTTATGTATAATCTCTATACTTTACGCACTTATTAACGAAAAAGTTGTTTAATACGAATTACAATTATACATTTGTATTGTTAAACAAGGAGGTTACTAAAAACCTTTAGTATTAATTTAAAACTTTAAAATTATGAAGAAGAGTGTTTTGTTTGTTTTATTTGCACTGATTTCAGTGGCAGGTTTCTCTCAAATTACAGGTTGGAATGCCAAAGTAGGTATGAACTTTAGTAATTACACCGGTGATCTTGATCTGAATGCAAAGGTTGGATTCAAACTTGGTGGAGGTTTTGAATATGCTTTTAATGATACATGGTCACTGCAACCTTCATTATTCTTAACGGGCAAGGGTGCAAAGAAAGATGCACTTACTATTAATGCCTATTACCTGGAATTGCCAGTTATGGGTGCCGCTCGTTTCAATGTTGCAAATAATACTAATTTAGTAGTGACTGCTGGTCCGTACCTCGCATGTGGTGTTGCTGGTAAGGCAAAAGCTGGTGGCGAGAGTGTGAAAACATTTAGTAATGATGGTTTGGACTTCAAACGTTTTGATGCAGGTCTTGGTGTAGGAGTAGCATTGGAATTCGGTAAGATCATTGCAGGTTTGGATGGTCAATTCGGTTTAGTTGACGTACAAAAAGTTGGCAATCCTAAAAACATGAATTTCTCTATTATCGTAGGATATAAGTTCTGATAAGAAAACACTGAAAATACAGAAAGCCGTTGCGGAAGACAATTCGCAGCGGCTTTTTTATTTTATGATTGAGAAAGTCATTTCCTTTATTGGATATACAATAGGAATGTACAGTCAGTTTACTATCGGCTTTTTATTAATCTGATAGCTTTTTCAACTTTTTAAAGTGCTCGATTACGGCTAAATAGTTCTGATCCTGACAGGCGTCGAATTTGTTCCAAAGATCTCCTAATACGACAGCTCCTCCGAAACCGAAATCTTTAATCTCCAGCAAATTATCTTCATTGATACCTCCCAATGCCATCACTTTCGAATCGATAATTTTGGCTCTTTGTGCTTCACGCAATTCTTCGGCAGTATATGTTGAATAGTAATTCACTTTAGAGATACTATCATAAATAGGACTCATAAAAACATAGTCGTAAAAATGCTTTCTGTTTTTTACCTCCTCCACTGAATGGCACGAACAGCTGATGTGACCATAATAATCATGCGGCTCTTTGGGATTACGTGCATTCAGGTGGATCCCCATCAGATTAAATTCTTCTTTCAAATAGAAATGTTCATGCGTGACGATACGGCGGTGATATTTATCCGGAATAAGTGTCAATAGCCGTTCCGAATACATAGCCGGAGTTTCCGGCTTCCTAAGATGTAGGACATCCAGCCCCTCTTCGAAAAGAGCGGTAATAATCTTATCTTCTTCGACGAAGAAGGTAGGGGTGGTAACTACAATTAGTTTCATTTCTTTTGTTAAAATTGGATTGCTTAGCAAAGTTACTAATTAACTATGTCAGAAACCAACCTTTATAGTGAAAATTTGTTAGATTGCCATGTCCGCAGGTCGATTGTCCATAGTTCGCCGGCTAAAACATCTCCAAAATCACAGATTATTTTCAGCACTTCCGTAGCTTCAACACTTCCTACAATGGCAGGAGTAACTCCCATCACACCTTTAGGCGGAGGAGGCATCCGTTGCATTTCTTCTTCGTCAGGATAAAGATCCCGGTAGTTCTTTTTCTGGTTTCCGTAGTTGAATACAGAAACCTGTCCTTCAAAACCGCAGATAGCACCATATACGTAAGGCTTTTTCTGCTCTATGCAGATATCGTTAATCAGGTAACGGGTGGCAAAGTTGTCACAGCCGTCGACTACTATATCATATTCCTGAATGATATGATAAGCATTTTCTTTTGTCAACCTGGTAGAGTAGGGATGTATTCTGATCTCGCTGTTGAGAGCGGAGAGCCGTTCCGCTGCACAGATAGCTTTCGGTTTACCCAATTCTTTTTCGGAATAGAGAACTTGTCGTTGCAGGTTAGTGATGCTTACCAAATCGTCATCTACCAGTCCGAGACATCCCACACCGGCGCCTGCCAGGTAGAGAGCGATGGGAGAGCCTAGCCCTCCCACACCTACAATAAGCACTTTGGCTTCCTGCAGTTTCTTCTGACCTTCTTCTCCGATTTCGGGAAGTATGATTTGTCTATCGTATCGCATCTGCCTATCTTTTAAAATCAAAAGACTGATCCCAATCTTTCCAAACCGGTTCGCGACCCAGTTTCTTCAAGTCACGTTCCACTTCAACCGCCTTTCGCTCATCACTTACGTGAAATTGTTCCAGGGTTTGAGGATAACTGTAATATCCTCCCGGTTCAGTTTTACTCTCCGCACTCATGGTTGTAACACCGAGCGTTGCCATGTGATTTCGGATTTCTGCACTTTCACGGGTGGAATAGGAGATATCTACGTCGTGGTCGAAGATTCGCATCGCGAATGTAAGTTGAGCCAGTTCCCGGTCGTTCATGACTACATTCGGTTGGAATCCGCCATTTTCAGACGGACGCATACGCGGGAAATTTACGCTGTATTTTGTTTTCCAATAATGCTTCTGCAGATAACGCAGATGATAAGCCATCATCGTTACGTCTGTCCGCCATTCTTCCAGACCGATCAGGACACCCATGCCAATCTTATGTACGCCTGCCTGTCCCATACGGTCGAAGCCGTCTACACGCCATTCGAATTTAGACTTCATGCCTCTCGGATGATATGTCTTGTAATTTGCTTTATGGTAAGTCTCTTGAAAACAGATCACTCCATTTAGACCATGATTAGTCAGTTCCTGATATTCTTCTGCTTTAAGGGGCATTACTTCAATTTGCAGGTTGCTGAAATAAGGTTTTGCCAAATCCAGCGCCCGGGCAATGTAGGGAACACCTGCTGCGGCAGGGTTTTCACCGGTTACGAGCAGTAGATTTTCAAAAGGAGCCAGTCGTTTGATGGCTTTGTATTCGTTGACAATCTCTTCCTCTGTCAGTATCGTTCTCTTCATCAGATTGCTGATGTGGAAACCGCAATAGACGCAGGAGTTGGTACATGAATTAGTCAGGTAGAGCGGTACGAACATGGAGATAGTCTTACCGAACCGTTCCATCGTATATTTCTGACTAAGGCGTGCCATCAGGATATTTTTTCTAATTCGTCGGAGAACATTCTTATTAAATTGAGAATTAAAAATTGAAAATTGAAATGAGGGGAGGGCAGGTTCGGTCAGTGGGCTGACTTTCTGTTTCTCCCCACTCATTATTTGTTGGTTTTAGTGCTTTTCTTTAAATCGCGTGACAGTCTCATTGCACAGAAATTAGGTCCGCACATCGTACAATATTCTCCATCGATATGATGTCCTGCACGGAAATAAGTCTGCGCCCGCTCCGGGTCGAGAGACAGGTCGAACTGATCTTTCCAGCGGAACTCATAACGAGCTTTACTCAATGCGTTGTCCCGTACCTGTGCACCCGGGTGTCCTTTTGCCAGGTCAGCGGCATGAGCGGCTATCTTGTAGGTAATGACTCCTACGCGTACATCCTCTTTGTCGGGTAAGGCAAGGTGTTCTTTCGGAGTGACATAACAAAGCATAGCCGTACCCAGCCATCCGATTTGTGCGGCACCGATAGCAGAAGTGATATGGTCGTATCCGGGAGCAATATCCGTCACCAACGGGCCGAGTGTATAGAATGGGGCGTCATGGCATTTTTCAATCTGACGTTCCATGTTCTCTTTGATTTTATGCATCGGAACGTGTCCGGGGCCTTCAATAAATGCCTGAACATTCTTATCCCAGGCACGAAGCACTAATTCTCCCATGGTATCCAGTTCGGCAAACTGCGCTTCATCGTTCGCATCGTAGATAGAACCCGGACGAAGTCCGTCGCCTAAAGAAACGGCTACATCATATTGTGCCAGGATATCACAAATATCATCAAAGTGATCGTATAAGAAACTTTCCTGATCGTGTACGAGACACCATTTACTCATTATGCTTCCTCCACGGCTGACAATACCGCACAACCGTTTATCGGCAAGATGAACATTATGGCGGCGGATCCCTGCATGAATGGTGAAGTAATCTACACCTTGTTCGCATTGTTCAATCAATGTATCCCGGTAGATTTCCCAGGTGAGGTCTTCCACTATGCCGTTCACCTTTTCAAGTGCCTGATAAATAGGAACCGTGCCGACGGGTACGGGACAATTACGGATAATCCATTCGCGTGTTTCATGGATATTTTCTCCTGTGGAAAGATCCATCAAGGTGTCGCCACCCCATTTGCAGCTCCACAATGCTTTCTCCACTTCTTCATCTATGCTTGAAGTAGTAGCTGAATTTCCGATATTCGTATTGATTTTCACAAGGAAGTTGCGTCCGATAATCATCGGTTCAGCTTCCGGGTGGTTGATATTGGCCGGTAATACGGCACGTCCCTCTGCAATCTCCTGACGGACAAATTCTGGAGTAATGTGGGTCTTGATTCCCAATTCTTCGCAATTCATGTTCTCGCGGATTGCTACATATTCCATTTCAGGGGTGATAATCCCTCTTTTGGCGTATGCCATTTGAGTGATTGCTTCTCCTTTTTTAGCGCGATAGGGCAGAGCGATGTGCTCGAAACGTAAGTGATCGAGACTTTTATCGTCCCTTCTCATTTGTCCGTATTCCGAAGTAATTTCGGGAAGTTGTTCCACATCACCACGGCCTATAATCCATTCTTCACGCATACGGGGCAGTCCTTTTTTAAGATCAATGCTCATATCTGCATCGCTGAACGGTCCGCTGGTATCATATACATATATCTCCGGGTTCGGTGTTGCTATCTTTTCTTCGCCTTCAAAGCTGACACTGGGCACTTGTTCCACTTTCCGCATCGCTACACGGATATTCGGATAAAGTTTACCGGGTAAATAGACTTTCTGCGAGCGGGGGAATTTTATTTTTTGTTCCATAGTTTATTCGTTTTTAATCAAGAAAAGCCGTTAGAGGTGAACTTGCTTCTGCCACGAAGTCGACGGCTTGTAATCCTAATCCTGCTTCGTAAGCCTGTCTTCCGGCTTCTGTAGCCGCTTTGAATGCTTTTGCCATTTCTACCGGATTTCCGGCAACGGCTATTGCGGTATTAACTAATACAGCGGAAGCTCCCAGTTCCATTGCTTCGGCAGCATGACTGGGTGCACCGATACCCGCATCTACGACTACCGGGATACCTGCCTGTTCGATAATGATTTGCAGGAATTCTTTGGTCTGCAGTCCTTTATTGGTACCGATTGGTGCACCGAGCGGCATAACGGTAGCTGCGCCCGCTTCTTCCAGGCGTTTGCAGAGTACAGGGTCAGCCTGGCAATAAGGCAACACGATAAAACCCAGTTTTACCAGTTCTTCCGTAGCTTTCAGTGTCTCGATAGAGTCAGGGAGCAGATAGCGTGGGTCCGGGTGAATTTCCAGTTTCAACCAGTTTGTTCCAAAGGCTTCACGAGCCAACTGTGCTGCAAAAACAGCCTCCTCTGCATTACGTACACCGGAAGTATTGGGCAATAGCTGAATATTCGGATGAATAATATGTTTCAGCATGTCATCCTCTTTGTTGTCCATGTCGATTCGTTTCATGGCAACAGTAACCATTTCCGTGCCTGAAGCCAGAATAGCTTGTTCCATTACTTCATTGGAATTGAATTTTCCTGTTCCCAGGAAAAGACGGGAGTTAAATTCGCGTCCCGCAATTACTAACTTTTCCATTCTATATATATTATAAATTAAATTACTGATTGTACATCATTGCTTTACGCATGATTCAGGATTCTACGTGTTTCTTCTATCGGATTATCCGCTCCGAGAATGGTTCCCGACAGGGCTATCCCGTTTACTCCTGTGTGAAGTATGGCAGGAATATCCTCATAAGTGATTCCTCCAATCGCTACTACGGGGATTTCGATATTCGCCTCTTTCATCTGTGAAAGGATGGAGGAATAGCCTTCCAATCCCAGTACAGGGCTTAAATTCTTTTTAGTGGTAGTAAACCGGAAAGGACCGATGCCAAGGTAATCGGCACCGGCACGATAGTGTTGTACAACATCTTCGAATGTATTTGCAGTGCCGCCGATAATGAAAGCCTCTCCAAGAATTTGGCGGGCCTGGTCGATAGGCATATCCTTTTTGCCCAGATGCACACCGTCCACTTCCAGCTTTCGCGCCAGTTCAACGTGATCGTCCAGAACCAGGATTGCTTCGTGCTCTTTACAAAGCGGTTTCAGTTGCAGGGCTACTGCCTCCACTTCTTCGAGAGGAGCCTCTTTCATGCGTAGTTGGATCCATTTGCACCCGCCTTCGAGTGCCATACGTGCCGATTCGAGGTACGAGTACCGTTCGGTCTGATGCGTGATAAATTGTAGACTGACCATTCTCTTATCCTCCGCAAGCAGCTTTGATAATCACCAGGTTATCGTTCTCATGCAATATGAAACCCTCCCATTCGGTACGGGGAATCATTTTGTTGTTTACGGCGATAGCAATGCCTTGAACCGGAAGTTCGAGCTGTGCTGTCAGTTGTGTAAGGGTAGAGTCGGGAGCAATTTCCACCTCTTTGTTGTTCACTTGTACTTTCATTGTCCTATCAGAATAAATAAGTTGAAAGTAAATACAAAGAGCGTGCTTGAATGGAAAGGCGATAAGAAGAAACACAATCCCTACGTCAGTACTAACTGCCTCAGGTTCCTAGGGTATAATCTCAGCCCCTCATGGGGCACCCCTTTGTCTTTACGGGGGCAAAGTAAGTGAAAAAGAAACAGAAAAACACTAAATCATTCGATTTTTTTTCATTTTTCTGTTGATTCCTGTTTTTTGATAGGATGAGAAAAGATAAATCGGGCGCCATTTTTGTAATTCTTGTCAATCCAGATATCACCTCCCATATATTGGATGGTCAGTTTGCAGATAGCCAGTCCCAATCCTGTACCCTGTACGAACTCGTTCAGCTTTTCGAAACGTTGGAATACCAGCTCCTGTTTATCTTCGGGGATTCCGGTGCCGGTATCAGTTACCGAGAACAGCATACATTGCTTTTCTTCGTCCACTTCATAATCCAGCGTAATGCTTCCTCCGGCAGGAGTGAATTTCAAGGCATTGTTCAGCAGATTGATAATAATCTGCTGCAGGCGCAAGGGATCTGTGTAGAGCATGTAAGGCTCTTTAGGCATTTGCAGTTTAATGTCTACATCCATTGTCTTGTTCCGGTTGGTCAGAGTAATCATATTCTGGCAATGGTTCACCAGCTCACACCATTCATAGTTGAATTGCAGTTTTCCTGATTCCAGGCGTGATATATCCAGTACATCACTAATCAGTTGGAGCAACAGATTGGAGTTGGTCTGGACAATATCTGCGTATTCTTTCAGTTCGTTATTCTGCTCTACCGAACCGATAATCAGACTGGAGAAACCGACAATAGCATTTAGCGGAGTCCGTATCTCGTGGCTCATATTCGAAACAAAGGCACTTTTCAGTTGGTTAGCTTCTTCGGCGCGCTCTTTAGCATCACGCAATTCGACTTCAGACTCTTCCAGTTTCTTTTTATCTTCCCGTAGTTGTTTCGTAGTTCTTTCAAGGTGATTCTTCAGGATTTTAGTCCGGTAATAGTAATACAGCGAAATCATTAGACTTCCTACTAATACGAGAAATATAATCAGGATGAATTGTACTTCTGTCTTATAGGCCACAAAGAACGGGATGGGCTGATTGATTACCATTGAGTTAACAGGTAACTTCTTGTTTTCAAATCCCCATTCCTTTAGTTTCTTCGCATCAAATTTATATCTGTTGGGTAAGATATTGATACTGCTGATATCAGTTTCCTTCTGGTCTAAAAAGCGGTAGGCATATTCTCCCATGCTTTGTCCCACTCCTTCATATTGCGGGACATATCCTCCGATAGCCCAGTAACCTATTGCAGTGGAAGTCATGCTGAACATAGGCAGGAGAGGATTGGCTTTGGAAAAAGCATAAACGGAGTTATTCATGTAAGTAATACCCCGGTTATCGATTCTCCAGATGCCAAGCAACATGACTGTGTTTCTGGGAAGATTGCGCAATTGACTGGCAGCCATATCGAGTGTATGGATGCGGCCATCGACGTAGGTGATAGACAACTGTGGGAAATGTTGCAGGTTTTTCTTGAACCATGCCAGTTCGGCAAGTCCGTTGTATGTGTTATCCGATACAAATACAAGGTGTTCTGTTTCCGGATAGAAATCCTGTATCATTTCAATATCTTTTTTAATGTCATATTCGTATGTGCTACAATATCTTACGTTGTATTCCTTCATGCGTTCCATTAAGTTAATGCTTTCGGGATTATAGCTTCGGATGTCGGTCGAATCCTCCGGAATACGTATTCCGTTGCGTGACGCCATTGCACAGAAAACGGGAAGCTGCTTGTACTTTTCATCTTCGAGATGAAGGAAACTGCTCCATGCTTCACCACCCAGGAGAATAACTAATTTGGCTTTCGGATGTTTGTCGAGAATATCAGTTAATATTTTTTTCCATTGATGCGCCTGCGTTAAGTCTGTTGCATTCATATTTTCTACCATGGTCGAATATCTTCCTCCCAATTGGGTGTAGGTTTCTACAAATGTGCTGATGTTATCGTAGGTATATTTAGTGTCAGAATTATAAGAGGTGATAAACAGGATTTCTTCCTCAGATTCTTCTGTGGTGGCAGCATTGCCGAAAAGGGGGAGGAAAAGGAGTACAGCAATGGAGACAATAAATCGTATTTTTTTTCTTTTATACAGTATCATAATTGTTTGTTATGTTGTTTTATGAGTTGCAAAAATACAACTAATGCATCTGATATACAATAAAAGTCTGGTTCTTTTTAATCTGTAAAAAAGGTCGCTGTGAAAAACACAACGACCTTTTCCATAAGTATAGTTTAGCTTGTAAATTTGCTTACATTCTTTTTTCAACCACATCCCAGTCGATGATATCCCACAGGGCGTTTACGTGGTCGGCACGGCGGTTCTGGTAATCCAGATAATAGGAGTGTTCCCAAACGTCAAATCCAAGAAGTGGTTTCAAACCGGCACGTACCGGATTGCTGCCGTTCCCCTCTTTAGTGATTTTCAGTTTACCGTCTTTATCTACGGATAGCCAAGCCCATCCTGAACCAAACAATCCGACTGCTGCTGCATTGAATTCTTTCTTGAAGTTTTCAAAGCTGCCAAAGTCACGTTTGATGGCTTCTCCCAGTTTACCGGCCGGCTCCTTCTTTGAAGGTTTCGGGGCAAATTGCAGGAAGTACAGGTTGTGGTTCAATACTTGTCCGGCGTTATTGAATATAGCTCCATCCGGTGCGGCTGCAACGATTTCTTCTACCGTTTTACCTTCATATTCTGTTCCGGGCACGAGGCTATTCAGATTATTTACATACGTTTGTAGATGTTTTCCGTAATGGAAATCTATTGTTTGCTGACTGATTACAGGTTCCAACGCATTGTTAGCGTAAGGAAGTTTAGGCATTTCGTAAGTCATGGTCATCATAATTAAAGACATTAATATAGTATTCATAATGTTACAAGTTTTAATTGGCTTGTTATACTATAATAACAGAAGCCCTTTGCAAAATGTTCACAGCATCTTACTTTATTTGTAAATGTACTGTATGCGTTCCACTTCTTTCGGATGCTCACGGTCGGTCCGGCAGATCCATTGGCCCGTATTATCATATTCATAATAAGAATTGCTATCGATCTGGTTTCCGTATTTATCGTACAGGCAGGTCAGGCATCCCGATGTTTTCTGGTTATTGCCTAAAATCCGTTGGTAAACGATTTGTGTCAGATAACCGTATTTATCGTATTCATAAGCATCTTTTTGTGAAATAATCTGATCCGAAGAATTTGCAAAAAGCAGGTTTTGATGTTGGGATGAAATCAATCTGCCTTTATCATCATATTTGTTTGCGGTGTACGCCTGAAGTTCTCCATTCTTATTATGCTCTTTGGTTTCGGTCAATAACCCCTGTTTATTATAGGAACTTATGATGACTCTTCCATCTGTATACTTGAGCGAATCACTCTCGATACTTCCGTCCGTACCGATACGGCGTGTCCGTCGGTAGAGATCCGTTTTGGTTTTCGGATTCGTTTGCACTTCAAAGATGCAGTGACCTTGCGGATCGTATAATCTGTTCGTTTGTATTTCATTGCTTGGCTGACCGTTCTTTACGGTAAGCGACAATGTAGAAATGAGCTGCCCCTTATCATCATACGAATAAGTGGTCGAGGTATTTCCCGTACTGTCATTTTCCGCAGACTTAATCAATCGTCCTCCATTATAGTATTTCACAGAAGTAGGAGTGGATATGATTGTTTGCAGAATAAACGGTGTCCGTAGTGCATTGGCCTGGTCACGAAATTCCTTATACCTGTGTGTGCAAAGAAAATCCTGCAGCATACTCAAAGATTCGGAATTGACAATGGCAGCTTTTAAAAGCTCAAAATCAGCTTTTTCACTAAGATATTCAAGGTCGTCCAGATGAGTACGTGCTGTAGAAGTCAGGTAAGGTGATTGCTTATACTCGTCAATAATCTGCCGGATGTCTGTTGCGTTTCCTTTCTCCCGGAGGCTGTCGATTCCTTGAAACAGAAAATCATCGTATAACGCGCGAACTTCCGGAAGGAATGGACGCGTGTCTTTATCCGTGAAGAATTTCTGCATGTTGGCGTTATCAAAAAATGCCTTGAAATTCGCTGATGTCGGATTACTCTTTACAATCTGGTAAAGCCGTTTGTTTTCCGCAGTGTTGATTTGAGAGATAAATTTGCCGTTCGGATATTCCGTGATGTACGTTTGATAAATATTCAGCGTAGGTGTTTTCAGCATACCTTCCAGTAAAGCCATTTCACGGATGTCCCGCACCTTTTGCAAGATGGCAGAATCTCCCGGATAACCGCTTGACTGGATACTGTCCATCAACGTCTTGCTAAAAGGGATTTGATCTTTCGAAGCTTCCAGAATGGAGATAACAGCCAGTTCCGCTTTGTTTTGTACGTTGGAAAGTTGTATTTTCTCTTCTTCACAGATATTGGGAAAATAAGCTTTCGTTGCCCTTTCGTAGCATCCGAAATAGTTGGTGGCAGCCTGTTCGCTTTGCTCGTTCCACAATCCGTTGAGCACATCCAATAATGCCAGTTCCTCGGCATAATAGGTTTGTGTCTCGTCATCTATCTTATCACGGTTTTTCTGCCATTTGTCGGCGTCATTATCGTTCAGATACCTTAGCAGCTTTTCCAGGCGGCTCTGCTTTTGTGCCATTGCCTGTGGAATGCAGGCGACCAGAAACAAACTCAAAATAATCGATAAAAATATACTTC
>PPYE01000766.1_pt1 | contig 14963 bp, 14 predicted proteins | sample 1559881 | NCBI WGS metagenome assembly PPYE01 (sample SAMN08240022, study PRJNA423297) | Human gut metagenome, whole genome shotgun sequencing project. | reverse complement strand
ACCATTAGGAGACAGAGTTGTGTTGAAGCAGCTGGTTGCAGAAGAGACTACAAAGTCAGGTATTGTATTACCGGGACAGACAAAAGAGAAACCGCAGCAGGCAGAGATTATTGCAGTAGGACCTGGTGGAGTTATAGATGGCAAAGAAGTTGAGATGCATGTAGAGCCTGGACAGAAGGTTATTTATTCTAAATATGCAGGCACAGATGTAGAAGTAGATGAAGAAACATATATTATCGTTAAACAGAGCGATATTCTTGCAATTGTAGAATAAGGAGGAATTAATCATGGCAAAGGAAATCAAATATGGACATGACGCCAGAACGGCACTGGAAGCTGGTGTGAATCAGCTGGCTGATACAGTAAGAGTAACATTAGGACCAAAAGGACGTAACGTAGTACTTGGTAAGTCTTTTGGCGCGCCGCTCATTACAAATGATGGTGTTACGATCGCAAAAGATATTGAACTGGAAGATGAATTCGAGAACATGGGTGCGCAGCTCATTCGTGAAGTCGCATCTAAGACTAATGACGTAGCAGGTGACGGTACTACTACAGCTACTGTACTTGCACAGGCAATGGTTAACGAAGGTATGAAGAACCTGGCAGCAGGTGCTAATCCGATCGTACTTCGTAAAGGTATGAAGAAAGCAACTGATGTAGCAGTAGAAGCTATCAAAGAGATGTCAAGCAAGGTTACAGATAAGCAGCAGATTGCGAGAGTTGCAGCTGTTTCTTCTTGTGATGATGAAGTAGGACAGATGGTTGCAGACGCTATGGAAAAGGTATCTAACGATGGCGTTATCACAATTGAAGAGTCTAAGACAATGCATACAGAGCTTGACCTGGTAGAAGGTATGCAGTTCGATCGTGGATATATTTCAGCTTACATGGCTAATGATATGGAGAAAATGATTGCTACACTGGATGATCCATACATTCTGATTACAGATAAGAAGATTACAAACATTCAGGATATTTTACCATTACTTGAGCAGATCGTACAGTCTGGTGCTAAACTGCTTATCATCGCAGAAGATATCGAAGGAGAGGCTCTTACAACTCTGATCGTTAACAAACTGCGTGGTACATTCAGCGTTGTAGGTGTTAAGGCTCCGGGTTATGGTGACAGAAGAAAAGAGATGCTGAAAGATATCGCTACACTGACAGGTGGTCAGGTGATTTCTGAAGAATTAGGACTTGATCTGAAAGATGCTACGATCGATCAGCTTGGTCGCGCTAAGTCTGTTAAGGTTGAAAAGGAAAGCACAGTTATTGTAGATGGTATGGGCGAGAAAGATGCAATTGAGGCTCGAGTTGCTCAGATCAGAACTCAGATTGAAGAGACTACATCTGATTTCGACAGAGAAAAATTACAGGAAAGACTTGCAAAACTTGCAGGTGGCGTAGCTGTTATCCGTGTTGGAGCTGCTACAGAAACAGAGATGAAAGAAGCTAAGCTTCGTATGGAAGATGCTCTTGCAGCTACAAAGGCGGCAGTAGAAGAAGGAATTATCGCAGGTGGTGGATCTGCTTACATTCACGCTTCTAAGAAGGTTGCTAAGCTTGCTGAGACTCTGGCTGGTGATGAGAAGACAGGAGCTAACATTATCCTGAAAGCTCTGGAAGCACCTTTGTTCCATATTTCTGCTAATGCAGGACTCGAAGGCGCGGTTATTATTAATAAAGTAAGAGAGCAGGAGCCAGGTATTGGATTCGATGCATACAAAGAAGAGTATGTAGATATGGTTAAGGAAGGAATCCTTGATCCGGCTAAGGTTACAAGAAGTGCTTTGCAGAATGCTACAAGTGTAGCATCTACACTGCTGACAACAGAATCTGTTGTAGCTAACATCAAAGAAGATACTCCGGCTATGCCGGCAGCACCTGGCGGAATGGGTATGATGTAATCACGGATGATTCTGTGTGAGGAAAACTCCCTTAGGGGAGTTTTCTTTTTATATATAACGTGGTAGAATATAACTAATTATTCAAGATTTTCTATGTGTCTTGTGATAGAGTACCTGACAGGAGGAAATAGATGGCAGACATATTTGTAGAAAAAATGGTTAAAAAGAAACGAGACGGAAAGGATTTTGCCAGGATTGCACTCTGTGTTCTGCTTGTTGTATTTTCAGCTGTGATGAGTTTGCAAAGTCCGATATTTCTGGCTTTAGTATTGCTGTTTGTGTTGCTGGGACTTCTGGTGATGAGGATCTGCGATGTGGAATATGAATATCAGTATATTAACGGATATTTTGACGTGGACAAGATTTTTCACAAAGAGCACAGAAAGAATATATTTGAGGCAAATATGGTGAATCTGGTGATACTGGCTCCGGAATCAGCAGAAGTATTGAAGAGATATTCTAATGTAAAAGTTTGTGACTTTACCAGTGGATATTCTAATGAACCAGTATATGGCATGATATTTTCCGAGGAAGGCATAATGAAGAAAGTATTGTTTGAGCCGGGAGAAGAGATGTTAGCCGGAATTGCATCACAGGTACCGGGAAAGGTAGTGAAACAATAAAATCTCAGTCAGATTGTACTTTTTTGCAAAAGTAGTTGACAAATTGGTCATGTTTTTTGTAATATGACTGTTAACACATAAAGAGAAAGTGAGGTTTAATCATGGGAACAATTATTGGAGAAGGGATTACATTTGATGATGTGTTACTTGTGCCTGCATATTCAGAGGTAATTCCAAACCAAGTGGATTTGTCCACATACCTGACTAAGAAGATTCGTCTGAATATTCCGATGATGAGTGCTGGTATGGACACAGTTACAGAACACCGTATGGCAATTGCTATGGCACGTCAGGGCGGTATCGGAATCATTCATAAGAATATGTCTATTCAGGAACAGGCAGAGGAAGTAGATAAGGTTAAGCGATCAGAGAATGGAGTTATTACAGACCCATTTTATCTGTCACCAGAGCATACATTGGCAGATGCCAATGATCTGATGGCCAAGTTCCGTATTTCCGGAGTTCCGATCACAGAGAATGGCAAGTTAGTTGGTATTATTACGAACCGTGATTTGAAATTTGAAGAAGACTTTTCTAAGAAGATCAAAGAGTCTATGACGTCTGAAGGACTGATTACAGCCAAAGAAGGCATTACTCTTGAAGAAGCTAAGAAGATTCTTGCAAAGGCAAGAAAGGAGAAGCTTCCGATCGTTGATGACAACTTTAAGTTAAAAGGTCTCATTACGATTAAAGATATTGAGAAGCAGATTAAATATCCGGATTCTGCAAAGGATGATCAGGGACGTCTGCTCTGCGGAGCGGCTATCGGTATTACTGCAAATTGTCTGGAACGTGCACAGGAACTTGTGAATGCAAAGGTTGATGTAGTGGTTATGGATTCCGCACATGGACATTCTGCAAATGTTATCCGTACTGTTGATATGGTTAAGTCTAAGTTCCCGGATCTTCAGGTTATTGCCGGTAATGTGGCAACAGGCGCAGCTGCTGAAGCGCTGATTAAGGCAGGCGTAGATGCGGTCAAGGTTGGTATCGGACCTGGCTCTATCTGTACAACACGTATCGTAGCAGGTATCGGTGTACCACAGATTTCGGCAATCATGAATTGCTATGAAGTGGCTGATAAATATGGCATCCCGATCATTGCAGATGGAGGTATCAAGTTCTCGGGAGATATCACGAAGGCAATCGCAGCAGGTGCCAACGCATGTATGATGGGAAGCATGTTTGCCGGATGCGATGAGAGCCCTGGAACATTCGAACTTTATCAGGGAAGAAAGTACAAAGTATATCGTGGTATGGGATCCATAGCAGCTATGGAGAATGGAAGCAAAGACCGTTACTTCCAGACAGACGCGAAAAAGTTGGTACCGGAAGGTGTAGAAGGTCGTGTGGCATATAAGGGATCTGTAGAAGATACTGTATTCCAGCTGCTCGGTGGTCTGCGTTCTGGTATGGGATATTGTGGAGCGCCTACCATCGAAGCACTGAAACAGAACGGGCAGTTCGTGAAGATTTCAGCAGCATCCCTGAAAGAAAGTCATCCACATGATATTCATATTACAAAAGAAGCACCAAACTACAGCGTGGATGCATAAGAATCAGATTACAGGAAACGGTGGGATATTCCCACCGTTTCTTTAATATTACGAATATTAGGAGAAAAGTATGAAAAAGGATTTTGGAGTAATAAAAGATGGTAAAAGTACGTCATTATATGTATTGAAGAATGATAATGGGTTGGAGATGCATGTGTCTGATTATGGTGCGTCCTGGGTAGCGGCACTGGTTCCGGATACCAATGGAAAGATCAGAGATGTTCTGTTGGGATATGATAATGCGGCAGGCTATGAGGCTGGCGGTGAAGCCATTGGCGCAACCGTAGGTCGAGTAGCAAACCGTACCGGTGGAGCAGAATTTGAATTAAATGGAAATGTATATCATCTCAGCAAAAACAAGGGAAATGATAATCTTCATAGCGGTCCTGATGTGTACCAGAAACGCCTCTGGAAGACCTTGGAAGCGGATGACAGACATGTCGTTTTTGAACTGTATAGTCCAGATGGAGATCAGGGATATCCGGGAGCTATGAACGTGAGAGTGACTTATGAACTGAAAGAGGATAATGGTCTCTATATCTCTTATTGTGCAGAGACTGATGCTGACACTATCTGGAATATGACTAATCATGCATATTTTAATTTGAACGGTCATGAGTCAGGCACGATTCTTGCACATGAACTTTTGGTAAATGCGGATGGATATACAGAAACAGACGAGGGATCCATTCCGACTGGAAGAATCATTCCAGTGGAAGGAACTCCGATGGATTTTCGTGTAAAAAAGGTAATTGGGCGAGATATTGAAGAAAATTACAAAGCATTGGTTGATGCCAATGGATATGATCACAATTGGACGATTAATGGTGACGGCTTTCGCAAAGCGGTAGAACTTACCGGCAATGAGAGTGGAATTACGATGGAAGTCTATACAGATCGTCCGGGAGTGCAGGTATATGCAGGTAATTACCTGAATGATGAGCAGGGAAAAGCGGGAGCAATCTACGGTAAGCGAAGTGGCATCTGTTTTGAAACACAGAATTATCCGGATGCCATTCATCACAGTGAGTTTCCAAACTCGGTGCTTTTGAAAGGTGAGGTTTTAAAAACATCATCGATGTATCGTTTTTTATAAGATAACAGCTTGTGGTGCTATGTAGAGAACGTAAAAGATAAGAAAATCATAAGCAGTAATTTATAAAATGTTTCGAAACATGTGTTACTATGAGTATACAGGAGAAGAAACATGAAGTTTAAGAGACGAAAGAGAAGTTATAAGAAACGTCAGCGTACCCCGAGACAGAGGCAGAACCGTCTCAGAAAGTATATGAAACTGGGGATGGCAGTACTTGGCATCCTCTGCGTGGCATTGGTTGTACTGCGGGTTACAGGCGTAAATCCATTCAAAAGAGCTTATAGCGAAAATGCGGGAGAGGATATTGAAGCAGTGAAGCCTGATATAGATGTGGAACTTCTTACAGAGAACCCTTATTCCAGACCAGGCACTGCGACAGACCAGATTACGGGAATTGTGGTGCACTATACGGCTAATCCGGGATCTACTGCAATGGATAACCGTAATTATTTTGAAGGACTGAAGGACAGTCATATTACGAAAGCAAGTAGTAATTTTGTGGTAGGACTGGATGGTGAGATTGTACAGTGTGTGCCTACCTGGGAAGTAGCGTATGCGTCTAACTCCAGGAATCATGATACGGTATCGATTGAGTGCTGTCATCCGGATGATACAGGAAAGTTCAATGATGCGACATATCGCTCTATGGTTCAGCTCTGTGCGTGGTTATGTTTGAAATTTGACTTGAATGAGAATGATGTGATCCGACATTATGATGTGACAGGAAAGAATTGCCCAAAATATTTTGTAGAAAATGAAGATGCGTGGAAGACGTTTCGGAAAGATATCAAAGCCGTTCTTGACAAATAAGCCTGACAAAGGATATACTGAAAATATGTAAAAGGGAGTAACTGACATATCTGTTTGTTGCAGTAGTTGTTATGACAGATATGTTTGCGATGTCGTCAGTACGATGCAGAGCATCCGTATCGCAATGAAATAGTGAGACTTTTATTGTACAGTTGTTGTGCAATAAAAGTCTCTTTTTTTGTATGCCTATACAATAAAACCACCTGCTATGCTGGTGGTTCCCCTTACGGCTTTAGCCCTAGATAAGAAAACCTCCAATGATATAATAAGTGTGGGTCCTAAACCGCACTACATATAACAAAGGAGGTATCCAAAATGGATAAGAATACTTTATCACACACAACATGGGAGTGCAAATATCACATTGTATTTGCACCCAAATTTAGAAGACAGGTAATATATGGAGCCATTAAAGCAGATGTGGCAAATATATTGAGTACACTTTGTAAGAGAAAAGGGGTAGAGATAATAGAAGCAGAGTGTTGTCCAGATCATATACATATGCTAGTGAGAATACCATCTAATATAAGTGTTTCATCATTCATGGGATATTTAAAGGGGAAAAGTTCGTTAATGATATTTGATAGGCATGCAAATTTGAAATATAAATATGGGAACCGTAAATTTTGGTGTCGAGGATACTATGTGGATACATGTGGAAAAATGCAAATAAAATCCAAGAGTATATAAAGAATCAACTCATGGAAGATCAAGCATATGACCAGTTAAGTCTAAAAGAGTATATTGACCCGTTTGCGGGTGAGCCAGTAATGAAAGGCAAATAAAAAGTCCTTGTAAGGACTAGCCGGAGAATGAGGTGCGGTTGGGGACCTTATTTTCGTAGGACCTTTGAGGTCCAAGCCGGTAATAGTCCCTTACAGGGACAGAGCAAACCACCAGCTAAGCTGGTGGTGCTGATTGTACAATAAACCGCCATGAATCGTACCTACTCGATTATTATGGCGAGTTTACAGGAGAAATGTTTAAATCTTTGTGAGGATGCACATGCTTTGGACAGACAGAGAAAGGAGACAGACTATGCTTACATCAAAACAGGCACAGGAAAATCAGAAAAGGTATGGTGTGAACGAAATCAGAGAAAAAAAGAAACTTAGTATTCCGCGAGTGTTTCTGGAACAGTATAAAGATTTTCTGGTAATCATTCTGATCGTATCTGCAGCTATATCAGGACTTCTGGGTGATATTAAGAGCAGTATCGTGATTCTCGTGGTGATTACAATGAATGCGATTCTGGGAACTGTACAGACAATCAAAGCAGAACAGTCAATCAATAGCCTTGCTGAACTTTCTGCACCAGAGGCAACCGTTTTTCGGGACGGTGAGGTAAACAAAATTCCAGCGTCGGAAGTAACAATGGAGGACGAGGTGATTTTGGAGGCTGGTGACAGAGTTCCGGCAGACGGAAGAGTTCTGAGATGCATGGATCTGAAGATTGATGAGAGTATGTTGACGGGAGAAAGTCTTCCGGCAGAAAAAACTCTGGATAAAGCTGCGATTGGAAATTCACTGGGAGATCAGACCGATCGTGTATTTGCCGGAAGTTTTGTTACAGCTGGAAGAGGAACATTTCTGGTGACAGGAATCGGTATGCAGACTGAAATGGGAAAGATTGCAGGACTTTTGGATGAAGCGGCAGAGAAAAAAAGTCCGTTACAGAAAAGTCTTGATGAATTTGGAAAGAAGCTGTCTGTAGTAATTCTTGTGTTCTGTGGCATCTTGTTTGGTGTCAGTGTATGGCGTGGTGAGGGGATTGCAGACGCATTTCTTTTCGCAGTAGCATTGGCAGTAGCGGCGATACCGGAAGCGTTAAGTTCTATTGTGACAATTGTGTTATCCATGGGAACAGGCGAGATGGCAAAGGAACATGCCATTGTCCGGAAACTTCATGCGGTAGAAGGTCTTGGCAGAGTATCTGTAATCTGCTCAGACAAAACAGGAACACTTACCCAGAATAAAATGACGGTAGAAGCCTGCTATGCAGATGGAAAAGATATGTCATTAGAATACGAGAAGACCAGACAGCTGCCGGAATTTCAAAAATTAATGATATATAGTGTGTTATGTAATGATGCAGTCTGTACAGAGGAAAAAGAACTTGGGGATCCAACGGAGACTTCTTTAATTAATATGGCAGCAAAAGCAGGCATAGATGCGGAGACTGTGAGAAGGCAGAATCCGAGAATTGGCGAGAGACCATTCGACAGCACGCGTAAAATGATGACCACAGTTCATAATATTGGTGCAGAACGGGTAATGATTGTAAAGGGTGCAGTTGATAGAATGCTGCCGCTTATGAAAAAAATTGCACGTGATGGAATGGAATATGAAATTTCAGACTCAGATAGAAGAAAAATAGAACAGCAGAATCAGACATATGCTGAAAATGGTCTGCGAGTGCTGGCATTTGGATATCGTGTATTAGACTCAGGTTCTGATTTGGATGAGAATAAAGAAGAGAATCTGGTATTCCTGGGGATGACAGCGATGATGGATCCTCCTAGAGAAGAATCGAAAGCGGCGGTACAGTCCTGTATCGAAGCAGGTATCCGTCCGGTAATGATTACCGGTGACCATAAAATTACAGCAGCAGCAATCGCTAAGCGAATTGGCATTTTACAGGAAGGTGATCTGGTGTGTGAAGGCGCAGATATTGATGGAATGTCAGATGAAGATCTGGAAGAATATGTGGAACGAGTATCAGTCTATGCCAGAGTGGCACCTGAACACAAGATTCGAATTGTAAAAGCATGGCAGCGGAAAGGCAATATTGTAGCTATGACAGGTGATGGCGTGAATGATGCCCCGGCACTTAAACAGGCGGATGTTGGTGTGGCAATGGGAATTACAGGAACAGATGTGGCGAAAGAAGCGGCGGCTATCGTACTTGCGGATGATAATTTTGCTACTATCATAATGGCTGTGGAACGTGGACGTAGTATTTTTGAAAACATACGACATTCCATTGGATTCCTGCTTTCGGGAAATTTAGGTGCTATATTGACGGTACTTTATGCATCGCTTGCCGGGCTTCCGGTACCATTTGCTCCGGTGCACCTGCTATTTATCAATCTGCTGACAGACAGTCTTCCGGCTATCGCACTTGGACTGGAACCGCAGGATCCGGCATCGATGAAAATGAAACCGGAGAAGCGCAGCAACTCATTGCTGGAGGGGAAGAATCTGTTGAAAATCGGAGTAGAAGGTTTATGTATTGGTGTGATGACATCTGTTGCATTTACAATTGGATTAGGTGAAAATGCAACAGGCACAGGTAATGTAACCCTCGCAAAAACATTGGCTTTTGGTACGCTGTGCCTTGGACGGCTAGTACATGGATACAATTGTAAATCTGACCACACTGTAATATTTACGAAAAGATTTTGGAATAATCCATTTCTTACAGGTGCGTTTGTGTTGGGAAGTGTAATGCTTTTAGCAGTAATCTATGTACCGGGATTATCCGGAATGTTTCAGACAGTATCACTGAATCCAAAGTGCTTAACATGGATGTGCGTGCTTGCTTTTGCGAATCTTTTGATAATTCAGCTCTTGAAATGGATAAGGAGTAAGTTTTTGTTGCGTATCAGTGACAAAATTGATATAATTAAAAAATGAAAATTCAGGCTTTTAGACGAAAGAGAAAATGACAGGAGGAGACATAGTAGCAATGAATGATTTGGAATTATACAGAGAGCAGCTTGCATTGTGCGATGATAAGATCATTGACGCTTTGGTTGAGAGAAATTCAATCATAGAAAAGATCATGGCGTACAAGGAACAGTATGGCATGTCTATCATACAGCCAAAGCAGGAAGAAAAGCAGGAAAGACAGCTTGAGATTAAGCTGGATGGCAACAAATACAGTGAAGAGATTGAAGATGTATTCCGTCGCATCCGCCGTAACAGTAAGCGTATTCAGGCAAGAAAGCTGTTTGATTATAATATCGTACTGATTGGATTCATGGGAGCAGGTAAGACCACAATTTCAGATTATCTCAGCACTGTATTCGATATGGAAATCGTTGAGATGGATCAGTTGATCGCTGACAGAGAAGAGATGAGTATTCCGGATATTTTTGCTACTTATGGTGAAGAATATTTCCGTAATCTGGAGACAAATCTCCTGATTGAGATGCAGGATAAGAAAAATGTGGTCATTTCCTGTGGCGGTGGCGTAGCAATGCGTGAGCGCAATGTTGAGGAAATGAAGAAGAATGGCAAGGTGGTTCTTCTTACGGCGAGCCCGGAAACTATTTATGAGCGTGTAAAGGATAACAATGATCGTCCGGTTTTGCAGGGGCGTAAGAATGTAGCTGGTATATCTGAATTGATGGAGCAACGCAGAGAAAAATATGAGGCAGCAGCTGATATCGTAGTGAATACAGATGATAAGAATGTGCTTACAATTTGTGAAGAACTGGTTCAGAAGCTGACAAGAGCGGAGATATAAGTATGTTTCGTGCATTTTATCCAGATCGATATACGGTTTCTGCATATGTAATCGATTTTGAAAAATTATATAAAAAAGGATACAGAGGTTTGATTTTCGACATTGATAATACGCTGGTACCGCATGGGGCACCGGCAGATGATCGAGCAATCCGACTGTTTGAACGATTGAAAAAGATTGGTTTTCAGTGTTGTCTGATTTCCAATAATAAGGAACCACGTGTAAAGATGTTTAATGAAAAGATTCAGGTAGCTTATGTGTATAATGCACATAAGCCGTCTAAGAAGAATTACATTAAGGCAATGGAGATCATGGGAACAGATCGTTCTTCAACTGTATTTATTGGAGATCAGTTATTTACAGATGTGTGGGGTGCAAAACGTAGCGGTATTCCGAGCATTTTGGTAAAACCAATGGACCCTAAGGAAGAGATACAGATTGTTTTAAAACGATATCTTGAAAGGATTGTGCTCTTTTTCTACAAGCGTAGTCTTGCCAGGGAAAAAAAGGTTGAAAAATGATGATATGTATTATAAAATGGTAAAAGATTGAGAACGTAAGCGCAGTGCGCAATTTAAGGAGGATTATGTAATGGCTAAAGTATCAGCAGGAGATATCCGTAATGGTATTACTATTGAAGTGAATGGAAAGGTATGTCAGGTTATCGACTTCATGCATGTTAAACCGGGTAAAGGAGCGGCATTCGTTCGTGTTAAGATGAAAGATATCATTAACGGTGGTGTAGTAGAGACAACATTCCGTCCTACAGAGACATTTGAGCAGGCTCACATCGAGAGAAAGAAAATGCAGTATCTGTACAATGACGGTGAGTTCTATAACTACATGGACAATGAGACATATGAGCAGATTATGATCAGTGCTGAGGAAGCTGGGGATTCTATGAAGTTCGTTAAGGAGAACGAAGAAGTTACAGTAAGCTTCTACCAGGGTAATGCATTTGCAATTGAGCCACCGATCACCGTAGAGCTTGTGATCACAGAATCTGAGCCGGGTGTTAAGGGTAACACGGCTACAGGAGCTACGAAGCCGGCTATCGTAGAGACAGGAGCGCAGGTTATGGTACCGCTGTTCGTAGATCAGGGAGAAAAAATTAAGATCGATACTCGTACAGGTGAATATCTGTCACGTGCTAACTAATTAAAAAAGAATCAAAAAAGCCTTGCATTTTATGCAGGGTTTTTTTATAATCAGTTTACCATAATGTTTTGCCGGCACCGCCGGCTGTTCAAATCTATACAGTCGATTTCGCGTAGAACATATGCATTCTGTGATTATGGCGCAATCTGCCTGGAACAGGGTGAAAGGAGTTTGTATGTCATACGAAGAGTTTGTGAGCGGAATGGAACTTGAACTGAAGAGTCTTGTGAGTGATAATCTGCTGGTATCGGTCCAGAAGACTCTGAAGAATAACGGATATTTAAGATGTGGTATCCGTCTGTCTGAGAAGAATATCAATATATCCCCAACCATTTATCTGGAAGAATTTTATGAAAAGTATCAATATGGAACTGATATGCATACATTAGCGGAGCAGATCATGAAGATCTATCAGAAGGTACGCATTGAGCATTCGTGGAAAGAAGACTGGATCTATGAATTTTCAGGTGTGAAAAATAAAATCGTATATCGTCTGATCAATCGTGAGAAGAACAAAAAGCTTCTCAGTGAGGTTCCGTATATGCCGTGGAAGGATCTGGCAATCGTATTTTATTTGTTGCTGGAAATGGATGAACATCAGATGCAGCAGGCAGCGATGCTGATTAAAAAAGAACAGCTTGAGTGGTGGAATACGAGTACAGAAGATCTGTATCAGAATGCAATGCTTAATACAGAAAAGTTATTGCCGTATGAGTTGACCAATATGTATGCATTGCTTACGGAAATGCTTGGTGTGGAGGAGATAGAAGATCATCTGACAGCAGAAGAAGGCATGTATGTGTTGACGAATCAAATGCGAAGTTTTGGAGCGGCAGCAGTGTTATATCCAGGACGTCTGGAGATGCTTGCGTTGTATCTGAAAGAGAACTTCTATATTTTGCCGAGCAGCGTTCATGAGATGATCATATTGCCAGAGAGCGGAGCACTTCCGAAAGAAGAACTGAATGCCGTGATTCAGGAAATTAATGGAAGCCAGGTAAATGCAGAGGAATATCTGTCGGATCATGCGTATTATTATGACAGAGTGAGAAAATGTGTGATGTGATTGTAGAATAAAACAGGTACCGCATATGCGATACCTGTAAACCGTCTCTGACCAGAATCGAACTGGCGCACCCGCCTCCGGAGGGCGGCGCTCTATCCACTGAGCTACAGAGACATCTAGTATATTAGCACATTCATTCGGAAAATGCAACGGAGAAATGTGCACACCTTGACTTTCGGGGATATTGTGGGTATGATATGAAGAGTTAGACGATACGAATGGAGGAAAAGGAATGAAGCAGATAATAGAGCTCATTGAATTGGAAATTGCGAAAGCATTTGAACAGGCTGGATATGGAAAAGAACTTGCAAAAGTTACCATTTCTAACCGTCCGGATCTGTGTGAATATCAGTGCAACGGCGCTATGGCAGGAGCCAAGACTTATCATAAAGCACCAATCATGATTGCAGAAGATGTAGTAGCACATCTTCAGGGCAGTGACTGCTTTGCAAAAGCAGAGGCAGTTAAGCCGGGATTCATCAATCTGAATCTTAAGGAAGAATTTGTGGCTGATTACGTGAATCAGATGGCTGAGGATGACGATCTCGGACTGGAACAGGCAGAGAATCCGGAGATGATCGTGATCGATTATGGCGGACCTAATGTAGCGAAGCCACTTCACGTAGGACATCTGCGTTCAGCAGTTATCGGTGAAAGTGTAAAGCGTATGTTCCGTAAGATGGGACATAAGGTGCTTGGCGATATTCATCTGGGTGACTGGGGATATCAGATGGGCCTGATCATTACTGAGCTTAAAAAGCGCAAACCTGAGCTGCCGTATTATGATGAGTCTTATACAGGAGATTATCCGAAAGAAGCACCATTTACCATCAGTGAGCTGGAAGAGATTTATCCGACAGCCAGCGGATATGCAAAAGAACATGAAGATTACCGTGAAGAAGCGCTTCATGCGACCTATCTGCTTCAGAATGGACATAGAGGATATCGTGCACTCTGGAATCATATTGTTAATATTTCCGTTGCCGATATTAAGAAGAATTATCAGAGACTGAATGTAGAGTTTGATCTCTGGAAAGGTGAGTCTGATGCGCAGAAGTATATTCCGGATATGTTGGAGCAGTTCAAGAAAGATGGATTCGCACGCTTAGATGATGGAGCCCTGGTTATTGATGTCAAAGAAGAGACTGATACCAAAGAGATTCCACCATGTCTGATCCGGAAATCGGACGGAGCATCACTGTACGGAACAACAGACCTTGCAACTTTGATCCAGAGAGAAGAAGATTACAAGCCGAATCGCGTAGTCTATCTTGCTGATAAGCGTCAGGAGATGCATTTTACACAGGTATTCCGTGCCGCTAAGAAGACTGGTATTGTTCCAGCTTCAACAGAGCTTAAGTTTATCGGATTTGGTACGATGAACGGTAAAGACGGTAAGCCGTTTAAGACCAGAGAAGGTGGAGTTATGCGTCTGGAGAATCTGATTGCAGAGATTAATCAGAAAATGTATCAGAAGATCACAGATAACCGCACCATCGAGGGAGCGGAAGCTGAAGAAGCAGCACAGAAAGTGGGACTTGCTGCGCTGAAGTATGGTGATCTGTCTAACCAGGCCGGCAAGGATTATGTGTTTGATATCGACAGATTTACTTCGTTTGAAGGAAATACAGGACCGTATATTCTGTATACCATCGTTCGTATTAAATCAATTCTGAACAAATATAAAGAAAATGGTGGTGTGACGGAAGATATTCATTGCAATATTCCATCAGCAGACTGTGAAAAAGCACTTATGCTGGAAGTTGGCAAATATAATGCAGTGATGAAGACAGCCGCTATGGAGACTGCTCCGCACAAGATTTGCGCATACATTTATGATCTGGCCAATGTATTTAACCGTTTCTATCATGAGACCAAGATTCTTGCGGAAGAGGATGAGGCTAAGAAAGCAGGTTATATTGCACTGTTAACACTTACAAAGGAAGTGCTGGAGTCTTGTATTGATGTGCTGGGATTTGAAGCACCGGAGCGTATGTAAGAAAAAGGTAGGAGAAGATGATGGAAAATACTGTGAAATTGTTTTACGAAGATGCTTTTATGGCAGAGTTTGATGCAACAGTATTGTCCTGTGAACCATATAAAGACGGATACAAGGCGGTTCTTGACAGAACTGCCTTTTTTCCTGAGGGCGGCGGACAATATGGAGATACCGGATATCTTGATGAGATCCGGGTTACAGATACAAAAGAGAAAGATGGAGTGATATTCCATATAATAGATGCACCAATAGAAGCTGGAAAAAGTGCACATGG
>PPYE01130989.1_pt1 | contig 14973 bp, 14 predicted proteins | sample 1559881 | NCBI WGS metagenome assembly PPYE01 (sample SAMN08240022, study PRJNA423297) | Human gut metagenome, whole genome shotgun sequencing project. | reverse complement strand
CATTGTTATAATCCGCCTTTCTGCTTCGCGAAAGTCACCAATAGAATCATGAAAATATTAGTTTCTCTCGCTACGCTCGTTTCTATTTTCCCTTCCTCTTGATATTTGATATAATTCTTTTATAAGACTGACACACTACAGAACACGTGGAGGTGAGTGGCGGGGCTGTATAGCGGCGACCTCGTATTGTTATATGTTGTCGGTCATCCGTTAAGGCATCAATGAATGGCGCATAACAGTAGCCCGTAAACTTATCTCTTCCAAAGTCGACTCGATTTTGCCGGATGACCAGTCACTGTCAATCTTATAACTATAAATCATCAGGAGGTACTTTTATTGTCGTTTAAAATTCTTAAAAATAACTGCTGCGGACTTGATGTCCACAAAACCTGGATCTATGCCTGTATCGGCATTACGGATTCCTTTAAACGTACAGAGTATAAACAAGCCCGCTTCTCTTCCTTTACCAAAGGATTGCAGGAATTGTGTCTTTGGCTTGCTAAATACAATTGTATTGATGTTTGTATGGAATCTACCGGTAAGTATTGGATCCCTGTTTTTAATGTCTTAGAGAAAAATAACATCTTTGTTACTCTTTCTCACCCCAAATATACCAAGCCTCAAAAAGGCAACAAGACGGATCGCAAGGATGCCAAGTGGATCTGTGATCTATATATGTGTGGAATGGTAAAACCTTCCTTTATTCCACCTGCTGACATCCGTCAATTAAGAGATTTAGTAAGATACCGTTTCAAACTCACTTGTATGATTACCGGTGAGAAGAACCGTGCTCATAACTGTCTTACTGTATCAAACTTAAAATTGGATGATGTCTTTTCTGATATATTTGGCAAATCATCTCGTTCCATTACGGAACAGATCTTACAACACCCGGGGGAAGTTTTTGATGTAGCACCTTTTGTGGATAGCAGATGCAAAACTCCTATCGAGGAAATACAGGCTGCTGTTGATGGTGCCATCTCTCACGAACAGGCTGTAAAACTTAGACAGTGCCTTAAACACATCGATGAATTAGAAATGCACAAAGCAGAAATAGAACGGGAAATCTTTCGTCTCAGCCAAAAGTACGAAAGTGTCCTTGATCTTATTCGAACCATACCAGGATTCGATAAAAATCCATTGACTGCTATCCAGGTGCTTTCTGAAATCGGGGCGGATATGTCTGTCTTCCCCACTGCCAAAAACCTCGTTTCATGGGCAGGATGCTGTCCCCGTAACGACCAGAGCAGTCGCAATATCAAGTCCACTAGGATTTCCCGTGCTGGTTCTTATTTTAAACCAGTTTTGGTGCAAATTGCAAATGCTTTAATCAAATCGAAGAAACATCCTGAATTTACCACACGATATCGTCGTATAAAAGCACGCCGTGGTCACAAGAAAGCTATCATTGCCATCTGTCGTATGATCCTGACCGCTATCTGGCACATACTTACAGATTTAAAGCCTTATACACCGGAAAAACCAGCTGTTTAGGTGGTTTATTTGCTATGTCCTTTGTTTCTTGGTTGTCTAAAATTTCTTTTTTTCAAACTTTCTCATCCTTTCTTTTTCGATTTTTCCATTCTATCACATTCCTTACCCTTTGCATTGATTTATCACGTACCATTTTTGATTTATTACGTGCAACAAAAACAGTAACTTATGTTGATTATATCAACATAAGTTACTGTTTTCTTTTGTTTGATACATTATTAAGACAGCGACACAATTTCCGGACATTTCTTCTGCATCAACTCAACCATACGGCTCGTTGGCTCAAAGAGAATCATTACTTTCTCGTCCTTTTCCGGAAGTCTTGTTACAATTCCGTAAACATTCGCCTTTTCATTCATTGATGAATAATCGCGCACTTCCAAGTGCCTGTATCCATCCAGTTTTGTGGACTGAATTGGGGCAATCGCATCCGCATCCTCAATTTCAATTCGAAGAATATTCTTTCGACGCTCTCCGCCTTGTATCATATCAAAGTCAAGCTGTCCATCACAGAATACATATTCCCATTCCACACGGAATCTCGGCCAATACCAAATCAAGCCAAAGATTGCTGCTACTCCGATTAATACTAACAGATTAATTTTTGTCGATATCGAAATCAGTATTGATGCTAAAAAAACAAGAATTACCAAAATAATCAATATAATTTTTAAAGCAATGACTGACCCCGTCGTTTTCTTTTTTGCGTTCGCTTCTGCGTATGATTGTTCCATCCAATCCTCCTAGTTCTTTCGTCTATTTACATCATGCCCATGCCGCCGGCACCGCCTGCTGGCATTGCCGGTGCATCTTCTTTAATATTAGCAACAACAGACTCGGTTGTCAACAAGGTAGACGCTACACTCGTTGCATTCTGCAATGCACTTCTTGTTACCTTAGCCGGGTCAAGAATACCATTGTCTACCATATTTACATATTCTTCTGTCAATGCGTTAAATCCAAATCCAGGCTTCTCAGAACGGACTTTATCAATGATAACAGAACCTTCCAGACCTGCATTTTCTGCAATACGGCGAAGTGGTGCTTCCAGTGCTTTCAAAATAATGTTGGCACCGGTCTTTTCGTCTCCCTCAAGAGAGGCAGCCATCTTAGCAACTTCTTTGCTTGCATGAATGTAAGCAGAACCGCCACCTGCGATAATTCCTTCTTCTACCGCTGCTCTTGTTGCTGCTAAAGCATCTTCCATACGAAGTTTTGCTTCCTGCATTTCTGTCTCAGTTGCTGCACCAACACGTACAACAGCAACGCCGCCAGCTAATTTAGCAAGTCTTTCCTGAAGTTTTTCACGGTCAAAATCAGATGTTGTCTCTTCAATCTGATTCTTAATCTGTGCAATTCTTGCCTCGATTTCTGCTTTATCACCTTCACCATCAACAATGATTGTATTTTCTTTCTGAACTTTTACAGATTTTGCACGTCCAAGCTGATCCATCGTTGTCTCTTTCAAATCCAAGCCAAGTTCTTCGGAAATTACCTGACCACCGGTAAGGATTGCAATATCTTTGAGCATTTCTTTTCTTCTGTCACCATAACCAGGAGCTTTTACAGCAACTACATTAAAGGTTCCGCGAAGTTTATTGATTACCAATGTGCTGAGAGCTTCTCCCTCTACATCCTCAGCAATAATCAAAAGTCTTGCACTTGCCTGAACAACCTGCTCAAGCAGTGGAAGGATTTCCTGAATATTAGAAATCTTTTTATCGGTAATCAAGATATACGGATTATCCAGTTCTGCTTCCATCTTATCCATGTTTGTAGCCATATAAGCAGACAAATAACCACGGTCAAACTGCATACCTTCTACCATATCCAGTTCTGTCTTCATTGTCTTGGATTCTTCAATTGTAATAACACCGTCACCGGTTACTTTTTCCATTGCATCGGCAACCATTTCACCAACCTGCTCATCACCGGCAGAAATTGCTGCAACTTTTGCAATCTGCTCTTTACCGGAAAGTTTAGAACTCATGCTGCGAATGGAATCAACAGCTGTCTCTGTTGCCTTTTTCATTCCCTTGCGGAGAATAATCGGATTTGCTCCGGCTGCTAAGTTCTTCATTCCTTCATTAATCATAGCCTGCGCCAAAACGGTAGCTGTTGTTGTACCATCACCGGCAACATCATTTGTTTTCGTTGCTACTTCTTTTACTAACTGGGCCCCCATATTTTCAAAGGCATCTTCTAATTCAACTTCTTTTGCGATTGTTACACCGTCATTGGTAATCAATGGAGCACCAAAAGATTTATCCAAAACAACATTTCTTCCTTTTGGTCCAAGTGTTACACGAACGGTATCTGCCAGTTTATTTACACCTGCTTCTAATGCAGATCTTGCTTCTACGCCAAATTTAATTTCCTTAGCCATAATTAAATTCCTCCTATCAAATCAATCCTTTACTCTACAATTGCCAAAATATCACTCTGACGAACAATTACATACTCCTCGCCGTCCAATTTTACATCTGTTCCGGCATATTTGGAGTAAATCACTTTATCGCCAACTTTTACTTCCATTTTTACTTCTTTTCCATCTACAACACCACCCGGTCCAACAGCAATAATCTCTGCCTGCTGTGGTTTTTCCTGTGCCTGCCCCGGCAGTACAATACCGGATTTGGTGGTCTCTTCTGCGTCTAACTGTTTCAATACAACTCTGTCACCTAAAGGTACTAATTTCATGTTTGATTCCTCCATTTCTTATATCTTGTTAGCACTCCAATCTGACGAGTGCTAACCCATTGGCTCTATAATATGCAATAATCAAAAGAAATGCAATGCCTTATGCATTTCCATATTTCCGCATTTTGCCACTATATCTAACTTATGCTCTTTTTTTCTCGTTTATTCTTATTTTTTCATTTTTCGTAGTTCTCTTCTTCTGCAACATACACACAATGCCACTACCACTGAGAAAAAACAATGTAATCCACAGTTTCAAATTGCTGTCATCACCAGTCTCCGGACTCTTATCTTCTGTTCTTGACGATCCTTTTTCCTCATTCTCATCACTGGTTTCAGACAGTGTATCTTCAGCCTCTTCGCTGGTATCACTTGCTTCTGACTGTGTATCTTCAGCCTCTTCGCTGGTATCACTTGCTTCTGACTGTGTATTTACCGGATTGGAAGCGTTGCTTACAGATGGAGCATCCGTCGCACTTGCATTATTTGTTTCAGACTGTGCACCACCCTGATTTGTATTGTTTGTCTCCGTCTTTGTATTTGCGGATTTTAACTCAAGAGCGGCAACCGCATCCTCAATAGCCTTCGCCATCGCATCCACCTCTGCCTGCTCCTTAATATTTTTACCACGCACTACTGCATCTATAGCAACATTTACCGCTGTAAAGTCCTTGTACAAATTCACATCCAAAGCTTTTGCCTTGGCAATGGCCTCATCCACTGTCGTGTAATCTGCATCTTTATATGTCAATGCCTGAATTGCTGTTTCTATTGCTGCTGCCATCGCGTCTACCTCTGCCTGCTCCTTAAAGTTCTTATCCCGGTCAACGGCATCTACCGCTGCTGTAACATCCGAAAAGTTCCGGTATAAATCTGCATCCAGACCTTTTACCTTGGTCAGTGCTTCATCCACCGCTGTATAATCCGCACTTCGCAATTTCAACGCTTTGATGGCTTTTTCTATCGCTTTGGCATGACCTTCCACCGTTTCCTGTTCCGTGTAATCCTTGTCATACTCAACAGCATTTACCGCATCGGTCACAGCAGAAAAATCCTCATAATCATTCTTATTCAGTGCATTTACTTTATCAATTGCTTCATTTACCGCTGTGTAATCCGCCTTTTGTACAGACTGCTGTTCATAAGTTGTATGATAAAGTCCAAAACTCATATTCTCATTTGCATTTGCATAAAACCACGTAACATCAAGCATTCCCGAATGATTAATGAATATAGACGGCTGCGCCATAAAAAACACTCCATCTTTACCATGTAGTTTTTGCGGCAGTATTTCTGCTTTTCCTGTTGTATTGTTGTAATAATACAAGCGAATATCTTCCTGCCTGATATCCTGTTCCTTATTTTGCTCATCCATCCATTTTCCATTGGAGGATTTTGTATATTTCATACCATTGAGGGTAATCTCTGACTTATCTATTTTTAACGGGCTGTACTCTCTCGCCGTAATATACTGCATGGAACCGTCTTTGGAAAGAATCGAATATCTTGCGTCTCCTGTTTTAGATACATCTGCGAGTTCCTCAATCTTCCACCCGGATGTGCTGTCCGAATCGGTGCCGATTTCCTTAATCTTTCCATTGCAGTAGTAAATTAATTCTGGCAGATCCGTCTCAACAATGGAGCCATATGTATCCGGCAGATTGACTGTATCTACATTTTTTCCATTATTTACAGCCAGTTTAACTTTGTTATTCTTAAACTCATCCGGAGAATACAAAGATACCTTATCTCTCTGTTTTACCTGATCATACATCACATCCGATACATGTGTCCCATCCACAGCCTCTTCATAAAGTACTGCAACCGAACCATTGAGTTCTGCCACTGTATGATTGGAAATATAATTGCAGGATTCTGCAAAAACCATCGGTATTAGATTTCCCTTGGCATCGGTCTTGTTATCGTCTGAAGAAAACTTGTTCGTATCCGGATCATAATAAAGTCCCTCGATTCCATATGCTCTGTCATCATTTTTTACATCCGAACAAACAACCCATGTAATGAGTATTTTGTCTCCAAATTTAGTTATATGAGAATTATACGCGCTGACATCACTTGATTCTTTTGTAACTGTGAGAATCTTATCCGAAAATACTATGGTTGAAGACTTTAAAGCCCTAACCGATATTCTCATAGAACCTGCAATCTCATCCTTCGTCTCAGTCCCGTCAAACTTCTTATTTGCATCAGTCCATGTAATGATCATGTTGTTATTAAAAGTGTCATCAAGGTCCGTAAATAGAAATGGGTCCATATCCCATGTTTTATCATCCTGAATTTCCGTAGGAGGGCTGACGTTTGCGTACTCTTCCGAACTGCCAGACCAATATAGCTTAGCACAATCTTGTCCATCACTGTCCATATACCATGAATACAATAGCAAATCTGAACTTGTCCCCGGTAGTTTCGCACCTTTCAATCTACAATAGTCAGGATTACCATAATACATAAGATATACGTCTTCCTTACTTTCTGCTGCCCATACTTTGACCGGAACCGTATTGACCAACAATATGAACACTAAAACAAATACCACGAGTTTAACTGATTTGTAATTTTTCTTTTCTTTCTTCTTAACCGTTATCCGCATTAAGCGTCACCTCCATCAAAACCTTCCCTTCTGTACTTGTCCGCAAACAGGGCAACAGCCTGTTTCAGGACTTCCATCTGGGTTTTTAGATAATATTCATCTTCAAACATAGCATAGTGGACGCAGGCACGGACGAATATGAAGATTAATGGCGTAATCACCTTATGAGGAATACCAATCTTTGGCTCTAACTGCTTCGCATACTCCGTATACCGCTCATTGACACCCTCAAAGAATTTCTTTCCATACTCAATATACTTGGGAAGTGTGTACACTTGATACATCAAACGATACTTTTTCCCGTGCTTCTTCGCTGTCCAGTAAGGCACCTCTTCAATAAACCGTAACACATCCTTAGGATCGGTAGGTGCCTTTTCCATAAAATCATCCTCTACCTTGGTCATACAATAGGCGGTTGATTCAAGAATCAGCTCATCTATATTTTTAAAGTAACAATACAGATTGCCTGTGGTGCAGTTGCAGGCTGCGGCAAGTGCTTTAATCCCTGTACCAGTCAGTCCGTTTTCCGCATAACATTCGAAGCATTTTTCCATGATTTCCTTTTTTCGTTCATTATGCTGCTCTTTTGTCTTTTTCATATGTATCCCCTTTATTTTATCTGAGTGATTGTTCATTATTAGAATATCATAAACTGACATCAACATCAAGTTTTTTAGAAATATAGAAAACAAAAACTGTTAGGTTGACTTAATTCTAAAAAAATCTTTCTACGGTCACCCAATTTTCTCTCTTGCGTTGACTTGTTTATACTTTTTTCTATATAAAGTCAACTTCTACGAGGTCTAAGTTGACCTAAATTTGCATAATTACAAATACAGTCATTTATTTTTTCGATTTTTATGACCTATTTAGCAAAATATGATTTTCCAGTCAACTTTTGTCTAAAAAATGGTTGACCGAATTTTCGATTTTGAAAAATCCAGTCAACCAGTCACAACCTAAATTAACATTACAAGAATACCAACAACAGGTACAAACACCTGATTTATTCTATCCATTGTACAAAGGCTGTTTTATCGGAACAATTATACCCCGCACTTTTATAAAACTCCATAGTTGATTCCTTTTTGGAACCTGTGAGTAACATCATTTTATAGCAGTTTTCCTTTTTAGCTATTTCTTTAGCATATGCTAAACATTCCGATGCATATCCCTTTCCACGATAATCTTTATGTGTAACAACATTTTCTATAATAGCATACGGTCTTACATTTCTTGTCAAGTTAGGTATGATTACACAAACACAAGAAGATACTATTTTGTTATCCACAACTTTTATAACAATATGATGATTTCTATCCTGAACAATAGTTGACCATGTTCTATTTAATTGCTCTGTCATTTCCGGAACAATACTTTCATGTAAATGTAAATATAATTCATTTTCTCTTCCGAAAAGCAATTATTTTCTCGAAGTATCTTTTCCAGTAGTTCTTCTAAAGTGATTTTTCCTGTCGTTCTATTTTTTTCTTCTGCACGCCATGTTTCTTGGAATCTTCCTTCTGCAATACCCGCATCTGACGCCATCTGAGTTCCAAAATACAATGGACTATCAAAAAGAGTTATAAGTGTTTCATACATATCAAATATTACTGCTTTTATCACTTGCATCACCTCCGTGTACATATTTGGGCAGGTTTTGGTATAATTTTCCTAAGCCTTTCTCATATGCTGCAAGTTCAACATCAATATCCATTACGCCTATCCTCCATAAACAATTTCCGATTCATATATGCGCAATCACCCTTAGTCTGCGGTAATCAGCAATCCACTGACTTCCATTCCAAAGGGACTTTCTCGTTAAATCCTCAACATTTTTAATAACTTCTGTCTGCATCTTTTCAGTCATTAATTCCAAGTCAGAGGCAAAAAACTGTTTCATCCAGTTCGCTAAACCTTTTTCATTATCTTTTAATGGCGTTGGTCTGTCATAATCATATATTTTATCAATAACAAATCCGTTCTTTCTTAATAAGGCAGCAAAATGCTCACTTGTCGGAAAATTAAACTTAGGACTGTATTCATATCTCAAATCCTTGCTCACTCTCATAAATGCATTCTCGATTGTTGCAATATTTCCACTAGCACCAAATTCGCATATCAATAATCCGCCTGGTTTCAATACTTTATGTATATTATTCAACAACGCATTATGGTCTGTTATCCAATGAAAAACAGCATTTGAAAAAACAACATCAAACTGTTCTTCAAATGGTAATGCCAGTGCATCACTAACTATAAATTTTATGTCAGGATACTGCTGTTGCGCCCGTTTTATCATGCTTTCCGAACTGTCAACACCAATCACCACTTCTGCCAGCTTCTTTAATTGTACTGTAAGAATTCCGGTTCCGCAGCCCAAATCAAGAATACTTTGATTATTATTCTCAGACACAAACTCTAAAAGTCCCTTTCCATATTCCGCGACAAAATCATGTTTATTATCATATAAAGCTGCATTCCATTCACTCATAAATTTTCATAAACCTCCAATTTACTTTTCCCTCATTATAACACAATCGTGATTCAGATATTAAACACTTTTTTTGTCTTTGATACTGTAAACTGAATAACCGGTCCCGACAGAATAATTGTCAAAATAGTACATAACCCAAACTTTCCGCCAAGAATAACTCCAATAACAACCATCACAATATCAAGTATCATTCGCACAGCTTTTACCTGCCAGCCATTCTTATCTGCAAGCGAAAATGTCAATGCCTCATAAGAACCACGCCCTAAAGAAGCTGCCGCATAGATTCCCGTTCCCATTGCAAAAAGGATTATACCCAATAACATGATAAGTGCATTTACCCACAAATGCGCACTGTACACATGTATATTTGCAAATAAATCAACACAAAAGCTATATACAATCTGATATAAAATTGTACCAATATGTATCTGTGATCTGTCGTAGAAAAATGCAAATGTAATCATAATTATGGCTACAATCATAGATGCCATACCTATACTTACATGAAAAGTTTCAGAAATACCCTGCCACAAAACGGCAAGAGTTGCACCACCAAACCCAGCATATAAGGCAAGCGTGATTCCATATGCCGCCACCACGGAACCAACCACTATTATAATTATTTTCTTTATCCATTCTAATCTACTCATTGCCATAACCCCTTTCTGCTTTTGTCACGGCAATTCTTATATTTATAATTTCCCAATAAGATTAAAAAGACTATAGACACACTGTTATGTTCAGAAACAGTAAAATCTATAGTCTTCATCCATGCCGAGACAAGCTCTTTATCAATTTAGGTATAATAATAAATATGTTATCCTTATTTGTCAAGATTATATATTTTGGTGTTACAAACTTGAATCTGTCTATTTCATTAAGCCACCATGAAATTTCTAACTACCTCCAAAATCATCGTACACCAACGCAGAATCTAAGCCAATATATTGCTAGTTGCAATTATGCTACTTATATTATACATAAACACCATCTTAACGTCTTAATTTTCGAATATTCGGATTGACATTTTTTCTACCATATTGTATTATCTATTCATAAAAGAAATGGGTTTTGTGCCAAGTAAAGCCTTATGGCTCCAACGGGGTGCTCGTTTCTTTTTTTATATCTAGAATATCATACAAATACATTTTTCCATCGTTTGCATGCCTTATTATCAAAGATGCATGAAATACGTTATATCTTTCAATATCTTCATTATCACCATATACCGGTAATGCAAAATAAGTATCATATCTATACCAGCCATTCCTTGCACTCCAGTTATGTTTCCCCTTATTATTTTCTCTAAAATATCTGCCTGTTGAAATTTCTATCATTTCAGGAATTCCCTGTGTTGCATTCGCTTTAGCCTTTGCAACTGCTCCGTTCAGCCTTTTGGTATATACTGATCCCGAATATTCACTTGGCAGATCAGATCCGATATATATAACATCGCCAGTAGACGCCACCTTATAAAAGTCACCGACATATTCTTTCAAATACGCCCGCACTTCCTTCCAATTGATGGAACGTTTTCCCTTAAACCGGATATCGTTAATCACCACAATATTATTTCCATCAATGTCCTGAATGACAGAAACATTCCTCTGCTGCGATTGGCTACTATCGTTGATTTGCTTGCAGACATCAAGAAGTGCAAGGTAACTGATCATTCTTTGTCTACTCTCTGTATCTGATCGTCGATACAATTCAATTATATAATTTTCATCTGTTACATAATCTATGTATGCTGTCTGTTCCGCATTTTCTTCGTCGCAAAGCAATTCCACAAGTGTCATATCCAGTGCCTTGCATATAGACACCAGTTTATCCGCCTGTGGATTAATCTGTTTCTTCCGCCAATCACTAATTGTGCTGGTCGCAATACCAGTTCTTCTGGATAGTTTCGTCTGGCTCATATGTAGTTCTTCAAGTCTCGCAAATATTCTCTCATATATCTTCATGATGCAATATTCTTTCCTCTATCTTTCCATTTCCGATTTTTCGGATATTGTATCATGAATAATCTCTTTTATCAATACTGTAACAGACCTACAAATTCCGATTGAGATTTCACCTATTCTAAGGAATTTAATAACTGTTATATTTTGTTACTAAATTTCTCACGAGCCATTGAAAACACTAAGTTTGTGGTAGGTGAACTTTCCCTTAGACTTTCCCTTGTGTTATATCTTCCCACAGGTTTTTACGAACTCTGATAAGGGAAAAAATAAGGGCACAGAGCAGATGTCCAGTGGACATCTGCTCTGTGCCGACCGAAGCGGCAGCGGAGACAAAGAAAATCATATAACACAAAATAAAACTGACATGGTGAACTGATTGAAATGCTTCAATATTTTTTGATTTTAAGGAGACACAACATGAATACCATTTACGCAGAATACAATATGTATCACAACAGCATTGATATCTACACATCTGCTGGATATATGTTACGCATTGACTGTAATAAGGCAGAGGATGGACTAAAAACTACTCCCTGCTCACAATGTTCGTTAAATGCTCTTGCGATTGATGAGCCACTAGAGTATGTTAAGCTATATCTTGATGGAACTATGCAGATGTGGGTAGATGCAGAAGACGCATAAGAATAACACTCTGCATATACCACCATATATACAGAGGGGATAGCCAGCATTTCTTTCGTGCCAGCTATCCCCTTTACTGAATATATATGCCTTGTCTAAAGGCGCATATTATTCATTATCCTTTTTCTTTCTCATATATAACGTTGCCAGTAATCCTATTAATGACGCTCCTAACAAAGAAATCCATAAAGTCAGATGACTATTATCTCCTGTCTGTGGGGCAGTTATATGGTGATTATCACCTGTCTGACTTCCGCTATCATCATTTTTGTTTTTGTCATCATCTTTTGGTGTTTCGCTACCGGAATCATTCTTACTTACTGTAAAGTTTGTACTGGCCGAACCATCTGTCCATACAATTTCAAATGTATGTGTTCCTATAGAAAGTGTCTTCAGGTAGTCTGTCGTTAAGGTAATAATTGTAGAGCCTTCCTTTGCGGTATAATTCTTAGCATCAATAGTGTTTCCATCTATTTTTACACCAACAAACTTGGAAAAATCACCATTTCCTCTGATTGTAATAGTTTCCTCAGTATTCTGCTTCCAATCACTGTTTGCGCCATCCAAAATCTTGTAAGATACAGGGGTTGGAATCGCTTCATAATTTGCTTTCACTCTTACTGCTTCTGCTGGCATTACAAATGTTGTTGTGTCACTTGTGCTGCTTGCAAGTGTTATATTTCCACTCTCTATCGACCAATCCTTAAAACGCTGTCCATTTGGTGCTGTGTTTGCAGTGATCGTTACTGTAGAGCCTTGTGCATAATTTCCTGAACCACTTCCATTCGTTACGTTCACCTCATATTTCGGTACCGGAATCTGAATGGTATAGGTAAATTTCTCTACACTGCTATTCTGCATTCTGTCCTTTACTGCAATTGCCTTGATGGTAGTTGTAATACTCTCTCCTTCTGTTCCTGTTACTGCTATCGGTGCTGTGTACACTGCGGTTGTTCCGGCAGGTACACCACCCGTAATTGTTGGCTCACTTCCATCGGTGGTATAATAAATCGTTGCTCCTTCTGTGGAAGAAGTAAGTGTTACCGACTGATTCTCTGTATAGGTTCCTGCTGCCAAATTTACTGTCGGAGCACCAACAATGCCTGCCGCACTGATGGTGATGGTAATGGTTGTGGTAAGCGGAACTCCATTATCATCAATACTGTCAGGACATGTTACGGTACCATTTAAGGTTACGGTCTGCTGGGTTAATACAGACGGTTCATAGCTTCCGCTTGCCGGTGCAGTTGTATTCCATGTGACCGGTGCACTACTTTCCGTATTACCTTCTGTCACAATATTAACTGTTGCAGGCAGATTCATCGCATCATAAGCGGTTCCGTTCGCTACGGTTATCGCCTGTGGCGCCGTGATACTTATTAATTTATCCTTTGCCGTGGCAGGAAAATCATATGTTACCGTAAGTGTTCCGTCTGTATTCTTTGTAATGCTTGTTGCGTTATTGCCCAATACGGTAGCTGTCGTGGAATCCGTAAATTCGTAGCCTGTAGCTGCTGTAAGTGTAATGCTCGCTGTGTAGCTTGTATTATATCCGGCTGTGGAATCACTTGATGTCCATGTAATCTGTGGTGTGGTGCTGCTTACACCTGTGGTTGCACATGATGCTTCGGTGTCCAATGCAGTATTTGACACCGGAGTTTCAATATCTGTAATTGCTACTGAATGAATTATTTTAATTGTTGTCTCAGTTGCATTGACCGCATAAGTCAGATTTTCCGTACTGTCTGTAGCTTCCAGCCAGATTTTGCAGGCTGATAAATCGATTGATGCCGGTGTATTTGATTCTGCCACAATATCAGATACGTTCACAACATCTGTTCCTGTAATCTTCTTACTGTAATACCAGTTATTTGTTCCGTCATTGCCCTGCACGACAAGTGCCACGGTTTGTGAGGTAGTACCCTTCACCGCCTTAATATCACCTGTTGTGGTGTTATATGTTGCTGTACCAATATCCTTACCTGTTCCGTCCAGTCTTAAAGTCATCGCCGTACCGTCTGCGATTGTTCTTGCCTCTGCTGCATCAGATGATGCTGCTGTCGCAGCAGATGCGAAGAGCACAGATGACAGATTCAGATTGGAAGCGGGCTGAACTGCGAACTTGGTTCTGACAATGCTGCCGTAGACATGCTTGCCCGGATAAGCGAGCATCGCAATGTTATCACTACTATAGTCGCTAGGCGAGCGTAGCCAGAAGTACTCTCCGCTTCTCCAGTAACTACTCTCGGCAAGTACTGTATTGTTATCACTTCCTGCTTTTATGGTTGTATAGGGAGAACCGGTACCATCTGCCGTCAGTGCATACAGCTTGTCTGTGGTGGTATAGGTTGTACTATTCAGTATGTCATTTGTTCTCACTGTGGTAGGATTCATCAAGCCCTGCTCTGCTGTGGTGAAGTAAGATGTATTCGTAGCCATATTCTTCAACGCCACTCGAAGGTCACTTGCTCCGTAGTGGTTTGGATATACATCTGATGGATTGGTTTCATATACTCCAAAACTTGAAGCAAAAGTCTTCTTGTTGGAATCGTCATCCTCAAACGCCTGCTTTGTTGCTATCGGACTTGCGACAAAGATGATGGTATTATCTCCTGATACGCCCTCATCCTTTCCTAAGATGTGCCATTCCTGTGCAACGCTACTGCTATTTTTACCAAATACCAGCTTGCCGATGGTCGTAGCATCACCATTAGAATCCGGGGTAAATGCGGTCATTAACTGGTCCTTCGTAGCATATGCGGTAACGCTTGGTTCTGTTCCGGAACCGGTTGCAGCCTGCACCGTATTTGCTCCGCCTGACATAGCAGGAACTAGTCCTGCCACCATAGCAAGGGAAAGAACAAACGCCATGCCTTTCTTAAAAACATGCTTCCATCGTTTCATATCGCTCCTCCTGTGATTGTCCATATTTTTCATAAAAAAGCACTAGCAGATACATACCTAATCAGGCACACATATCTGCTGATGCTTTAAACTTCTTATGATGTAAACAGGAAAAAGAGCGCACTCAACACGCTGTGCTGTGCTGTGCTGTGCTGTGC
>PPYE01617853.1_pt1 | contig 14981 bp, 12 predicted proteins | sample 1559881 | NCBI WGS metagenome assembly PPYE01 (sample SAMN08240022, study PRJNA423297) | Human gut metagenome, whole genome shotgun sequencing project. | reverse complement strand
GCTTGGCTAAAGACGAAGCTGAATCACTGAAGAAAACTTTGGAAGAAGCTGGAGCTGAAGTTGAGCTTAAATAATATTAGCCTGAGTATCAGGTAATACGGTTAGGAATCCTCTGGTAGAGGATTCTTAACCTTTTTGTGTCTATATTATTATTAAGTTCTACAAAATATTAACAAATGTCTTCAAATACTGAAAATCAAAGAGTTAATTTTGCTTCCATCAAGAATCCGATGAAGTATCCGGATTTCTTGGAAGTGCAATTGAAGTCATTCCAAGACTTTTTACAGTTGGATACCCCGCCCGAAAAGCGTAAGAATGACGGGCTGTATAAGGTGTTCGCTGAAAACTTCCCTATTGCTGACACTCGTAATAACTTTGTCCTTGAATTCTTGGACTATTACATTGATCCGCCTCACTATTCAATAGACGAGTGTTTGGAGCGCGGGCTCACATACAGCGTGCCTTTGAAAGCAAAACTGAAGTTGTATTGTACTGATCCTGATCATGAAGATTTCGATACGGTTATTCAGGATGTTTATCTGGGTCCTATTCCGTATATGACTCCGAAAGGAACTTTTGTTATTAATGGTGCTGAGCGTGTAGTTGTTTCTCAGTTGCACCGTTCTCCGGGCGTGTTCTTTGGTCAGAGCGTGCATGCTAACGGTACTAAATTGTACTCTGCCCGTATTATTCCATTCAAAGGTTCATGGATCGAATTCGCTACAGATATTAACAATGTAATGTATGCGTATATCGACCGTAAAAAGAAATTGCCTGTTACTACTCTGTTAAGAGCTGTAGGTTTTGAAAATGATAAAGATATCCTCGAAATCTTCAATTTGGCTGAAGACGTTAAGGTTAATAAGACTAACTTGAAGAAAGTCGTAGGAAGAAAACTCGCTGCTCGTGTTTTAAAAACATGGACAGAAGATTTCGTAGATGAAGACACAGGTGAAGTTGTTTCTATTGAACGTAATGAGGTTATTATCGACCGTGAAACTGTGATTGAAGAGGATCATATCGATGAAATTATAGACTCAGGCGTTCAGAATATCCTTGTTCACAAGGAAGAAGCGAATTCATCCGACTACTCTATTATATTTAATACCCTTCAGAAAGACCCGAGCAACTCTGAAAAAGAGGCTGTACTTTACATTTACCGTCAGTTGCGTAATGCAGATCCGGCTGATGATGCCAGTGCTCGTGAGGTTATCAATAACCTGTTCTTCTCTGAAAAAAGATATGACCTTGGCGAGGTAGGACGTTACAGAATCAACAAAAAGTTGGGACTGACTACGGACATGGATGTGAAGGTATTGACAAAACAAGATATTATTGAAATCATTAAGTATCTGATTGAGCTGATTAACTCTAAAGCGGATGTTGATGATATTGACCACTTGAGTAACCGTCGTGTACGTACTGTAGGAGAACAGTTGTCCAATCAATTTGCGATTGGTCTGGCACGTATGTCTCGTACCATCCGTGAGCGTATGAATGTGCGTGACAATGAAGTGTTTACTCCGATTGATTTGATTAATGCGAAGACTATTTCTTCTGTTATCAATTCATTCTTTGGAACAAATGCTTTGTCGCAGTTCATGGATCAAACTAATCCATTGGCTGAAATCACTCACAAGCGTCGTTTGTCAGCGTTAGGACCTGGTGGTCTGTCACGTGAACGTGCTGGTTTTGAGGTTCGTGACGTACACTATACTCATTATGGTCGTTTGTGTCCGATTGAAACTCCTGAAGGTCCGAATATCGGTTTGATTTCTTCTTTGTGTGTGTATGCTAAGATTAATGAGCTTGGCTTTATTTCAACTCCTTATCGTAAAGTAGCTGATGGTAAGGTGGATATATCTGATGAAGGTATTGAATATCTGACAGCCGAAGAGGAAGAGGATAAGATAATCGCTCAGGGTAATGCTCCATTGGATGATGAAGGCAAATTTGTTCGTGAGAAAGTAAAAGCTCGTCGTGATGCTGATTATCCTGTTGTTACTCCTGACCAGGTAGAGTTGATGGATGTTTCTCCACAGCAGATTGCTTCTATCGCTGCTTCTTTGATTCCGTTCTTGGAACATGACGATGCTAACCGTGCATTGATGGGATCAAACATGATGCGCCAGGCAGTTCCTTTGTTGCGTACAGAGGCTCCTATTGTAGGTACAGGTATTGAAAAACAGTTGGTTGAAGACTCTCGTACTCAGATTGCAGCAGAGGGTGATGGTGTTGTAGAATATGTCGATGCAACAACTATTCGTATCTTGTATGACAGAAATGAAGATGAAGAATTTGTAAGCTTTGAACCTGCTTTGAAGGAATACAGAATTCCTAAATTCCGTAAGACTAATCAGAGCATGACCATTGACCTCCGTCCTACTTGTGATAAAGGACAGCGTGTGAAGAAGGGTGATATCCTGACTGAAGGATATTCAACTCAGGGTGGTGAGCTTGCATTGGGTAAAAATCTGTTGGTGGCTTATATGCCTTGGAAAGGTTATAACTACGAGGATGCTATTGTATTGAATGAACGCGTTGTACGTGAGGACTTGCTGACTTCTGTACACGTTGATGAATATATTTTGGAGGTCCGCGAAACGAAACGCGGTATGGAAGAATTAACTTCTGATATTCCTAACGTGAGTGAAGAAGCTACTAAAGATTTGGATGAAAACGGTATTGTACGTGTAGGTGCACGTATCGAACCGGGTGATATCCTGATTGGTAAGATTACTCCGAAAGGTGAATCAGATCCTTCTCCGGAAGAAAAATTGCTTCGTGCTATTTTCGGTGATAAGGCAGGTGATGTGAAGGATGCTTCATTGAAAGCTTCTCCGTCATTACGTGGTGTCGTTATTGACAAGAAGTTGTTCTCACGTGTTATCAAGAGCAGAAGTGAGAAGAATGCCGATAAGGCTATTCTGCCTAAACTGAATGATGAATTCGAGGAAAAGGCAGCAAAACTGAAAGATATCTTGATTGAGAAACTATTGGTCTTGACTAATGGTAAGGTTTCCCAAGGAGTGAAAGATTATTTGGGAACGGAAGTTATTGCCAAGGGGGCGAAGTTCACCAAACGCGATTTGGAATCATTGGATTATACTATTATCCAGTTGAGCAAGTGGACAGCTGATGCTCATAAGAATGACATGATTCGTGACTTGGTGATGAATTATTTGAAGAAATATAAAGAATTGGATGCTGAATTAAAGCGTAAGAAGTTTGCTATCACTATCGGTGATGAACTTCCTGCGGGCATTATTCAGATGGCTAAGGTTTATATTGCCAAGAAGCGTAAGATTGGTGTAGGTGATAAGATGGCGGGACGTCACGGTAACAAGGGTATTGTTTCTCGTGTGGTTCGTCAGGAAGATATGCCGTTCTTAGCAGATGGTACTCCAGTAGATATCGTATTGAATCCGTTGGGTGTGCCTTCTCGTATGAATATTGGTCAGATTTTCGAAGCCGTATTAGGTCGTGCCGGAAAAGAGTTGGGTGTGAAATTTGCTACTCCTATTTTTGATGGTGCTTCTATGGATGATTTAAATGAATGGACAGATAAAGCTGGATTGCCTCGTTATTGTAAGACTTATCTTTGTGATGGTGGTACAGGCGAACGCTTTGACCAACCTGCAACAGTGGGTGTAACTTATATGTTGAAACTAGGGCACATGGTTGAAGATAAGATGCATGCCCGTTCTATCGGTCCGTACTCCCTTATTACTCAGCAGCCGCTTGGTGGTAAGGCACAGTTCGGTGGTCAGCGTTTCGGAGAAATGGAAGTTTGGGCGCTTGAAGCATTCGGCGCAGCACATATCTTACAGGAAATCCTGACCATTAAGTCTGATGACGTTGTAGGACGCTCAAAGGCTTACGAAGCTATTGTGAAAGGTGAACCTATGCCAACTCCGGGTATCCCCGAATCTCTGAATGTATTGTTACACGAACTGAGAGGTCTTGGCTTGAGTATCAACCTTGAATAATAAAAAAATATAACTCTTTACATTATAAATAAGGAAGTATGGCTTTTAGAAAAGAAACTAAGATAAAGAGTAATTTCTCGAAAATCTCAATTGGCTTGGCTTCACCCGAAGAAATCCTTGAGAATTCGAGCGGTGAGGTGTTGAAGCCTGAAACGATCAACTACCGTACCTACAAACCGGAACGTGATGGTTTGTTCTGCGAGCGTATTTTCGGTCCGGTGAAAGATTACGAATGTCATTGCGGTAAGTACAAACGTATCCGTTATAAAGGTATTGTTTGTGACCGATGTGGCGTTGAAGTGACTGAAAAGAAGGTCCGTCGTGAACGTATGGGACATATTCAGTTAGTTGTGCCTGTAGCGCATATCTGGTATTTTCGTTCATTGCCGAACAAGATCGGTTATTTGTTGGGGCTGCCTACAAAGAAACTAGACGCTATTGTATATTATGAACGTTATGTGGTTATCCAGCCGGGTGTGAAGGCTGAAGATGGCATTAATAAATATGATTTGCTTTCTGAAGAAGAGTATTTGGATATCTTGGATACACTTCCTAAAGAAAACCAATATTTGGAAGATACAGATCCGAATAAGTTTATAGCTAAGATGGGAGCAGAAGCCATTTATGATCTGCTCTCAACTTTGGATTTGGATGCTTTATCTTATGAATTACGTCATAAAGCAAGTAATGATTCTTCGCAGCAACGTAAGAACGAGGCTTTGAAGCGTCTGCAGGTAGTTGAATCGTTCCGTGCATCTCGCGGACGTAATAAACCTGAATGGATGATTGTACGTATTGTGCCGGTTATTCCTCCTGAACTGCGTCCATTGGTTCCGTTGGATGGTGGCCGTTTCGCTACCTCTGACTTGAATGACTTGTATCGTCGTGTGATTATCCGTAACAACCGTTTGAAGCGACTGATTGAAATCAAGGCTCCCGAAGTGATTTTGCGTAACGAAAAACGTATGTTGCAGGAGGCTGTCGATTCCTTGTTCGATAACTCACGTAAATCAAGTGCAGTGAAGACTGACGCTAATCGTCCATTGAAATCACTGTCCGATAGCTTGAAGGGTAAGCAAGGACGTTTCCGTCAGAACTTGCTGGGTAAGCGTGTTGACTACTCTGCTCGTTCGGTTATCGTTGTTGGTCCTGAATTGAAGATGGGTGAATGTGGTATTCCTAAACTGATGGCTGCAGAGCTTTACAAGCCGTTTATCATCCGTAAGTTGATTGAACGTGGTATTGTGAAGACTGTAAAATCTGCAAAGAAGATTGTAGACCGCAAGGAGCCTGTGATCTGGGATATCTTGGAACATGTCATGAAAGGTCATCCTGTATTGCTGAACCGTGCGCCGACTCTGCACCGTTTGGGTATTCAGGCTTTCCAACCGCATATGATTGAAGGTAAAGCTATTCAGTTGCACCCGTTGGCTTGTACAGCGTTCAATGCCGACTTCGATGGTGACCAGATGGCGGTTCACTTGCCTTTGAGTAATGATGCGATTCTGGAAGCACAGATGTTGATGCTTCAAGCTCATAACATTCTGAATCCTGCTAATGGTGCTCCTATTACTGTGCCTGCACAGGATATGGTACTTGGTTTGTATTATATTACCAAGCTGAGAAAAGGGGCTAAAGGTGAAGGCTTGACTTTCTACGGTCCGGAAGAGGCTTTGATTGCTTATAATGAAGGTAAAGTGGATATTCATGCTATCGTCAACGTAGTGGTGAAGGACTTGGACAAAGATGGCAAAATCGTAGATGTGATGATGAAAGAAACCTCCGTAGGGCGTGTGATTGTAAATGAAATCGTTCCAGCGGAAGTGGGGTACTTGAATACCATTATTTCCAAAAAGTCTTTGCGAGATATCATTAGTGATGTTATCAAAGCTGTCGGTGTTGCACGTGCTTGTGAATTCTTGGATGGTATTAAGAACTTAGGTTACTATATGGCGTTCAAGGGTGGTCTGTCATTCAACTTGGGTGATATTATTATCCCGAAAGAAAAAGAAGAACTGGTAAAACGTGGTAATGAGGAAGTGGAACAGATTATGATGAACTATAATATGGGTTTCATTACTGACAATGAACGTTATAACCAGGTTATCGATACATGGACTCACGTGAACAGTGACCTGTCTGATATACTTTACAAGACGATTAAGAATGATGACCAAGGCTTCAATTCAGTATTTATGATGCTTGATTCCGGGGCCCGTGGTTCTAAAGAGCAGATTCGTCAGTTGTCTGGTATGCGTGGTTTGATGGCAAAACCGCAGAAAGCCGGTGCTGAAGGCGCACAGATTATTGAAAACCCTATTCTTTCAAACTTTAAAGAAGGTTTGTCTGTGTTAGAGTATTTTATTTCTACCCACGGTGCTCGTAAAGGTTTGGCGGATACAGCGTTGAAGACTGCTGATGCGGGATACTTGACCCGCCGTCTGGTAGACGTGTCGCATGATGTGATTATCAATGAAGAAGACTGTGGAACACTTCGTGGTTTGGTTTGTACGGCTTTGAAGAATAACGATGAAGTTATTGCTACTTTGTACGAACGTATTCTAGGACGTGTTTCTGTACATGATATCGTCCATCCTACTACTGGTAAACTGATTGTAGCCGGTGGAGAGGAGATTACAGAGGATATTGCGCAGGAAATCGAGGATTCTCCGATTGAAAGCGTTGAAATCCGTTCGGTATTAACTTGTGAATCTAAGAAAGGGGTATGTGCTAAGTGTTATGGACGTAACTTGGCATCCAGTCGTATGGTTCAGAAAGGTGAAGCAGTCGGCGTAATCGCTGCCCAATCTATTGGTGAGCCGGGTACACAGTTGACATTGCGTACATTCCATGCCGGTGGTATCGCAGGTAATATGGCTGCTAATGCAAGCATTGTGGCCAAGAATAATGCACGTTTGGAATTCGAAGAATTGCGTACGGTAGATACGGTTGATGAAATGGGTGAGGCTGTGAAAGTGGTAGTCGGTCGTTTGGCTGAAGTCCGCTTTATCGATGTGAATACAGGGATTATCCTGTCAACTCATAATGTGCCTTATGGTTCAAAATTATATGCTGCGGACGGTGATATTGTTGAGAAAGGAAAACTGATTGCTAAGTGGGATCCGTTCAACGCTGTTATTATTACAGAGGCTACTGGTAAGATTGAATTCGAGAGTGTGGTTGAAAACGTAACTTATAAGGTAGAGTCTGATGAAGCTACCGGTTTGCGTGAAATTATCATTATCGAGTCTAAGGACAAGACAAAAGTACCTTCTGCCCATATTGTAACCGAGGATGGTAATTTGATCCGTACTTATAACTTACCCGTGGGGGGGCATGTTGTGGTTGAAAACGGTCAGGCAGTGAAAGCTGGTGACATTATTGTGAAGATTCCTCGTGCTGTAGGCAAGGCTGGTGATATCACCGGTGGTCTTCCTCGTGTTACAGAACTGTTTGAGGCTCGTAACCCATCTAATCCTGCTGTCGTTTCTGAAATAGACGGTGAAATTACTATGGGTAAGATTAAGCGTGGTAACCGTGAAATTATTGTCACATCTAAGACAGGTGAAGTGAAAAAGTATTTGGTGAATCTGTCTAAACAAATATTGGTTCAGGAGAATGACTACGTTCGTGCCGGAACTCCGTTATCTGACGGTGCGATTACTCCTGCTGACATTTTGGCCATTAAAGGTCCCACGGCTGTACAGGAATATATCGTAAATGAAGTGCAAGACGTTTACCGTTTGCAGGGTGTGAAGATTAACGACAAACACTTTGAGATTATTGTTCGTCAAATGATGCGTAAGGTAGAAATCGATGAGCCGGGCGATACTCGCTTCTTGGAACAGCAGGTAGTGGATAAGCAAGAGTTCATGGAAGAAAACGATCGTATTTGGGGCAAGAAAGTAGTTGTTGACTCTGGTGATTCTCAGAATTTGCAGCCGGGTCAGATTGTTACTGCCCGTAAGTTGCGTGATGAGAACAGTATGTTGAAACGTCGTGATTTGAAGCCTGTTGAGGTACGTGATGCTATTCCTGCTACATCTACTCAGATTCTGCAAGGTATTACCCGTGCCGCTTTGGGAACTTCAAGTTTCATGTCTGCTGCATCATTCCAGGAAACAACGAAAGTTTTGAATGAGGCTGCCATCAATGGTAAGGTTGATAGATTGGAGGGTATGAAGGAGAATGTGATTTGTGGTCACTTGATTCCTGCCGGTACCGGTCAGCGTGAATTCGAAAAGATTATTGTTGGTTCGAAGGAAGAATATGATCGCATTCTTGCTAATCGTAAGAATGTACTCGATTATAGTGAGGTAGAGTAATTTTTAATACATACACTGTAAAAGAGGCTGATTTCTGTTTAAGAAATCAGCCTCTTTAGGTTTATAGTAAATGCTATAGGAAAATTATATAGAATAATCAGTATGTTGTATTATTACAAATAAATGTCTATATTTGTACTCCAACCAAAGAATAGAAGTTGGGGACCTTGAAATTCAGAATATTTTTTTAATGCTAAAGTATAAAATCATGGAAAACGAAAAAAATAACAATCAGTTGCAGATAGAGTTGAAAGAAGAAGTAGCTCAAGGAACGTATGCAAATCTTGCCATTATTACCCATTCCAGTTCGGAATTTATTGTTGATTTTGTGCGTGTAATGCCGGGATTACCTAAAGCTGGAGTGCAGTCACGTATTGTACTGACTCCTGAACATGCAAAACGTTTGATGTATGCATTACAGGAGAATGTTGCAAAATACGAACGTAATTTTGGACCTATTCGAATGCCGGAAGAAATGAATGGGGGAAATAATGGACCGGATGGAAAAACATTCATTCCTCCTATAAGCGGATTTAAAGGGGAAGCATAAGGGCTTTTGTAGCAAAAATAACATAGTAGTCTGTTTTTCAAAAACTTTTTTGAGAAACAGACTATTTTTATTAGTAGAAAGTATTGTTTATTAAAATGTTATTCGTAACTTTGCAGCCCAAAATGTATAGTTTTGGACTTAGTACAGCAAATTAATAAACAATATATAATAATTAAAAATCAAACAAAATGCCTACTATTCAACAATTAGTAAGAAAAGGAAGAGAGGTTTTGGTTGAGAAGAGTAAATCTCCGGCACTGGATTCATGTCCTCAAAGACGTGGCGTTTGTGTTCGTGTGTATACTACTACTCCGAAAAAGCCGAATTCAGCAATGCGTAAAGTTGCTCGTGTGCGTCTGACTAACTCTAAGGAAGTAAACTCTTATATTCCGGGAGAAGGTCATAACTTGCAGGAACACTCAATCGTGTTGGTTCGTGGTGGTCGTGTGAAAGACCTTCCGGGTGTACGTTATCACATCGTTCGTGGTACTTTGGATACAGCAGGCGTAGCTGGTCGTACACAAAGACGTTCTAAATATGGTGCGAAGCGTCCTAAAGCAGGACAAGCTGCAGCTCCTGCAAAAGGAAAAGGAAAGAAGTAAATTGTAACTGAATTCCTGAAACAAAGAATATTAATTTAAGTTTTGGTTTGTTGGAATAAGCTATAAAGGTTGAGTAAATGCTTCAGAGGAAGCGTTGAAGTAAACGGAAAAAGTGCAGCCCCAAACAAAAACATTATTTTGAGAAAAAAATGAGAAAAGCAAAACCAAAAAAACGTGTGATCCTTCCGGATCCGGTATTTAATGATCAGAAGGTTTCTAAATTCGTAAATCACTTGATGTATGATGGAAAAAAGAATACATCTTATGAGATCTTCTATGCAGCACTGGAAACAGTGAAAACAAAACTTCCTAATGAAGAAAAATCAGCTTTGGAAATCTGGAAGAAAGCTTTGGATAATGTAACTCCGCAGATTGAAGTAAAGTCTCGTCGTGTAGGTGGCGCTACTTTCCAGGTTCCTACTGAAATTCGTCCTGATCGTAAAGAGTCAATCTCAATGAAAAACTTGATTCTTTTCGCTCGTAAACGCGGTGGTAAATCAATGGCAGATAAACTGGCAGCTGAGATTATTGACGCTTTCAACGAACAGGGTGGTGCTTATAAGCGTAAAGAAGATATGCACCGTATGGCTGAAGCTAACCGTGCATTCGCTCACTTTAGATTCTAATCAAGTAATAATTAATAAGTAAAGGACGAAGATGGCTAAACATGATTTGCATTTGACCCGCAATATCGGTATCATGGCTCACATTGATGCTGGTAAGACAACGACTTCAGAACGTATTTTGTTCTACACTGGCTTGACTCACAAAATTGGTGAGGTGCATGATGGTGCAGCAACAATGGACTGGATGGAGCAGGAGCAGGAACGTGGTATTACTATTACATCTGCTGCTACTACTACTCGTTGGAAATATGCGGGAAATACTTATAAAATAAACTTGATTGACACTCCGGGACACGTTGACTTTACTGCTGAAGTAGAACGTTCTTTACGTGTCTTGGATGGAGCTGTTGCAGCTTATTGTGCGGTTGGTGGTGTTGAACCTCAGTCAGAAACCGTATGGCGTCAGGCTGATAAATACAATGTGCCTCGTATTGGTTACGTTAATAAAATGGACCGTTCTGGTGCTGACTTTTTCGAAGTTGTTCGCCAGATGAAGGATGTATTAGGCGCAAATGCTTGCCCTGTGGTAATTCCTATTGGTGCTGAAGAGAGCTTCAAAGGAGTTGTTGATTTGATCAAAATGAAAGCTATTTTGTGGCACGATGAAACAATGGGTGCAGATTATAGCGTAGAAGAAATTCCGGCGAACTTGGTTGATGAAGCTAATGAATGGAGAGAGAAAATGCTCGAAAAAGTGGCTGAATTTGACGATGCTTTAATGGAGAAATTCTTTGATGATCCTTCTACAATCACTGAAGAAGAAATCTTGCGTGCTTTGCGTGCAGGTACATTGAAAATGGATATCGTTCCGATGTTCTGCGGCTCTTCATTCAAGAATAAGGGAGTTCAGACATTGCTTGACTATGTTTGTGCGTTCTTGCCTTCTCCGTTGGATACACCTGCTATTGTAGGTACTAATCCGACTACAGGAGCAGAGGAAGACCGTAAACCTAGCGAGGATGAAAAAACATCAGCTTTGGCATTTAAGATTGCAACTGACCCCTATGTCGGACGTTTGACTTTCTTCCGCGTTTACTCTGGTAAGGTAGAGGCTGGTTCATATATCTATAACACTCGTTCGGGTAAAAAAGAACGTGTATCACGTTTGTTCCAGATGCACTCAAACAAACAGAATCCTGTAGAGGTGATTGGAGCTGGTGATATTGGTGCCGGTGTTGGTTTCAAGGATATCCGTACAGGTGATACGTTGTGTGATGAAGATGCACCGATCGTATTGGAATCGATGGAATTCCCTGATCCTGTAATTGGTATTGCAGTTGAACCTAAGACTCAGAAAGATTTGGACAAGTTGTCTAATGGCTTGGCTAAACTGGCTGAAGAAGACCCGACATTTACTGTTAAGACTGATGAGCAGTCCGGTCAGACTATTATTTCCGGTATGGGTGAGCTTCATTTGGATATTATTATCGACCGTCTGAAACGTGAGTTTAAAGTAGAATGTAACCAGGGTAAACCTCAGGTTAACTATAAGGAAGCTATCACTAAGACTGTTGAATTGCGTGAAGTTTATAAGAAGCAGTCTGGTGGTCGTGGTAAGTTTGCCGATATCATTGTGGCAATCGGCCCGGTTGACGAAGACTTTACACAAGGTGGTTTGCAGTTTATTGATGAAGTGAAGGGCGGTAATGTTCCTAAGGAATTTATCCCATCAGTTCAGAAAGGTTTCCAGACCGCAATGAAGAATGGTGTGTTGGCAGGGTATCCGCTTGATTCACTGAAAGTAGTCTTGAAGGATGGTTCATTCCATCCGGTTGACTCTGACCAGTTGTCATTCGAGATCTGTGCTATCCAGGCTTACAAAAATGCATGTGCTAAAGCAGGTCCTGTATTGACTGAACCTATTATGAAACTGGAGGTTGTAACTCCTGAAGAAAACATGGGTGATGTTATTGGTGACTTGAATAAGCGTCGTGGTCAAGTAGAAGGTATGGAATCAAGCCGTTCTGGAGCTCGTATTGTAAAAGCTAAAGTACCTTTGGCAGAAATGTTTGGTTACGTAACAGCTTTGCGTACTATTACTTCGGGCCGTGCTACATCATCTATGACTTATGATCATCATGCTCAAGTTTCCAGCTCTATTGCTAAGGCTGTACTTGAAGAAGTGAAAGGTCGCGTAGACTTAGTATAATAAAAAAAGCAGGGGCGACGGGTTAGCGAATGACTCTTAATCCGGCCCCACTTTATATTTAATCATTTTTTAATTTAAAATTTAATGAGTCAAAAAATTAGAATTAAACTGAAATCTTACGATCACAACTTGGTAGACAAGTCTGCTGAAAAGATCGTTAGAACAGTGAAGGCAACAGGTTTTTCAGTGCTGATGGTAAAAATGTACCATGCACTGTTATCGAAGCTGGTCCTTGTGTAGTTACTCAGATTAAGAGTGTTGAGAAAGACGGCTATGCAGCTGTTCAGGTAGGTTTCCAGGACAAAAAGGAAAAGCATACTACCAAACCTTTGATGGGGCACTTTAAAAAAGCTGGTGTAACTCCGAAGAGACACTTGGCCGAGTTCAAAGATTTTGAAACAGAATTGAATTTGGGAGACACTATTACAGTGGAGTTGTTCAATGATGCGGCTTATGTTGACGTTGTTGGTACTTCTAAAGGTAAAGGCTTCCAAGGTGTAGTTAAAAGACATGGATTTGGTGGAGTAGGTCAGACTACTCACGGTCAGCACAACCGCGCTCGTAAACCGGGTTCTATCGGTGCATGTTCTTACCCTGCAAAAGTATTCAAAGGAATGCGTATGGGTGGTCAAATGGGTGGTGACCGCGTTACTACACATAACTTACAGGTATTAAAAGTGATTCCGGAACACAATCTTCTTTTGATTAAAGGTTCGGTACCGGGTTGCAAAGGTTCAATCGTAATAATTGAGAAATAATGGAAGTTAACGTATTAAATATTAAAGGTGAAGACACCGGAAGAAAGGTTACGTTAAACGAATCTATCTTCGGAATTGAACCCAATGACCACGCTATCTATTTGGACGTTAAGCAGTTTATGGCTAACCAACGTCAGGGAACTCATAAATCTAAAGAAAGAAGCGAAATCAGCGGTTCTACTCGTAAATTAGGTCGTCAGAAAGGTGGTGGCGGTGCTCGTCGTGGTGATATCAACTCTCCGGTATTGGTGGGTGGTGCTCGCGTGTTTGGTCCTAAACCTCGTGACTATTGGTTTAAGTTGAATAAAAAAGTTAAGACATTGGCTCGCAAGTCGGCATTGTCTTATAAAGCTCAAGAAAACGCAATCATTATTGTTGAAGACTTCACATTTGAGGCTCCAAAGACTAAGGATTTCGTTTCTATGGTAAATAATCTTAAAATTGCTGACAAAAAGTTGCTTCTTGTTTTGCCGGAAGCTAATAAAAATGTATATTTGTCAGCTCGTAACATCGAACGTGCTAATGTAGCAATTGCTTCTGCATTAAATACTTACAATGTATTGAATGCTGAAACTCTTGTTGTTACAGAAAACTCGCTCAAGGCTATCGAGAATATCTTATCTTAATTTAAAAAGGAGGCTTAGATAATGGGAATTATTATTAAACCGTTGGTTACTGAGAAAATGACTGCAATTACCGAGAAGTTAAATCGATTCGGCTTTATTGTACGTCCTGAAGCTAACAAGTTGGAAATTAAGAGTGAGATTGAACTATTGATTTTTATAGCAATATTTAATAAAGATGGCAGTACGTAAATTTAAGCCCACAACACCGGGGCAAAGACATAAAATTATTGGTACTTTTGAAGAGATTACTGCATCGGTACCAGAAAAGTCTCTTGTATTTGGAAAACGCTCAACAGGTGGTCGCAACAACGTTGGTAAAATGACAATGCGCTATATGGGCGGTGGTCACAAGAGAAAATACAGACTTATTGATTTCAAGAGAAACAAAGACGGTGTACCCGCAGTTGTTAAAACTATAGAATACGATCCGAATCGTTCGGCTCGTATTGCTTTGCTGTTTTATGCTGATGGTGAAAAGAGATATATTATTGCTCCTAATGGATTGCAAGTTGGTAGCACATTGGTGTCTGGAGCGAATGCAGCGCCTGAGATTGGTAACGCACTTCCGCTTGAAAACATCCCCGTTGGTACTGTAATTCACAATATAGAATTACGTCCGGGTCAAGGTGCAGCTTTGGTAAGATCAGCTGGTAATTTTGCTCAGTTAACTTCAAGAGAAGGCAAGTATTGTGTGATTAAATTGCCTTCAGGTGAGGTAAGACAAATACTTAGTGCTTGTAAGGCTACTATTGGTAGCGTTGGTAACTCTGATCATGGATTGGAATCTTCCGGTAAGGCAGGTCGTACTCGTTGGATGGGTCGTCGTCCTCGCAACCGTGGTGTTGTTATGAATCCTGTTGATCACCCGATGGGTGGTGGTGAAGGACGCGCTTCAGGAGGTCATCCAAGATCACGTACAGGCTTGTATGCTAAGGGCTTGAAGACAAGAGCTCCGAAAAAACAGTCTTCTAAGTATATTATTGAGAGAAGAAAGTAATAACTGATTAATTGAGTAAATTATGAGTCGTTCATTAAAAAAAGGTCCATATATTAACGTTAAACTTGAAAAGAAAGTGCTTGCTATGAATGAAAGCGGCAAGAAGGTTGTCGTTAAGACTTGGGCTAGAGCTTCGATGATCTCGCCTGATTTTGTAGGGCACACAGTTGCAGTTCATAACGGAAATAAATTTATTCCTGTTTACGTTACAGAAAACATGGTAGGACACAAATTGGGTGAATTTGCACCGACACGTACATTCCGCGGCCATGCAGGTAATAAGAAAAAATAAGCAGGATAATCTGAAGAAATAATAAAGTAATAAATAATGGGAGCAAGAAAAAAAATATCGGCTGAAA
>PPYE01585620.1_pt1 | contig 14991 bp, 11 predicted proteins | sample 1559881 | NCBI WGS metagenome assembly PPYE01 (sample SAMN08240022, study PRJNA423297) | Human gut metagenome, whole genome shotgun sequencing project. | reverse complement strand
GGGTCGTTAGCTCAGTCGGTAGAGCAGTTGACTTTTAATCAATTGGTCGGGCGTTCGAGTCGCCCACGACCCACCATTTCAATATGCTTTTCTAGTCTTTTATCACACGCCATTCTCATTCTATCTAAAAATGTTCTCTATAACTCGTTTTTGTATTTATTACTCGAGTTACTCAAATAGAGGATGTAAATAGATAGCTTCTCCATTGCTGAAAAAACTATCTGATCTCACTTAAGTTGGATAATGACAAATAATGGAAGTGGTTATTTGGTAATATTCATTTTCAGTTAATAGTTCATTATCAATAAACCAATCGCTAATAAGTGTTTGAGCTTGTGTTGCCTTTTCTATCGATAAACCAAAACGCTTTGATGCATCAATAAAAAAAGCCATGATAATACTTAATGCAGCCGCTGCTTCATAAGGGGTACTCATAGCCAGTGTGCTTTCTAATGAACGTAATGAATAAAACTTAGGTAGCCACTCCCGTAAGTTTTTGCCTTGATACCAGACATCTTGTGTTGATGTTTGCAGAGCAACTTGCTCTAGTAAACGGATCAACCATTCCCTTATATCACTCATACGATATTCAGCGAACCAAAATTCATTACGTAAGATAGCTATAGCGATTTGTGTGGCTTCAAACCAAAACTCTTGAGCCAAGACATCAGCTTGCTCTATGGAAAGGGCTGGGGGAGTTACAGTGCTAATTTCTGGAAGTTGGTCACATAAACCTGTTTTATCAAGTAAAACACGATAGCCTCGTTGATAAACTGGACTTAGACCATTTTGTTTCATATTGATAATTCTTTCAGGCTCTGCCATCAAAATATCCATTTTTCGGCCTTGAGCTAATACGTGCAAATAGATTGGCCAGCGAATGCCGTTCGGATCTTCACATTCTGTTGCTAAAGAGACGAGGTGTTTACCAAATTGTGATAGCCAATGTTGGTTTTTTGCGAGCTCAGTCGCACCGTGACCAATAAGCTCTATATCAATATCAGAATAGCTGTCTATCTTCTTATTACGACCCACTGAGCCTGTTAATACCACAGCCTCAATTCGAGGATCAAGTAATGCAAAAGATAACATGCGATCGATTAAGCGGGTGATTGGCTCCATATTTCTCTCTAGTTGTTATAGTAGATAAAGTTATTTGTTGTAAGTATGAATAAAAAAATAGCATATTTATTATATAAAACACTTTTTGTTTTTTATGGTAAATAAATGGCATTTTGTTTAATATTTTAAACTAAGTGCTATCATTGATAGGAATGTATATATATCTTTATCACTTTGCAACAATGTCGCAATAACCCATATTTTATTTGTTTTTTCTATGATTAAGTCGGGGTTGTCAAATGGATGTCATTAGTTGGTTTAGTATCAATAATATTTTAGTCAATATTCCATTAGGAAAAGAAGGCTATCCACTCTCATGGATTGAAGCTATAGGGACTATTGCTGGATTATTATGTATATGGCTTGCGAGCCAGGAAAAGATCATTAACTATTTATTTGGGTTAATTAATGTCACTTTATTCGCCATTATTTTTTTCCAGATCCAGTTATATGCCAGTCTACTGCTACAAATTTTCTTCTTTGCTGCCAATATTTATGGTTGGTATGCATGGAGTAGAGTGAATGATTTTGAACAAGCAGAATTGAAAATACGTTGGTTAAAGCCGGGCCAACAAATCGTATTAATCATTGTCTCCATTGCTGCCATTATTGCGCTAACGTTTAATATTGATACCGTTTTTGGCTATTTAGCGGTTATTGCTGTTGATATCTTAAATGTCTTCGGGGCAAATTTAGCCACACCTGTTATCGAGCCAGATGCTTATCCATTCTGGGATTCAACAATGACGGTACTCTCCATTGTGGCTATGATCTTAATGACACGCAAATTGGTAGAAAACTGGTTAATTTGGTCTGTTATTAATGTCATTAGTATTGTTATATTTTATAAACAGGGTGTTTATGCCATGTCTATTGAATATATCATCTTATTGGCTATCGCTATTAATGGCTCTCGTTTGTGGATCAAATCAGCAAAGCATTCAAATAAAAATAATTATCTCTCATAATAAAAAAGGCTGGTAGAGTTATATTTCTCTCCAGCCTTGCTATTCATTGTATTTATTCTTCTATTCTAGGCAATTTCAAATCATTATTTTACTTAATGGTGCTATTACTTGTTTTCGATGTTTTTGTTATCTACCGTCATGGGCTGTTTAGGCTCTTAAGGGTGTTTACAGAGAGAAAACGAATGGTTAGATTGAAGAAACAGAAATCATATTGACTAGATAATAATAGAGTGGAACACGGGAATGAATTACCAGAATGATGATCTTAAAATAACACAAATCAATGAACTTTTACCGCCAGTGGCATTATTGGAAAAGTTTCCAGCCACTGACAATGCGGCGTTTACAGTTCGTCATGCCCGTGAAGCTATTCATCAAATCCTTGCTGGAAAAGATGATCGCCTATTAGTGGTGATTGGGCCTTGCTCTATTCATGATCCTAACGCGGCACTGGAATATGCTCAGCGTTTAAATTTATTAAGAGAAGAGCTGAAAGATAAACTTGAAATTGTGATGCGAGTTTATTTTGAAAAACCACGTACCACAGTCGGTTGGAAAGGGCTGATAAATGATCCACATATGGACTGTACCTTTGATATTAATGAAGGATTACGCATTGCTCGTCGTTTGCTATTAACCATCAATGATAGTGGATTACCAACGGCTGGCGAGTTTTTAGATATGATAACCCCACAATATGTCGCTGATTTGATGAGTTGGGGAGCTATTGGTGCTCGAACAACAGAATCTCAAGTGCATAGAGAATTATCCTCCGGACTATCTTGTCCTGTTGGTTTTAAAAATGGCACAGATGGCACAATTAAAGTGGCGATTGATGCCATCAATGCTGCAGGCTCTCCACACTGTTTCTTATCGGTAACTAAATGGGGTCACTCAGCGATAGTTCGTACTGCAGGGAATAAAGATTGCCATATTATTTTACGGGGCGGTAAAGAGCCTAATTACAGTGCAGAACATGTTGCTGCCGTAAAAGAAGGTCTGAAAAAAGCAGGATTACCCCAAAATGTTATGGTTGATTTTAGCCACGCCAATAGCTGTAAACAATTTAAGAAGCAAATGGAGGTTGGTGCCGATATTTGCCAACAAATTAGCGCAGGAGAAAAAGCTTTAATTGGTGTAATGGTTGAAAGTCATTTAGAAGAGGGCAATCAATCATTAGAAAGTGGTGAACCTTTGGTATACGGTAAAAGTGTCACAGATGCTTGTATTGGGTGGGATGATACAGAAACGTTATTACGCCAATTAGCCGATGCAGTCGCTACTCGTCGTAATAAATCATAATAGTCTGTTTTTATTAATAAAAATGCCACTCAAAAGTGGCATTTTTTTATCTAATTCAAAATAAAAGTAAAATTATTTTGCTTTACCTTGGTTAGCAACAGCCGCGGCTTTTGCTGCGATTTCTTCTGCATTACCTAAGTAGTAACGTTTGATTGGTTTCATATTTTCATCAAATTCGTAAACTAAAGGTACTGCTGTTGGGATATTCAGTTCAAGAATTTCTTCTTCACTCATATTGTCTAGGTATTTAACCAGAGCGCGCAGTGAGTTACCGTGAGCGGCAATAATCACTTTATCACCTGAAGCAACGCGAGGTTTAATGACTTCTTCCCAATATGGTGTTACACGGTCGATAGTTAACGCTAAGCTTTCTGTTAATGGCAGTTCAGCTTCAGTTAAAGATGCATAACGTGGATCTTTACCTGGGAAGCGATCATCATCTTTAGTTAACTCTGGTGGGGTAACCGCAAAACCACGACGCCATTGTTTAACTTGCTCGTCACCGTATTTTTCAGCTGTTTCAGCTTTGTTTAAGCCTTGTAATGCACCGTAGTGACGTTCGTTTAGTTTCCAGCTTTTCTCTACTGGCAGCCATTGTTGATCAACTTCATCAAGAATGTTCCACAGAGTGTGGATTGCACGTTTTAGTACAGAAGTATATGCGTAGTCAAAAGTAAAACCTTCAGCCTTCAGCAGTTTACCTGCTTCTTGCGCTTCATTACGGCCTTTATCTGACAATTCAACGTCAGTCCAGCCTGTAAAACGGTTTTCTTTGTTCCATACACTTTCACCGTGTCGAACTAGCACAAGCTTAGTTACTGCCATAGTTTAGACTCCTATAATTACTTTCTTAATATAAGTTTAAAATCAGGACTGCAATCATTATATGGATCATCAACAAGAACGCCAAACATAACTAACAAAACTAGGGGGATTATGTCAAAAATGACGATTGTTTGATGAAATATTACACAGTTATTACACCTTTTGCTTAATCGATCAAGCTATTAATTTAACGGGATCGGTGAAAAGAAACGAAAAGCCGATTCTGGATAATTATCAGTAAAAAATATACTCTCTAAATCTATCGTTAAAATCATCGCCATCTATCGATAACAAATACCCTTTTCTTCAGTGTGATGATGTATCTTACCTTAAAAATAGCCTATATCTAGTTAACAGGGTTGTTGTTGGTAACGATAGATATCTCCTTCTTTAATAAAAATCAGTCGATGGGTAATACAGTGAGGTGCATCTTCTTGATGATGACTGACAAACAGTAGTTGAGTATTGCTATGGCTTATCATGATATCAATAAAGCGCTGTACTAATAGTCTATTGGTTGTATCTAATCCTTGTAGTGGTTCATCGAGGATCAATAATGTCGGGTGTTTAACCAATGCTCTTACAATTAATACTAGACGCTGTTGTCCCCATGAAAGTGAGTGAAAAGGATGGTTAGCGAGTGCAGTTAAACCAATTAGTGTTAGCCATTCATCCGCTAATTTTTGCTGTTTATCGGTAACGGCTTGATAAATACCAATAGAGTCATGAAAACCAGAAATAATGACATTTTTCACACTTGAAGAGACGCGATAGCTTTGATGTAAGGCATTACTAACATAACCAATATGGCGTTTGATCTCCCAAATGGTTTCACCACTGCCTCTTTTACGACCAAATAGAGTTAAATCATTGCTATAGCCCTGAGGATGATCTCCTGTGATTAAGCTTAATAAGGTCGATTTTCCTGCGCCATTAGGACCTAATATTTGCCAATGTTGTTGTGGTTTAACTTCCCAGGTTAAGTGATGGAGCACAGGTTTATCATTATAACTGACCACGCCATCCTTAAGTATAATAGGGGAAAGCGTTGGTGGTAAGGTAGGAACTGCATCAACGGAGTCTGAGGCGGGTAAGATCAGATTTTCAAGTGTTTCACTGTGAGATAATTGCGCAATTACTGAGTCTGATAAAATATCACTTTTTTTACCTTGTGCCACGAGTTTACAGTCAATCAATAAGCCAGCATTTTGCACAAAATCAGGAATATCATTAAAGCGATTTAAAATAAGAACAATCGTTAGCTTTTGTTGATGTAGTGATGAAAGTAACTCACTTAATGTACGACGAGAGTCAATATCTAAACCATCAAAAGGCTCATCTAAAATTAATAGATCAGGTTTATTCATCAATAACTGAATAAGCAGTACCTTACGAGACTCTCCCGTTGAAAGATATTTAAAACGCCTTGATAAAAGTGCATCAATACCAAATTGTTTTGCTAATAACAGGCAGCGATCATTATCTTTTACCTGCATTTGGATCACCTGAGCTACGGTTAATCCCGTATCATCCCCATCTTCACTTAACAAGTCTGTATTGTTACGCAGCCACTCTTCCTCTATCATTTTTTGTAATTTTTCAAAAGAGAGATTAATCGGATGAGTAAACCTATTAATAAGCTCACCCGATAATAAAATCCCCTCTTGGCATAATGTATTAGCGAGCGCCGTTTTACCACTACCATTGCTACCAACGAATGCCCAACTTTCTCCTTCATTGATAGTTAAATCATCGATATGCAAGCAGAGTGTATCACTTAAGCGAAACTGTGTTTTTGTGAGTTGCAAGTACTTCATTATTATTATCCTTGTTTTTATTACAAGTAGAATACTTACCAATATCGGTTTAATTAAAACTTGTCAATATTTGTTGCTGATCGCTTAAGTAAAAATAGTGCAGAGAGAATAAAAAAGATAAAAGATAGACAAGACTATTTATGTTATTTTAATAAAAACATAAGGACTCGTTTATATGAATAACATTAAAAGGGAATGTGTTAACTATTTATTAGGGTTAATGGCGCTATTTTTATTAACGATAAGTAAGATAACTTTTGCAGAAATAAATAATAATGTAAATAATTGCTTCTTAATTAATGAAATAAAAATAGAAAGGAATGGTTTATTAACTAATAAGGCACAAAAAGAATTAATATCTAAATATATAAATAAATGTTTAATATTAAGTGATATGCAACATATCATTAAATCAATGACTAATGCGTATATTGAAAAAGGCTATATTACTTCACAAGCTTTTATTGCCGATCAAGATCTCTCAAATCATCAATTAACCATTAACGTAATTGAAGGAAAGATAAAATCAATCTTTATTGATAACATGACTTCCCCCATGGTTGATATTCTATTTCCTTCATATCAAGATAAACGACTTAATTTACGTGAGTTAGAGCATGGGCTTGAACAACTAAATCGATTAACAACATCACAATATAGATTAGATATTCAACCTAGTGACAGGATAGGATACTCGACTATTTTTATTTATAAGAAAAACAAAACGCATCCTTTCAGAAATCAACTTACTATTGATAATTCAGGTTCAAAAGCAACAGGTGAAATTTTACTGACGAATACCACAACAATAGATTCGTTATTTGGATTTGGAGAGCAGTGGGATCTCTCCTTAAACAGTAATACAGATTTATTACATTCACATTATTATAGAGGCTATACAGCGAGTATAAATATTCCTTATGGCTATTGGTTTTATCAATATCAGTTATCTTATAACCGTTCTTCTCATTTTATTAAAAGTTATAGTAATCAATATATCTATAAAAGTATAAATACTAATCAGCAAGTTGATATTAGTCGTTTACTTTATCGGGATAGTAAGAAGAAGATAATATTAAAAGGTATATTAAAGCATAAAAAAGTAAGAACGGAATTAGCCAAACAGCCGATATTAATCAATAGCCCAACATTAACATCATTATCATTAGCCCCTCAATATCATTTTAATCTGACATCAGGTTATTTATCTATTAATCCATCAGCAGAAATTGGGTTGTCTTTTTTTGGGGCATCACCTGATTATATTGCTGAAAACTCACCCCGAAGCCACTATAGAAAATTGAGTCTAAATATACATTATCAATATTTATTTCCTTACTCTGCCTCCTATATTACGTCTTTTTATGGTCAATATACATCAGATAATCTTTATAGTGTGGAAAAAATAACCATAGATGGATTAAATGCGGTTCGTGGTGCTAAACAAAATAAGCTTAGTGCCAATAGAGGACTTTATTGGCGTCATGAAATTAATACACCATGGATAAATTCATTTTTAGGTCAATGGCGTTTTATTACGGCTGTTGATTATGGCGTTATCTATTCTGATCAATATGAAACAAAGCAGCAGTCTTTATTAGCTGGCGCTATGGGGCTTTCATTTTATCGTTCCCCTTTTTCTTCACAACTATTGATAAACAAACCATTCATTTATCCAAAGTGGTTAAATGCTAACCAATGGTCTTTATCTTGGTCAATTTCTTTCGCTCTTTAAATAAGGAAGTTTTTTATGCATAAAAAGGATATTTCGCGAAAACAGCGTTTAATAAGCTATTGCGTTATTTATTTAACCGCTATTTACCCATTGCATCCTGCTTGGGGCTCTGTCATTACTTCATCTGATAAAACGATAACAATAAATCAGCAAAATAATATTCCTATTATTAATATTGCAACACCTAATGACAGTGGTGTTTCTCATAATAGATTTAATGTCTTTAATGTTAATAAACAGGGGGCAGTACTTAATAATTCGCAAGTTGATGCCAATAGTCAATTGGCAAAAAAAATATCTGCTAATAAAAATTTAAAAGGTAATACGGCTAATTTAATTATTAATGAAGTTGTCGGTAATAGTCGTTCACAGTTATTAGGTAAATTAGAAGTTGCAGGACAACAAGCGGATGTTTTAATTGCTAATCCTAATGGAATTAGTTGTGATGGTTGCTCATTTATTAATACTCCATCAATTACTCTCACGACGGGAAAGCCTCAATTTAGCCCTCAAGGTATCTATTCGGCACTAGAAGTAAAAAAAGGCAGTATTGTTATTGGTAAGCAAGGTATGAATGCCGATTTACAAAATTATGCCGATATTATTAGTCGTAGTATTGAAATAAATGGAAAGATAAATGCTAAAAATCTCTCTTTAATGCAAGGGAATAACCATATTGATTTCGGCAAAGGGACAGTAAATAGCATTAATGGAGAAGGTGTAAAACCGACCGTCGCTATTGATACAAAAGCATTGGGTGGAATGTATGCCAATCAAATACGCTTAGTTAGCACAGAAAAAGGGGTCGGTGTTAATTTAACTGATATTCAAACAAAGCAAAACAGTATCAATTTAACAGTTGATGGCAAAATTACCTTTAATGGCAATATTCAATCTGAGCAAGATATTAATGTGAGTAGCAAAGCGCTACAAATGAATAGTAATGCCAGCTTAAAAGCGCAAAGAGATATTACATTAGCAACTAATACGCTAACGAATCATAGTGATATTATCGCAGAAAAGGATATGCGTTTATTCGTAGATAAATTCACTAATAAAGGTGAAAAAGCACTTATTCAAGCAAAAGATAATTTATGGATACAAAAAAATGCACAGGGTGAACCAAGTAGTTTAATTGAAAATCAATCAGCCACCATAAAAACAGAAAAGGGTGATTTGATTATTAGAACCAAGAAATTGGTTAATGAATCTATTACTCCTTTATTTAAAGAAATAAAGCAAGAGCCTGATTCTACATCGTCTATAAATATAGGTACTCATTTTCTTCATCCTTACAATAGTCCTACGAATAATTTCCTTATAATTATTTTACTTGCTGAATTAAAAGAACTCTCTGATAAAAAGTGGTTTGATATATTAGATTTAAAAAATAATGGAGGTGTTAATGTAGAGCGCTCATTATTTGAAAAGAATAAAAAGTATGTTCCTAGTGTTATTTATTCTGGTAAAAATTTATATATACAATCTAACGAGTTTTTTAATACCCAATCTGATATTTTTGCAACTAATGATCTTATCGCAACGGGAAACAATGCAAAAGTATACTATTATCGGTTTGGACACCTTAATAAATGGGATCTTTATTCTCATGATAATGCTCATATTTTTTATCGAGATGATGTAAATAAATATAATATTGATGAAACTAAATTTAAAAAAATAGTTCATTTTATTCCCTTTACTAAAATTGGAAGTCATTATGAATTTATTGTAGATAGTGCTTCTGAATATATGATAAAAGCAGGTAATAATTTAGTTTTAGATTTTAAAGATAGTATAGCGTTAGAACGTAAATTTCCATTTTTAGAAAAAGAAATTAAAAAGTATAGAAGAATATCTGATTTTGAAAGTACTATATTAGCTAAAAATATACTATCAAATGCTAATAATTTAAATATCTCATTAAATTTAAAATCAAGTAACTCTTTATCTGTTATTGCTAATAAAAATATAAATATAAGTAATTCAAATTTATTATCTGGTGATATTATAAATTTAACAGCAATTGATAATGTTAATTCTGAAAATATAGATGTAACGGCAAAGCATTTTTCCATCATAACTAAGAATGGAGATATTAATTATTCATTTAGCCCTATAGCCTCTTATACTCTGAATAGCATTAAGGCACCATTTATTGATGTGTCTGAAAAAATAGACTTTTATTCAGGTAAAAACATTTACATTTCAAATGTAATAATTAATGAATCAAATGAAAAAAGTTTATCAGCATTAGAGAATATTAAAATAAAACGCGATGAGTCTTTATTTTTCAACCTAATGCCAAATTTTAGAGATGAACAATATATTTCAGCGTTTTTATTTAATATGGGGCTTTGGAAAAGTAAGAATAATATAAGCTTGATGGCTGGTAAAGATATTGTTAGTCAGGGAATAAAATATTATAGTAACAAAGAAATAACTTTTAATGCAGGACAAGATATTTTTCTTGCCTCCAAATTAATAAAAGAAGCCGCTCCTTTTTTCAGTGATATTCATTACCCCCAACTACAATCTAAATTATTTTCAGATAATAACCTTATTTTAAATGCCGCGCGTGATATTGATTTAAGTTCAACAGTATTAAATTCAAAAGATAAAATCATTGTATTAGCGGGTAGAAATATAAAACTGGGTGCAAATGCTTATTCCGCCATCGAAGATCCCCACGAAGATGCGCAAGACATTCAATATACCACCACATCCATTATGGGAAATAAAGGTATTTCTATTGCATCATCAGGCTCACTCACAACAGAAGGAAGTTCACTTAAATCAGAGGGGGATATTGCTATTTCCAGTGGTGGCAATATCCAATTGGGATCAGTAAGAACACATTTTCGTAAAGAGTCGGACTCAGAGTTAGAAGAACTTCGTAAACAAGTCAGTACTGAAATTAATAGCGGTAATCATCTAACACTATTATCTGAGGGCAGTATTTTATTTCAGGCCTCTCAATTGGCTGCTAATAAAAAGATGGATATTGCTGCTAAAGGTGGATTTCTTTATGCACAGGCAATGGAAGAATCCAGTTACTATGAAGAAGAAAAGAAAAAATGTAATTGGTGGACACTGTGTGCGACTAAAAAGAAATATACCAAAACATTTAATAACACAACGAATAAAGTTACCGAGTTTATTGCTAATGACGATATTAATTTAATTGCTAAAGATGATATCACTTTAGAAGCAAGCAAATTAGAGACAGCAAAGAATGCCAAATTAACCAGTAAAACAGGAGGCATTAATTTTAAAGCGGTGAAAGATACTGCTTTTAAACAAGTTATTACTCGTTCAAAAGATATATATATCACTCAACGTAATCAGGGATACACCAAGGGAACATGGCTATTACCTGAACTCTATATTGGCGGAAAGCTGACTATTGATGCGCCAAAAGGCATATCTGCAGATATTAAAGCCAAAAAAGAGCAATCTTTAGAGCAGGCATTAACTGCCTTAAGTAACACACCAGAATATGCTTGGCTTAATGCGCTCCAACGTCAAGAAAATATTAATTGGAATTTAGTGAAAGACACTTATTCCAGTTGGGATGATAAAACCCAGCAGTTAAATCCAGTTGTTGGTGCGGTTATTGCCATCGCGGTAGGGGTTGCAACTTATGGTACGGCAACAGCTGCCTCAATAGGAGGAATGGCAAGTAATGCAACTATTGCTGCAGGAGCCTCTGCGGGGGTTGCGTCAACGGCATCAGTTGCGGCACAAGCCGGGTTTGCTTCTTTAGTTTCGCAAGCTGCGGTCTCTTTAGCCGAAAATCAAGGCAATATTTCTAAAACATTTGGCGCCTTAAGTCGCAGTGATACGGTGAAATCCATTGTCACCAGTATGGCCGTTGCAGGCACCTTGCAAGGTCTTGACCAATTTATGGGTTGGGATCAAGCAATACAGGGGGGAACATTACCGACAACAGGCAAGTTGCTTGCGACGGATAATGCCACATGGACTCAAGTTGCTCAACGCGTTGCCTCACAGTCAGTAGTGAGTTCTACACTGGGCACAGCCATTCAAGGTGGCAGTTTTATTGATAATTTTAAAACTGCGCTATTAAGCCATATCGGCAGTCAATTTCACGCTGAAGGTGCCAATCTCATTGGTGATAACGGTGCAATATTAGGGCATGCAGGAAAGGTTTTAAGCCATTCTGTTGTTGCAGGAGTGAGTGCTGAAATTGCAGGAGGCAGTGTAACAGGTGCAGTAGCCGGCGCCTTGGCAGCAGAGATAGCGGCAATATCGCTACAAAGTAAATTATTTGAGCCTAGTTATTTAAATGAAACTGACAGACAAGTTGCATTAATTCAAGAGGCACTACATGGCAATGAAGGAAAAACACAGCTCACTAAATTAATTGGTGCACTGACAGGCGCTATTGTGACTCGTAAGCCTGAGGGCGTATTTTCTGCGGCTAATTCTGCGGAGTTAGTTTATCGACATAATTACAGCGAACATATACTTTCAAAGCTAGCACTAGAAAATAATAAGGACATAATTGCAGCGTCAAAAGGTGATGTTGCAGCAGCAGAAAGAGTTGTAAATCGACAAAATGCAGGGATGATTGCGATTGCTCTTGGTTTAGGAGGAAGTGCGAGCATTATTGGTGGTCACACTGTTATTGCAGCAACACCAGAACTTATTGCTATTACGCAAGCTGCATTTAGTACATGTAAAGCTAATTGGGTTTATTGTGCTAATCAGCTAGGTATTAATATTGCTGGGATATCAGCTCCAGAAGCTGCAATCGCTGGTGTCACCGTTGGTACTGGTTATAAAGTATTAGCTAGTTCAGAAGAAAGTGCTAAAGCTTTCTCTAGCATGTTAGCTAATAGTTCAAAGTCTTTAATGACTTCAGGAAAATTAAATATAACTGCTATAAAACCGATAGTAGAACAAGAAAAATTATTAATAACTACCAACAAAAAAGCTATTGAAATAATCAATAACGGGGAGTTTATAATATATTCAGGAGTAACTACGAATGGATATAAAGTATCTAATGGAGCCAAAACCGTAGTTTTTAAAAATGAATTAGAACATCCTATTGTTCAATCTAGGATTAATATTAAAGTGGGAGATGTTGAATCAGGTTGGTTGCATGTACAAAAACGTCATTTTTCAGGAGCGCAAAATGCTAGCCAATTTACGCTTAGTGAACAGGAAATTAAAGATATATTATTAAGTCCTGCTGTCATTAAGATTCCTATTAATAAAACGAGAGAATCATATAATAAAAACACCAATAGTATTGATATTTTGTATGAAAGAGTGATTCAGCTTGATAAAAATATAGGAATTGATAAATTTAGTAAACAGCCAACTAACATAATTACTATGCTCACAGATAAAAATGGAAATTTAATAACTACTACCCCTGGGGAAATAAAGTGATGACAAATGAAGCTTTTTTAAAATTTAAGGATTCAGAAAATAAAATTATCATTCCGTACCTCAAAAAAGTATTTCCATCATTGAAATCAGCATGTTGTTTATATCATATGATAGAACAATTAGAGGATGTTTATACTTACTTAATTAATAGCAAGGATGTTATTTTTATTGAAGTGTCGAGGTTAAATAATTCTATTAACCATACGGATATTTTATCAATTAAAGATTATGCTATTATGAAAAAGGGGAAACAATATCATCGTTATATGAAAGAGATTATTGCTTTATCAAATAGTGAGATAATTAAATGATAGTTTATGGATGGAATATTAGATTAATAAATTATATATAACAATACAATTATAACGTTAAAAATCCATTGTATTGGCAAAGTATTAATTGCATCAATAAAAAAAGCTTTTACACGTTGTATTAGTCGAAAAACCATCACTTAATATAATTTTTAAAATATCAATTAAGTGATGGTGTTATTTTTACTGAAAATCCATCATGCTAATAATTAACATAATGTGGCGATAATCACCTGATCGGCATTAAATAACGCTGTTACGGTATCATTAATATGTAGCTTTTGTTGTGTAACATGCTGGTTAGAACAAGTCGCACACACTTCTAGTCCACCTTCTAACGTTACCACTAATTCACTATTTTCATTGCCCGTTTCAATTTGGGTTAGGGTGCCTGATAGCGCATTGTCATATTGTTGTGCTACAGAGGCGCCTTTTTCTATATTGACCCATGGCGCTTTAATTAAAACGAGTACTTCTTTGCCTTCTTTAAGATTTAGACGATCGGCGCTTTTTTCAGTTAACGCCGCGCGAATAACCGTTTTTTGATCAGCAAGCTGAACATTAACATGTTGTTGTACTTGTAAGTGATCGCGTTCAATAATGGTGCCAAAAAATTGGTTTCTGGCACTGGTCTGTAACGAAAAACGTGAAATAGCCGCTAAAAGGCTGTCTAAAGGTAATGAATCGTCTTTTAATACATCAAAGGCTTTTTGTTGAATTTGTCCTAGTAAATCATAAAGTTGTAGTAAGCGTTCACAATAATGAGTCAGTGTAGCGCCTCCACCCCCTTTACCGCCAGTTGCTCTATCAACCAGGAGTTCGTCAGCCAGTTGATTCATTTCATTGATGGCGTCCCAAGCACTTTTATAACTAATGCCCGCCATTTTCGCCCCTTGGCTAATTGAGCCTGTTGCTTTAATTTGTTTTAACAGCGCAACACGGCGTGGATCAGCAAAGAGCTTATCTTGAAGTTTCAGTGTCAGTAATATTTCTGCTTGCATAATGATAGGCTTCTTCTGGTTTGTCTGTTTATCGCATTTTTTGTGCCGACACAAAACGATAATTCTCTAGAATAGATACAACTATAGCGTTATTATTCGTTATTCGTGAAGAAATGCCAACTCTGGCTTTCCGAATATACCATGATAAAGAGGTTATCATGTTTGAATTATTGAAAAGTTTAGGGTTCGCTCTCTTGATGGTACCTGTTGTGATGGTACTTATCATGGGCATTATTTATGGTTTAGGCGAGATTTTTAACTTAATTTCACCTAGTCAGTCAAAGGCTGATAAAAAAGCATAATTACCCCTCTATTTAGAACAGCCCTTTATTGTGAAGGGCTGTTTTTAATACTCCTAAAATACTCCTCAAATACTCGTCATACTTCAAGTTGTAGCGTTGTTGACTGCATTCATTCGCACTAGTCACATACTGATGTATGCTCCTAGCGACTCATTCACTTGTCGCCTAGCTACACCTTGAATTA
>PPYE01740551.1_pt1 | contig 14999 bp, 22 predicted proteins | sample 1559881 | NCBI WGS metagenome assembly PPYE01 (sample SAMN08240022, study PRJNA423297) | Human gut metagenome, whole genome shotgun sequencing project. | reverse complement strand
GTTAAGCCGTATCCTGGTAGAACTTGAAACATTAAAAGAAGATGCAGAAAGAACCCGCTTTATTCTTGGTGAACTATCAGAAATGGTAGATATAGAACCAATTAGCAAAGAGGAAATTCTGTTTTTTGCAAATAATCAGTGTAGAATTTATGGCTATGCTGATCTGGCTTTCGACTATATCGGACGGATTGAAAGCACCCTGGAAGATTTAATCATAAAGATTAACCGGAACGTTTGCAAAGAAACAGCCGAAACCGAAGAAAAGGCGGGTGGCCATAATGACTGAACAGAAAAAGAAGCTGGAATATATCATAAAGCGGATTGATAACGACCGGAGAGGAAACGACATAATGAGCATTGAAAGCATGGCAAATACGCCGGAAAATGTTGTTTCTACCGGGATCGCCGGACTGGATAACGCTTTAGGCGTGGGCGGTATCAAGAAAGGAAGCATGATAGAAATATTTGGAACAGAAGGTTCCGGGAAAACAGCCCTTGCCCTCTATCTGGCGAAGCAGTACCAGAAAGCAGGGGATCCCGTGCTTTATATCGACTCTGAACGGACGCTGACTAAAGAAACCATTAAGGCCGCCGGAATAGAGAACGAAAATTTCTATATCATGCAGGAAAACGCACTGGAAAACGTATTAAATGCCTGCCTGGAAGCGTCAAAGGTGTTCGGGGCTATCATTATTGATTCTTTTGCAGGATTAACCACACGGCAGCAGTTAAGCGAGGATATAGAAAGCGGAAGTCGTGCTTATTATGTTACAAGGGAAATATCTTCTGCCCTTCCCGTATTATCGGCATGGCTGGCAGACCATAACTGCACACTGATAATTATAAATCAGTTACGGGAAAAGGTGGGCGTGATGTTCGGAAGTCCAGAATATTCTACTGGCGGCAGGGCGTTGAAGTATTTTTTCACAGCCCGGCTTGATATTCGTAGGGTAGAGAACTTGAAAAAGCAAGGAAATATTATCGGAATCCGTTCACGGGCGAAAGTGGTAAAAAACAAGATTGCCAGGCCATACGGAGAAGCAGAATTTGATATTATTTTCGGGCAAGGCGTAACAGTGAATTAAGATAACAGCCGGGGCGTGGGCTTTATATGGCGGTTCGACTCCGCCGCCCGGTTATCGCTAAAATAGCGTATTACATATAATTACAATGTAGTGTATTACATAAGGAGGTTAAAACATGGCAGACGGGAAGGAATTAAAGCCAAAATCATTTAGGATTGACGAAGCAACGGCGGAGCGGTTCAAAGAAATATCCGCTCAAATTGGGGGCAATCAGCAAGAAACGCTGTCAAAGCTGATAGAAGCGTATGAGTTTCAATCAGGCAAAGCAATTTTGACCGATAAAAAGGCTGATATTGAACAATTTGAAAGGTATGTGACCGCACTTACAAGAATGTATATGGAAAGTCTGGAAGATAATCAGAATATCACTGAAACGGTCAGAACAGAATATGACGCCTTGATGAAGTCGAAAGATGTTACTATTCAAGATTTACAGGGGAAACTGGCAGAATATAAGCAGGTGGCCGATACCGCCACCGCACAGGCGAAGGAAGCCGCTGGACAGAATACAGAGTTGAAAGCGCAGATCGAGGAACTGACCGAGCGATATAACAGTAAAGCGGCGGATATGCAGGCTATGTTATCGGATAAAGATAATTTGAATAAAGCACTGACGGATTCATGCAATGACTTGAAAGCGAAGATAGATAGCATGGAGCAGTCCGTTAATCTGTCGAAGTCGCTGCAGGAGAAGCTGGAAACCGCAGAAAAAGAACGTGATCGGCTTGAAAAGCAGCAGGCAGACCATGAAAAGGAAATTGCCGGATTAAAAGACCAGTTACAGCTTGCTAATGAAAAAGCTATGCTGGAACGGGAAAAGGATTTTCAGAAACAATTACAGCAGATCAAGGCTGAACACCAGACTGAAATTGATAAATACCAAAAAATGTATTTGGAATTGTTAGAGCAGATCAGAAAAGGGGATGAAAAATGAAAACCATAACACTTTCTAACCAAAAAGGCGGAGTGGCAAAGACCAGCACCAGCAACGCACTTTCCGCTGGGCTTTATAACCGGGGCTATAAGGTTCTGGCCGTGGACTTAGACCCACAGTGTAATCTGTCCTTTTCGTGTGGGGAAGATATGATAAACACTGAAAAGACGCTGTATGACGTTTTCAAAGGAAATGCAGAGGTACAGGAAGCCATTATTCCGTTGAAACTGGGGTTTGATCTGTTACCGGGCGGCCTGACACTGGCCGGGGCGGATATGGACTTCACGCAGACCGGGCGGGAATATATGCTTATGGAAGCCCTGGAAAAAGTTTCGGAGAAATACGACTACTGCATTATAGACACGCCGCCCACGCTGGGAATTTTGACAGCTAACGCTTTAGCGGCTGCGGATTATGTAATAGTTCCTATGACCGCCGATATATACGCCCTGCAGGGGCTTACACAGTTAAACGGACTGATCCAGAATGTGCGCCGGTACTGTAATAAGGGGCTGAAAATCGCCGGAATACTGCTGACACGGTACAATGACCGACAGATTATCAGTAAGACGCTGAAAGGCAATATAGAACAAGCGGCGCAGGATTTAGGGACAGAGATATTTAAAACCTATATCCGGGAAGGTGTGGCCGTCCGGGAAACACAGCTATTAAAAAGCGACCTTTTCACGGACGCACCGAAAGCCAACGTAACACAGGACTATAACAAATTTATTGATGAAGTTTTAGAAAGGACAGGAAAATAAGGTATGAGCATGAAAAAGAAGAACTTAGGAGCAGCAGCACAGGCAGCCACACAAAGACTTTTTACCGGGGCGCAGGCCGAAGCGGAACGCCAGGAGGACACCAGAAAGCCGCTGAACGATACAGAAAAGGCGGTTCTGGAAAAATACAATGCCGGAATGACGGTTCAGACAGAGATAGCGGAAGCCATTGGAAAAGACCCGGCAGGGGTAAGCAGGGCTTTGAAGCGTATCCGGGAAGAATACCCGGAACTTCTGCAGGAGCCGGACGCCGGGAGCGGATCGGCGGCAGATGAACCACAGACGGAGCCGCAGAAGCCTACAGAAGCCATGAAACAGCCGGAGCCGATAGAAAGCAAGGAAGAGCCGGAAAAACCGCAGGAAACGGCGCAGGAGAAGCCACAGAAGGCAAAAAAACAGGTATTTTCCTTCCGGGCAGAGGTAAACGCTATTACATGTTGGAAAGCATACGCCACGGCCACCGGGCAGACGATGGAAAGCGTAGGAAATGCAGCCATGACGGAATTTTTAAAGAATCACCCACTGACAGAAAATGAAAAAGTGGTATTTGACGCTTTGACGGCGAGTGTAAACAAGTAAACTTGAAAACATGACTACAAGACTACATGAAAACAAGTAGATATGTAGTAAAGTAGAAAAGTAAACATATAGACAAGAATACAAGACTACAAGTCTACAAAGATACGGCAGCAGGAAAACATAAATCTTGCCGCCGTATTTGCCATTTTAAGGGGCTTTCTGTACTTAGACAAGGAAATATATGCCAACGCCGGAAAAACGGCTATACGGGGCGCATAGAAGTCCACAAGGGCAAATAAAAAAGTCTTGACCGGGGAAGAATAAGGGCATATAATAGAAGTACAGAAAAACGTACATATAAACGTACATGAAAGGAAGTGAAGAACATGATCGCAACGAAACCGCTTGATTTAAGAAGCAATTTAAAGAAGTATATGGACTTTGCTTTCAAAGGCGAACCGGTTGTAATTGCCAGACCGAAAAATGAAAATGTTGTGATGGTATCTGAAAAAGATTACAACGAGCTGATGAAGTCAAGGCAGAACGCCGAGTATATGGCGCACCTGGACAGCAGCTATGAACAGATCGCAAAAAAACAGACTATCACTTTTTCCCTGGACGAACTGCGAGACATGGAATCGGACGATTGGAAGCCTACACAGAAGATTAAAGATTTTATGGAGCGCATGAATAATGAATGATTTTACTTTTACAGGACAGGGCTTTTCTGATTATCTGTACTGGCAGACGCAGGATAAGAAAACGCTGAAAAAGATAAATTCTTTACTGGCGGATATTCAGAGGAACGGAGCCATGCAAGGCATAGGGAAGCCGGAGCCATTGAAGCACAGGCCGGGATATAGCCGCCGGATAGACGAAGCAAACAGGCTTGTATATGATATTGACGAGCTGCAGAACATAGTCATATTAAGTTGTAAAGGACACTATGAGGACTAAAAAGGGGTATGGGGCAGGAAATACCTGTCCCGTACTACTTAAAAGGTAAAAAAAACCTATTGATAATATAACGGACGGACAAGAGTTGACAGGCAGGAATGAGCCTGTTATATTTAGGACAAAAAGGTAAAAAAAATATATTGATAATATAACGGACGGACAAGGGCTTTTCTATTACATTATACCCGGAGATAGGGGCAGATATACCAGGAGGGCGGCAGGATGAATATTTTTACAGAATGGTTAAATCAATATTTTGATGAACTGGAAGCGGAAGAATTTTACCGTATGATTTTTCCAGCCGGGGAATTGGACACGGAAGGGGCTATGACGATAGGGAAATATACTGGAATCGTGCTGCAGGTAACGAAGGATAAGAAAAAGGATGGTAGGCCGAAAGTAAAGCGGTTTAATTTGTATGATGATCTGGCAGCGGTACGGGAAGCCACGGAAACAGAAAATTTCTGCATTGTAAGCCCGCTTTCTTATGCTGGGAAGGAACGAACGGCGGCCAACGCCCGGATGATGTACGCTATCACGGTTGATCTGGATAAAATCAGAACGAACGGGCAGAAACCTATAGGACTGATGAACTTATGGAACGGCCATATTATGAGGGCGGAAAGAATACCGAAGCCAACGGCCATAGTAAGCAGCGGGACGGGGGTACATTTATATTATATTCTGGAACAGCCTATTCCACTTTTTAGAAATATCGTGGAGCAGCTGCAGGTGTTTAAGCAGAAATTAACCTGGCTGATCTGGAATGAAGGTATTGTAGATATAAAATCTGACGCCGATATACAGCAGGAAGGAATTTTCCAGGCGTTCCGTATGGTGGGAACTATTACAAAGAACGGAGATAGAGCCAGGGCGTTTCTGACGGGCGATAAAGTCAGCATGGAATATCTAAATGAATTTGTAGACGAAAAGAACCGGGTTACACAGTTCAAATATAAAAGCAATTTGACCTTGAAACAGGCAAAAGAAAAATATCCCGATTGGTACGGACGCCGGATCGAGAGGGGAGAAGCTAAAGGGGTATGGCATGTAAACCGTGCTTTATATGACTGGTGGAAGAAAAAAATATATGAAGGGGCAAGAGTGGGACACCGCTATAATTGCCTGATGGTCTTAACCACTTATGCCATGAAATGTAGTATGTATGATCCGAAGCATAATCCGAATCCGGTTACTTATGAAGAATTGGAAAAAGATTGTTTTGACTTTATGGAATATCTGGAAGGGTTGACGGATGATGAAAATAATCATTTTACAGAAGGGGACGTCCTGGACGCTTTGCAGCTTTACAAGAACAGCTATATCAATTACCCACGGGCGGCGGTAGAGTACCGAAGCGGTATATCAGTTCCGGCAAATAAGCGAAATGGGAGAAAACAAAAGCTGCATTTACGGTTAGCAAGAAGTAATAGGGATATATTATGTGAAGAACGAGGGAAAGAAAACTGGTGGGATGGTGGCGGTAGACCTAAAAAAGAAGATGAAGTTTTGAAGTGGATAGCAAGCCATCCAGAAGGAACAAAAGCCGCCTGTATTCGTGAAACGGGATTAAGTAAGCCGACAGTATATAAATATTGGCCGGATGTCCGAAAAACGGACAATAGAAGGGAGTAGCAGAACGCTACTTCTTTTCTTTTTTTGTTTATTTTGCTATCTGGCCGGAGCGGATCGGGACGGATGGACGCCGGGCATAGTGTTTTCGTGCTGATCCGGGAAGCTGCAGGCGGGGCAAAATAGGGAATCTGGATTTTCCCGATTTGCTGGGAATAGTAAACCTGTCCAGGTTTGCCCTGCTTGCGAAGTAGTGAACCGGGTGGCGGGGTCATACCCACAAGTGGACACGCCGGGAGAGACAGGCCAGAGACGCCGCAGAAAATCTAAAAGTCTTTACTGTACGCATGAAAAACGGGCAGAAACGGGCTTGAAATGCTTTAGGGTAGATTTATATAGGTACGGGCATAAAAAGCCGAATTTGGCGAAAATACAAAGCGTAGATAAAGGAATAAAGAAAAGCCGTCTGCAGAGGACAGCCAGAGCAGACGGCGAAGGGGTTATTTATTTTCTGATTTGCCTTTATGAAAAAGTCGCTTCCATTCACGAATAATATTTTCCATAGAAATCATGGCATGAGATTCAAGAATTGAAACGGGTATGTGCCTTGTTCTATAAGCTGCAGTTCCGGCTACATCATAGCCAAGTTTTTTCCCTACAGCAATACGCTTTTCATCAGTTTCAAAAAGAATAGGGCTTTGAGGTTCTGTTGACTCCACAAATATATTTTTTTCGCTGTCGTAGTGGCATGGCGTATCATACGGATTATCAAGGTATAATGATAAATTTTCTAAAAAATCATCAAACAGAGGACTTTCTAAACAGAATTTTAAGGCGTCCATTTTCGTTGTGTATCCAGAATAATTTAATTTGTCGTTTTTATAATAATCATCATTTTTTTTAATATTGATTAAATTGTCGATAGCCGTTCCTGATAATCCCGTTTCTTTTTGTATATCGGTATTACGTCCTGTTTTTAAGGAATATTCGCCAAGAAGATAACCTATTTCACAGTCGTATAATTCAGCTAAAGCTGTTAGCAATTCTAAAGAAAGTTTACCTATATCATGCTTTGCAGATGATTCTATGGCTGAAATGGTATTACGGCCTACATATACCTTTTTTTCTGCCAGCTTTTCTATTAACTTTTCCTGCGACCATCCTTTTTTTTTGCGTTCTTCTATAAGGATATCTGCTATTTTGTTATCATTGTATTTCATATTAAACAATTAGTCCTTTCTAACTAAAATAATTGATTGATTACGTTGATTGAAGAATACAATATCTTAAGATAAAATGTCAATAGAAACAAAAAAAATTATTTGCCTACGGACGAAGGGAGGAAAGAAAATGCCGGAATATAACAAAGATATAAGACAAGCCATAAGGCAGGCAAGGATAAAACAGTATGAAATAGCCGTAAAAATCGGCTGCCATCCATCAACGCTTTGTAGCTGGTTACATATCGGGGAGTTATCGCCGGAAAGAAAAAATCAGATATTAAAAGCGATTGACGAAATTAAAAATCAGTAACCATCAAACCGACCACAGCGCAGACAGTGGCCGCTGACCGAAACAGTTAGGAGGTAGCAAATTTATGGATAACTACCAGTATCAGCAGTATTTAAAATCTGATGAATGGAAACAGAAAGCCAGACAACGGGCTGAAATAGATGATTTTAAGTGCTGCATGTGCGGAGCCACCGGCACCATGAATAATCCGCTGGAAACGCATCATTTAAGCTATCGAGCGATAGGCCGGGAAAACGTCTGGAAGGATATTTTAACCCTTTGCCATAATTGCCATTATCACGTTCACCTTATGATGAACCGTAAAACTGCACCGGATCGGAGGGGCTGGAAAGACGAACTTAGAATTGCCGACCATGTTTTATATGGCGAGCCGATAGGGAGGGCTAAATAATGGCGGATATGGAAAATTTCAAGAAATTTTGGGAATCGGTTGTAGGTAGGCCATACGGAACCGCAGGCCAGGAACAGACCGAGAAAAAGGCAAAAACCGCCACGAATAGGAGGGAGGGAGTTGAGCCGAACCAGAGGAAGCAAAAACAAGACAACGTATGAACGGAAATCATACGAAACCAAAAAGCCCGGAACCAAAACAGGCGAACCATTTGCGGCGATATATTCCAGTATGTTAGGAAGTACAGCATGGGAACAGCTTTCTAATAACGCCAGAGTGCTATATCTCTACATGAAAATGCAGCTTTTCGGCGGGAAACGTGATGGACTACCAGAAGGACAGTTTTATTTCAATCGTGCTACATATACGAAAACATATAACCTTTATCGGAATCCGAACCAGTTTTACAAGGACAGAGATTTACTTGTTTATTGGGGGTTTATAGATGTTATTGAGTGCGGGAGAACTACCAGGACAAAGAATATATATCAATTCTCTGATCGCTGGCAGAACATAGATATTTCAGAAGTAAATGAACGGATGGAAGCTGATAAAAGGCGGAAGGAAACCAGAAAAAAAGCCAGGAATGAAGATTGTTAAAGTTATTTTGGCTATATCATTTTTGATACAGTGTAAAGCCGAAACTTATATCATTTCTGATACAGTGTAAGGCATTTTCCGAGAAGTGATAATGATAAATCATACAGACGCTTATATCATTTTTGATACAGTGACACTATATCATTTCTGATACAGATTTACATTATTGCCATCCAGTATATTTTATTTATCCGCTTTTCTGCTTCATTTTTTCGGCGCAGGAAGGACATACAAGGAAAATACAGGGGTACAGACCGTGAGCGGTCATTTTCGGGTACAAAACCACCACAAAACTACTATTTAGAAAGGAACTGAACAGATGGAAAGACAGCAGTTTGATTATACGATTGAAGAACATTACGGGACTATCAGTGCCAATAGCGACTATTCGAAGGAACTTTGCCGGATCAAGTGGAAGGGCGGAAATCCGAAGTATGATTTTCGTATGTGGAAGAACTTTTCAGACGAAGGAAAAAGATTGCCTTTGAAGGGCATTTCATTGGACATGAGCGAAGTAGAGACATTAAAGGAACTGTTAAATAATGCTTTTTAGTTATGGTACACGGAAAACAATAAGTTTTAGCTATACAAACTTTACTCATAAAAAAGACCAAGAAAGAAGGTGAAAAAATGGCGCAAAGAGACGAGAAAGGCGCGAGAATGCTTGACTATTCGACCTACAAGCCCGCCGGACGCGACTTTGAACCGCCTGCAGATATGAACGATGTTTCCCGTTCTTTGGATATTGGGATAAGGCGTTTAAGGGGCGGACGAAAAGCCACTTTCCCGGCCACAGCGGAAGGATTGGAGAAGTTCAAAGAAGCAAGCGCACAGTATTTTGAATATCTGAACGCACAGAACCAGAATAAAGATGATGATAGCCGTTTCCTTTTGCCAGACGTTGAAGGCTGGTGTACATACATCGGAATCAGCCGCCAGACGCTTCACACATACGAGACGAGCAGAACGCCGGACTGGACAGAGACAATACAGTATACCAAAACTGCTATTTTTTCCGCGAGGAAGCAGCTTGCCAGTTATTACAAGCTATCTCCAACTTTGGAAATTTTCAATTTGAAAAATAATTACGGGTACACGGACAAAAGCGAGGTTGAACTGACCGCTGTAACGAAGGAACAAAAGCAGGAAGCGGCCATAGAAGCACAGCTTGATGAAAACGGCTTAATTTGGGATGAAGATTTGCAAGAGTATATTCCAGCAGAGGAAAGGGGCGACGAATTGTGAGCATGACACCAGAACAGCGAGAAAAAGCAGAAAGAGCCATTTTCCACAAACAAGTCCGGGATTTATTAAAACGCCATGCGTTACAGCGCAGAAATCAATGTGTGCGGGATGTTCCATTTTACGGCTTGCCATATCGCCTTTTATACGATCTTGAACAGCCGTCTGAGCAGATACCGCTGACGCGTTTTTATCCCCGCCGGAAGTGTTCTTCGGAGACAGAAAAGAGGGCGCGGGAAGCGGTACGGGCTGCCAGAGACAGCCGGGGCGAATTGACAGACGAGGAAGCCCAGAAAATCCGGGAAAACATTGAATCTGCGGACTACACGCCGGAAGCAGACCGGGAACGTCTTTTCACCTGTTTTTTGAACGGAATAGACTTCTCCGTTTATCGCTCATGGGATTGGACAGGCCAGCCAGTCACAGAACAGGAAGCCGCCAGACTCCAGGCGTATTACGAAGGGAGACAACGGGATTATCTGGAAAATCCAGACCGATATAGTCCGCCCGCACTTGTTAAGGATGATCCCGATCCGCCGGAATATTACGGGAAAGACGCGTGGGAACTGATACAAGAATTTGAAAAAATAAGGAATTTAGACTGAGAGGAGACTTAAAAAATGCTAACAGATTTTGAAAGGCAACAATGCCGAGATTTTAAGAAACGCATGGATATGGCGAAAACGCCGGAAGGAATGGCAGCTATTAAGATAGCCAGGCAAAGACAGAGAGAGCAGGGGGAGAGGGAAAGGATATTAAAAAGATACGCTATGAATCAGCCACAAACAGGATCCCAGAAAGCGGAGCAGAAAGAAACGGCAACAGATCACATTTTAAAATTTTATAAATAATTAGGAGGATATGAGATTATGACCAATGTTGAAACAATCGGAAGCATTGTAAGGAAGTTCCAGGAAGAAGCGGATCGGCGTTTTGCAACCTATAATGAAAAGGTTGGAAGAATCCGGGAACGGTACAAAGACGAAGCCGCAAAAATGGAAATTATGCAGAATGTATGGCCGGAGGCACAGGGAACGCTTTCTTATAAAAGGGAAGCAGCAAAAGAACAGATTGAAGAAGTGTGTGAAGCTATCCGGGAAGATTTACGGAAATGGACGTTAAAGCCCGTTTCTCCGAATACCCTGCAGCTGCTTCATAGTATCCACGATTTTAAAATCAAGTTAAGCATGGAAGAACTTAAAATGATCGAAGGCGAAGTCAGAGGAAATCTGATTGCTTCAAAAATTTTTGCTGGACTGGCCGCCGAATATGGTTATTATGTGGCAGTACCAAGCGTTGATAACTGCCTGCAGGAACTTCGGGAACTGGAATCATTTGCAAAAACAGCGATTGACGCATACGCCGGACGTCCTGGCAAAGGCGGACAGTTCCCCGGTAACGACTTATTGGACAAGCGCACAGTAAACGGCGTCCCGATGGGAGAATTTCAAGTTTGGGAAAAAATGATTGCCGCTGATTTTACGGAAAAAAATAAGAGTATGGAGAGGACAGCGGAACTTCTGGAAGCGTCAAAAGTTGATCTCAAATATTCATTGACAAAAAAGGAAACTGCCAGAATTAAAGGACTGGTTGACGCTATCGAAAATGATAGTATCAGTAATAGCCAGAAGAAAGAGAAAATGGCGGCATTACTGCAGTCTGAACCGGATATGGCGGCTAAAATCAGCCTTATGGACGCAGAAATAAAAGACACTGTTGTAAGTCGTATCGGCGGGAAACTGGAAGAATAAGAAAGGAGCGTTGAAAAATGGCATTAGTTAAAGTGCAAATTGAAAATATAGAAAAATGGGGCGGGACTATCCCGCTCCGGCATATAGCTACCAATAATAAAACGCCGTTCTATGTATCAAGTGTTACATATGGAGGAACGCCGTATAAAGTACGATCCATGTTTTACCCTAAAAAGAATTTTATCGGCTTTGATCCAGGCAGTACGCCAGATGAGAACGGATTTTATACTGAAATGGGAATGTATGACAGCGCAGAGGAGGTATAAGGGTATGGAAGATTTTATTATGAATCAGCGATTTACAAAGGTTGACCGCTGCAGGGGCGGCGTATCGGCGCATAGAGTTCTTGAAAAAACAGATCGTAGCGTAACCGTTGGAGTAAGCAAGGTACTTTCACACGAAGGAAAAGTAACTTTGAACATGTCGGACACTTCCGATATAAAAGCCGGGGACTATTTGGACTTTGTTTTCAGTTATACCATATCCGGCGGACGGGCAAACGGCTATAGCTGCCGATATTTAGGCGAGACGCCTTCGGAGTTCTGCCCTACAGACGGCGCACCATACGCACAGTAATTTTATACGAGTGGGCGGGGCGGTTTCACTTCCTACCTTTGAAGCCGCCTGTAAGTCCCACACGGAAAGAAGGTTGTTTCATGGACAAAAGCACAGCGGTAAATAACCTTATGGATAATTACGGGGAAATGGCCGGACTTGAACGCCGGGAACTGGAACGCTTGATAGACAGCGGGCTTTCTAAAGGATTTTCCGTTAAACAGTGCTATAACGGTATCCGCCTATGCCTGGGGATGGAATACGGGCAGCAGGAAATATTTTCGGCAGCGGAAGCGGCTGAAATGTTGGAAATATCCGAAAGCGAACTTTTTTCTAAAATGCAGGAGATAGGAGCGGAGCCGATACAGTCAGGGCGGACAGTTTTCTACTTCCCGAAAGGTGTAGACATGTAGTAATGAAAACATATCTACAAGTCTACATAGAAAAGTATCAAAAGTAAGGTTATTCAAAAATGTATCAAAAGTTATTGACTTTCCCTGTTTCCCATGGTATATTTATAATATCAAAAGAAACGAACGTCAAAATGAATACTAAACCACAGGAACGGGGGAAGAAATAATGAAAAGAACTTATGGATATTGCCGTATCAGTCGAAAGACGCAGAACATAGAGCGGCAGGAAAGAAATATCCTGGAAGCATACCCGGAAGCCCGGATCAGCAAGGAAGCCTATACAGGAACCAAGCTGCAGGGAAGAAAACGACTTGATGAAATATTGAAACAGATTAAGGCGGGGGATCGCCTGGTATTCGATTCTGTTTCCCGTATGGCCAGAAATGCCGCCGAGGGCATGGCTTTGTATGAAGAACTGTATAATAAAGGCGTGGATATTGTTTTCTTGAAAGAACCACATTGTAACACGGCGAAATACAGGGAAGCCCTGCAGAAGCAGATAGATATTACTGTAAGCACCGGTGACACGGCCACAGATGAATTTATGAATACCATTATTTCAGCACTGAACAAGCTGCAGATGGATTTAGCCAAAAAGGACATTGAACTTGCTTTCCAGCAGGCGCAGAAGGAAGTGGATGATCTGCACGAACGGACAGCCGAGGGAATAGAGACAGCCCGGAGAGCCGGAAAGCAGATCGGACAGAAGAAAGGCGCAAAGCTGACAACAAAGAAATCTATCGAGAAGAAAGCAGAGATATTAAAGCACAGTGCGGATTTTAATGGATCGCTGAATGATGTAGACTGTATGAAATTAACAGGACTGGCAAGGAATACTTTTTACAAGTACAAGCGGGAACTTAAAGAAGAACAGGCGTAACGAGAGGAAGGGACAGGCTGAAAGGCAGTCCCTTTTTGCCTATAAACAGAAGCGGGGAAGCCCTGCCATGCGATTGCCGAGACTTCCCACACTATTTCTATCTGCCTATATTATAGCAGAAAGGCGGGCAGATAGTATATTGAAAAAGCAATTATCTAACGAAGAACTGGTGGAGCAGATCAGAAGCGGGCGCAAAGTTTCCGAAAATATGGAAACGCTATACAAAAATAACCTGCCTTTAATCCGGCAGTTTATCCGGCCATTCATATATTTTGAACCGGAACAGGACTTACTGCAGCAGGCGTATATTGGATTATGGACGGCTACAACGCATTATGAAAGCGGCGAAAACGTTCGGTTTATGACTTACGCCCAATTCTGGATTCAGCAGGATATAAGGCGATATTTGGAGAACTGCGGCAGTATTATCCGCATACCGCCGCATAACCGGCAGAAGGTTATACGGTACAAGAAACTGATCCGGGACTATGAACGGGATCACGGAAGGGAACCAACAGACCAGGAAGCGGCTGCATGTTTAGGCGTGTCAGAAGATGAAATACAGAAAATCCGTATCTATTCGCAGAATGTTGCGAGTCTGGACGCACCTTTAAAGAACACGGACGGGGAAGAACTTTCCCTTGCTGATACCATAGCGGATAGATTAAATATGGAAGAAGATACCGTGGACAGGCTGCATGAAGAAGCTATGCAGACAGAACTATGGGACATTGTAAGCAAATATGCGGATCAGCAGCAGGATAAAGTGATCCGGCTATACTTCCGGGACGGAAAGACACTTTCTGAAATAGCAGAGGAAACAGGGGTAAGCCTGGAACGTGTGCGCCAGATTAAGGCGGCAGGACTACGGCAATTAAGACGGCACAAAGCATTAACTGAAATAAAGCAGAAGTGCGAGGTTATAGAAGCTGATATATACAGGACGGGCTTTGCAAAGTTTAAGTATAAAGGTTATTCTTCTGTGGAAAGTATTGTAATGCGCCTGGAAGAATTGGAAGAACAATACAGGGCAAGTATCATGTAGATATAGGGGCGGCTTATGACTGCCCCTATTCTATTGTGGTATATGAAAGGATATATTGTATTGATTGTATCTTTTATATGTATTGTATGTATCATATCTATTACATACGATGTATCTATGATTATCTATTCTATTTACTTTATTATGTATCTGTTATTCTTTTATTCTTTAATACTTTATCCGTGTTCTTATAGTGCATTACTCAAAACATGAAGCCGTACAGAATAGAAGCCTTTGTCATTGGTGGATATGGCAGGGGCTTTTTTGTGCGCCGGATCGGCAGCAGGAACCGACCGTCCAGGGGTCTAATGCCGCCGCCCGCTGGCGGGGAGTGACCTATTTTTCCAGCCGAAAGTTTTTTAAAAGCCTTTTCCTATACCGGCATATCAAAAATTTTCCCGCAAAGTAAAAAAGCCTATTGACAGTAGACATGAAAACATGTAGAATTGTAGACAGGTAGACAAGAATACATTACTACATGTAGAAAAGTAGAAGTGTAAACAAGTCTGCCGGAAATAAAAATCCCCTGCCGCCGACCAAAGCAAGACAGGGGATCGTAACCAGTAACCACCACAGCTACCGGGAACTGTATTTATTTTATCAGCTTTTCCCGGTCAAAGCAAGGTAAACCGAGAAAGGACGGTAAAAATCATGGAAAAACAGAAAAAAGAACCACTGGCAACGGAAATCATTCAAGAGCAGGAACAGGAGTTAAGCCGTATCCTGGTAGAACTTGAAAC
>PPYE01312100.1_pt1 | contig 14999 bp, 11 predicted proteins | sample 1559881 | NCBI WGS metagenome assembly PPYE01 (sample SAMN08240022, study PRJNA423297) | Human gut metagenome, whole genome shotgun sequencing project. | reverse complement strand
ACCAGCCGACCAATGGCGAGCATCAGGTAAGACGAAGAGAGCGTGAACATGGCGTTGCCAATGACGCACAACGCCACCAGAAACAACAAGATATGTTTGAGTGAGTAGCGGCTGGAAAAAAGCGCGATTATAGGCGCACCGACCACCACCCCCAGCGCATAATACGAGATCATATGCCCGGCGGCAGGAATCGAAATTCCTACGTTATGCGCCAGCTCCGTGAGCACGCCCATAATGCCAAATTCGGCCATCCCCAAACCAAACGTGCCCAGAGCCAAAGATAAAATAACTTTTTTCATACCACCATCACAACCACCAGAACGGCTACCAATCACCGTAGCCAATAAAGTGATAGATTGCAGGATAACGACCAGCGAGGCCAAGAGATAATTCGCCCCTCTGTATTCATTATCCTGCTGAATAGTTATTTCATTGCAAACGCACTTTCCAGTTTGCTGTAGCCCAGTCCATTGATCTTCTTCACTTTGATCTGCACCGGAATACGCTCTTTCATCGCCTCAACGTGGCTAATCACCCCGATGGTTTTGCCACTGGCATTCAGGGCATCCAGCGCATCAAGGGCGGTATCCAGCGTTTCGCTATCCAGTGTGCCAAAACCTTCATCAAGGAACAGCGAGTCAATACGCGTTTTATGGCTGACCAGATCTGAAAGCGCCAGTGCCAGCGCCAGACTGACGAGGAAACTTTCGCCGCCGGAAAGGGTACGGGTATCGCGTACCGCATCAGCCTGCCAGGTATCAACAACCTCAACTTCCAGCGCTTCGCTGGCTTTGCGCTGTAACAGATAGCGCCCGTGCAGCCGGGTAAGTTGCTGATTAGCGAGATGGACTAAATTATCCAGCGTCAGCCCTTGGGCAAACTTGCGGAATTTATCGCCCTCTTTGGAACCTATTAGCGAATTCAGATATCCCCAGTCCTCAACCTGCTGCGTCATTTGAGCAATTTGCTGCATTAAGGTTTGTTGTTGCTGACGGTTATCTGCATCCTGCTTCAGCTGCTGGCGAATCTCGCCTTGACTCGTGGTGTTTTCACGCAACTTTTGGTGAGTTTGCGCTAACTCTTGCTGAATCTGCTCCACCGTCACAGTGAGAGATAACCCGCCAGGTCGGTGTTGCTGATGCTGTGTCAGCGTTTCTGCTGTCTGAGTGACCAGCGTTTGCGCCTGACGGCGCTGGTTTTCCAGATTCTGCTTGAGCTGTTCCAGCTGCGTTAGTGTTTGTTCATCCATTAGCGCCGCAAGGAACGCCTGCTGATCGTCAAAGACGCTCGCCTGTAGCGCGGTGTCAAACTGCGCCTGGGCTTTTTGCAGACTTTGCGCCGCCAGAACATCCTGTTGCTGTAACGTCTGCTGCTGGCTGTGTAATGCGAGACATTGTTCATGAACCTGCCGCCAGTTTTCCAGCACCACAGTTTCTTCGCTGTGCGGGAGTTCATCACTTTGCGGCAACGTTTCCAGAATCGGCGTCAGTTGCTGAATACGGTTTTGCAGCGCGGTTAATTCGTTCTGGCGATGCTGCCAGCTCTGCGCTTCTTGCTGACGCGTCGCCAACCAGCTCTCTTCTTCATCTTCCTGTGGCAATGTCAGTGCATAACCCGCCAATGCCGTTAAGAGCTGCTGCTGGCGTTGTTCAATTTGCTGTTGATACTGGATAATTTGCTGATTATGCGCGGCAATCTGCCCTTGTAATTCATGCCGTTGGCTGAGTAATCGCAGCTGGCGTTCGTGCTCATCTTGTGCATCTAGCCACGGTTGAATATCGTCCTGTGGCTGCAAGGTGATATTGAGGCTGGCCGTGACGGCTTGCCATTGTTGAGTAAGTGCTTGCTCATCTTGTCGGAGGCTTTGCGCTTCGTTTTCATCACGCTGAAGTTGCTTTGTTAAGGCGTCCAGTTGCCCACGTAGCGTCGCAACTTCTTCGCCGAGCTTTTTCACTTCTTTTTCCAGCGTTAATAGCCGGGCCTGATTAACGCCCGGTTCCAGCGCCTGATACGCCTCGACCGCCGGGTGGCTGGTGGAACCACAAAGTGGACAAGGCTGACCCGCTTGTAACTGCGCGCGCTGGGCTTCCAGCGTTTTAATGCGAGTTTCCTGCTCGCAAATGGTTTTCACATCGGCAAGTTGTTGCGTTTTTTCTTTATAACGATGGCGCATTTCGTTAAGTGCGGCATTACGTTGCGTCTGTTCCAGAGTGACATTCTGGATAGCGACCTGTAACTGCGCCAGACGTTTTTGTTGGGGAACAATCTGCCCATGCAGTGCGACCAGGCGCTGACGCAGTGGGCGTTGCTCAGCATGTTGCGCCAGGGCGCTAGCAACTTCATCGGCGGTTAACGTCAACGTGATCGCCGCAAGCGCATTAAGTTTTTGCTCAGCATGAGTTAACTGTTGCTGACATTGCCGCAGATGCTCGCGATCGCTGGTTTGTTGGGAGAACTGTGCACGCCAACCCGCCAGTTCGTTGTTCCACTGACGGAAGCGGTCGTGTTCCTGTAACCAGGCATTCAGGCTTTGTTGCTGCTGCTGTAATTCTGCTGACTGCTTCGCCGCGTGGTGGCGAATGCTCGCACGAAGCGCCATTGTGCTCTGTAAGCGAGTATTTACTTCTTCAATCTGCTGGCGAGTATGCGCCAGCGCCGTGCTGTGTTCTGCGATGCGTTCCCAGTGCGGACGAAGGTTTCGTGCCGGTTGTGCCAGACTGAGCGCCGCCAGTTGAGGTTGCGCTTTTTCTTCTTCGGCTAATGCCTGTTGCAAGGCCTGTTGACGGCGGCTGGCTTCTTGCTGCAATTCGTCCAGACGCGTTAACCAGTTTAGCGATTGTTGTTCTTGCTGCTGCGCGGTAATTAACTGTTTTTCTTCGTCAGTAAGTACCTGCAAACTCGCTGTCAGCGATTGCACTTGTTCCGGCGTGAGCAACGCGACGCCGCTGGCCTGCGCTTGCAGCTTCTCCAGCTCTGTGCGGGCCGATTTGTGCTGCTCAAAAACCATCGCCGAGATTTGCCCGTAGATTTCAGTGCCGGTTAACTCCTCGAGCAATTCTGCGCGTTCTTTGGGTTTGGCATTCAGGAAGGCAGCAAATTGCCCCTGCGAAAGCAGCATCGAACGGGTGAAGCGCCCGTAATCCAGTCCGGTTAACGTCGCCGTCAGTTCCAGCTTATCTTTCACTTTGTCGGCGAGAATTTTGCCGTCTGCACAGCGCGCCAGCTCTACGCGTGGCACCTGCAAATTACCGTCCGGCTGGTTACGCGCCCGATTCTGGCTCCAGAACGCGCGATACGCTTCACCTTTGACTTCAAACTCCACTTCCGCCAGACATTCGGCGGTATCGCGGGTCATGAGATCATTTTGCGATTGTGAAACGTTAGAGAGGCGCGGGGTTTCGTGATACAGCGCCAGACAAATGGCGTCCAGCAGGGTGGTTTTCCCCGCACCGGTTGGGCCGGTAATAGCAAACAGCCCGTTGCTGGCGAACGGCTCGCGGGTGAAATCAATCTTCCATTCGCCTTTTAATGAGTTCAGGTTTTTCAGGCGCAGGCTGAGAATTTTCATGCTTCGTGTTCTCCGGCGAGGCTATGCAACGTCGTGGCGAAAAGATGCTGCAGACGTTGCTGCTGTGATTCATCCAGTTCTTCCAGTGCCAGACGGCGATTGAACACCTCTTCGACGCTGAGTTCGCTGAGTGTTTCACGCTGTTGGCTGGCTAACACACGCTCGCGCTGTTCACGACTCCGGCGTACCAGCAATACTTCGACAGGCAATGATTCGGTTAATGCCTGGATTTTGCGCTGAATATCATGCAGATACTCATCAGTAGTGATTTCGATATCCAGCCAGACAGGCGGCTCCTGTGATATATCGCGCCACTGTTCCAGCTGTGCGGTAATCGACGCCAGATCGCCTTTCAGCACCGCCATGGGTTGCGTTACCGGTACGTTCAGGTTTTCCACGCTCTCTAATTTGCCGTTTGAAAATGTCACCAGATGGACATATTTACTCTTACCGCATTCATCAAAACTTAGTGGTATGGGGGAACCGCAATAGCGAACATGTTCCATGCCGCCAATAATCTGCGCGCGGTGAATATGCCCGAGCGCGATGTAGTCGGCTGGTGGAAAGTTTTGTGCCGGAAACGCGTCCAGCGTGCCAATATAAATGTCACGCACGGCGTCACTTTTACTGGCACCCACGGTCGTTAAATGTCCCGTGGCGATGATGGGCAGAGGCTGATCGCCGCGCAGTTTGCAGGCATCGGCATAATGTTGTTGATAATAATCAGTAATAGCCGCCAGCAAATGCTGCTGTTTTTCAATACCGTTAAGCCCCGCCTGGCTGGTAATAATGTCACGCGGGCGTAAAAAAGGTATGGGACACAGCACTGCGCCTAGCGTCCCGTCGCGACGGGGCAATATTTGCGGCGCATGTCCGGCGCTGGCGACCACGGTAGTATTGAGGAACGCCATGATATCGCGCGATTCATTCAGCGTGGCGACCGAGTCATGGTTTCCTGCCAGTACCACCAGATGACAGCCAGTTTGCTGTAAATTGACAACAAAACGGTTGTATAACGTGCGGGCGTAACTGGGCGGCGAGCCGGTATCGAAAACATCACCGGCAACAATAATCGCATCCACCTGATGGGCTTGTGCTGTCTCCAGCAGCCAGTCAAGAAAAGCCTGATGTTCGGCTTCGCGGCTTTTACTGTAGAAGTTCTGGCCGAGATGCCAGTCTGAGGTGTGAAGGATGCGCATAACGGTTCCCTGGCGAAAAAGCATGGGCGCGATTATACCCAAACAGATGTGCCATTTGCTTTTTTCTGTGCCACGGAAATCAATAACCTGAAGATATGTGCGACGAGCTTTTCATAAATCTGTCATAAATCTGACGCATAATGACGTCGCATTAATGATCGCAACCTATCTATTACAACAGGGCAAATCATGGCGAGACGTATTCTGGTCGTAGAAGATGAAGCTCCAATTCGCGAAATGGTCTGCTTCGTGCTCGAACAAAATGGCTTTCAGCCGGTCGAAGCGGAAGATTATGACAGTGCTGTGAATCAACTGAATGAACCCTGGCCGGATTTAATTCTCCTTGACTGGATGTTACCTGGCGGCTCCGGTATCCAGTTCATCAAACACCTCAAGCGCGAGTCGATGACCCGGGATATCCCAGTGGTAATGTTGATGGGGAACCAACGTGTATGTGGAAGATCGTACGGTCGATGTCCACATTCGTCGCCTGCGTAAAGCACTGGAGCCCGGCGGGCATGACCGCATGGTGCAGACCGTGCGCGGTACAGGGTATCGTTTTTCAACCCGCTTTTAAGGCCTTGCTCATCGGACGTAGAGCAGGGCTTATGATTTCTTAACTGGAGTATCTTACGTGCTGGAACGGCTGTCGTGGAAAAGGCTGGTGCTGGAGCTGCTACTTTGCTGCCTCCCGGCTTTCATCCTGGGTGCATTTTTTGGTTACCTGCCCTGGTTTTTGCTGGCATCGGTAACAGGACTGCTTATCTGGCATTTCTGGAATTTATTGCGCCTTTCATGGTGGCTGTGGGTGGATCGTAGTATGACCCCGCCACCGGGGCGTGGTAGCTGGGAACCATTCGCGTCATGCCTTATACCCACAAACAGTTGCTGATGGTGGCGCGAGATGTCACGCAAATGCATCAACTGGAAGGGGCGCGGCGTAACTTTTTTGCCAACGTGAGCCATGAGTTACGTACGCCATTGACCGTGTTACAGGGTTACCTGGAGATGATGGATGAGCAACCGCTGGAAGGCGCGGTACGTGAAAAAGCGTTGCACACCATGCGCGAGCAGACCCAGCGGATGGAAGGGTTGGTGAAGCAATTGCTGACGCTGTCGAAAATAGAAGCCGCACCGACGCATTTGCTCAATGAAAAGGTTGATGTGCCGATGATGCTGCGCGTCGTTGAGCGCGAGGCTCAGACTCTGAGTCAGAAAAAACAGACATTTACCTTTGAGATAGATAACGGCCTCAAGGTGTCAGGCAATGAAGATCAGCTACGCAGTGCGATTTCGAACCTGGTCTATAACGCCGTGAATCATACGCCGGAAGGCACGCATATCACCGTACGCTGGCAGCGAGTGCCGCACGGTGCCGAATTTAGTGTTGAAGATAACGGACCGGGCATTGCACCGGAGCATATTCCGCGCCTGACCGAGCGTTTTTATCGCGTTGATAAAGCGCGTTCCCGGCAAACCGGTGGTAGCGGATTAGGGTTAGCGATCGTGAAACATGCGGTGAATCATCACGAAAGTCGCCTGAATATTGAGAGTACAGTAGGAAAAGGTACACGTTTCAGTTTTGTTATCCCGGAACGTTTAATTGCCAAAAACAGCGATTAATTCGCCTTTGTCATCTTTTATTGCCATAAGCCAGCCGATGCTGGCTTATTTTCTTTGCAGTCGAAATACGGGCGTTAGATTTTACAATGGTTGGTGATTTTTTGTTCGCATGATTAGCCATGTCTTTTTCATTGAAATAGTGTTTTATACTGGTTGGTGATTTCTTATCGCTATATACCTCTGGTTTTTAGATCCCTTCTTGCTTTAAAACGTTATAAGCGTTTAAATTGCGCTTCAGGTGCTGTCATACTGACTGCATTTACGCGGTAAATCGAAAAACTATTCTTCGCCGCGCCTGGTTGGGAGTATTTCCCGCTAAAATTGTTTAAATATACCGCTGTATCATCCCCAGGGATTGGCACAAAAATTTAACGTTACAACACCACATCCACAGGCAGTATGATTTATGACCCATCAATTAAGATCGCGCGATATCATCGCTCTGGGCTTTATGACATTTGCGTTGTTCGTCGGCGCAGGTAACATTATTTTCCCTCCAATGGTCGGCTTGCAGGCAGGCGAACACGTCTGGACTGCGGCATTCGGCTTCCTCATTACTGCCGTTGGCCTACCGGTATTAACGGTAGTGGCGCTGGCAAAAGTTGGCGGCGGTGTTGACAGTCTCAGCACGCCAATTGGTAAAGTCGCTGGCGTACTGCTGGCAACAGTTTGTTACCTGGCGGTGGGGCCGCTTTTCGCTACGCCGCGTACAGCTACCGTTTCTTTTGAAGTGGGCATTGCGCCGCTGACGGGTGATTCCGCGCTGCCGCTGTTTATTTACAGCCTGGTCTATTTCGCTATCGTTATTCTGGTTTCGCTCTATCCGGGCAAGCTGCTGGATACCGTGGGCAACTTCCTTGCGCCGCTGAAAATTATCGCGCTGGTCATCCTGTCTGTTGCCGCAATTATCTGGCCGGCGGGTTCTATCAGCACGGCGACTGAGGCTTATCAAAACGCTGCGTTTTCTAACGGCTTCGTCAACGGCTATCTGACCATGGATACGCTGGGCGCAATGGTGTTTGGTATCGTTATTGTTAACGCGGCGCGTTCTCGTGGCGTTACCGAAGCGCGTCTGCTGACCCGTTATACCGTCTGGGCTGGCCTGATGGCGGGTGTTGGTCTGACTCTGCTGTACCTGGCGCTGTTCCGTCTGGGTTCAGACAGCGCGTCGCTGGTCGATCAGTCTGCAAACGGTGCGGCGATCCTGCATGCTTACGTTCAGCATACCTTTGGCGGCGGCGGTAGCTTCCTGCTGGCGGCGTTAATCTTCATCGCCTGCCTGGTCACGGCGGTTGGCCTGACCTGTGCTTGTGCAGAATTCTTCGCCCAGTACGTACCGCTCTCTTATCGTACGCTGGTGTTTATCCTCGGCGGCTTCTCGATGGTGGTGTCTAACCTCGGCTTGAGCCAGCTGATTCAGATCTCTGTACCGGTGCTGACCGCCATTTATCCGCCGTGTATCGCACTGGTTGTATTAAGTTTTACACGCTCATGGTGGCATAATTCGTCCCGCGTGATTGCTCCGCCGATGTTTATCAGCCTGCTTTTTGGTATTCTCGACGGGATCAAGGCATCTGCATTCAGCGATATCTTACCGTCCTGGGCGCAGCGTTTACCGCTGGCCGAACAAGGTCTGGCGTGGTTAATGCCAACAGTGGTGATGGTGGTTCTGGCCATTATCTGGGATCGTGCGGCAGGTCGTCAGGTGACCTCCAGCGCTCACTAAATCACTGAACATTTGTTTTAACCACGGGGCTGCGATGCCCCGTGGTTTTTTATTGTGTTGATGGGTTAGGAATTGATGGAAAGTAAGAACAAGCTAAAGCGTGGGCTAAGTACCCGACACATACGCTTTATGGCACTGGGTTCAGCAATTGGCACCGGGCTGTTTTACGGTTCGGCAGATGCCATCAAAATGGCCGGTCCAAGCGTGTTGTTGGCCTATATTATCGGTGGTATCGCGGCGTATATCATTATGCGTGCGCTGGGGGAAATGTCGGTACATAACCCGGCAGCCAGCTCTTTCTCGCGTTATGCGCAGGAAAACCTCGGCCCGCTGGCAGGTTACATTACCGGCTGGACCTACTGCTTTGAAATCCTTATTGTCGCCATCGCCGATGTGACCGCTTTTGGTATCTATATGGGTGTCTGGTTCCCGACGGTGCCGCACTGGATTTGGGTACTGAGTGTGGTGCTGATCATTTGCGCCGTAAACCTGATGAGCGTGAAGGTATTCGGTGAGCTGGAGTTCTGGTTCTCGTTCTTTAAAGTCGCCACTATCATCATCATGATTGTCGCCGGTTTCGGCATCATCATCTGGGGGATTGGCAACGGCGGGCAACCGACCGGTATTCATAACCTGTGGAGCAACGGCGGCTTCTTCAGTAACGGCTGGCTTGGTATGGTGATGTCGTTGCAAATGGTGATGTTTGCTTACGGTGGGATCGAAATTATCGGGATTACCGCCGGTGAAGCGAAAGATCCTGAGAAATCGATTCCGCGTGCGATTAACTCCGTGCCGATGCGTATTCTGGTGTTCTACGTCGGTACGCTGTTCGTCATTATGTCTATCTACCCGTGGAATCAGGTTGGCACTGCCGGTAGCCCGTTTGTGCTGACGTTCCAGCATATGGGCATTACCTTTGCCGCCAGCATTCTTAACTTTGTTGTGCTGACCGCTTCGCTGTCGGCAATTAACAGTGACGTATTTGGTGTAGGCCGTATGCTCCACGGTATGGCAGAGCAGGGCAGCGCGCCAAAAATTTTCAGCAAAACCTCGCGTCGCGGTATTCCGTGGGTTACGGTGCTGGTGATGACTACCGCGCTGCTGTTTGCGGTGTATCTGAACTACATCATGCCGGAAAACGTCTTCCTGGTGATCGCTTCGCTGGCAACCTTCGCCACGGTGTGGGTGTGGATTATGATCCTGCTGTCGCAAATCGCCTTCCGTCGCCGTTTGCCGCCAGAAGAAGTTAAGGCGCTGAAATTTAAAGTGCCGGGTGGGGTAGCAACGACCATCGGCGGTTTGATTTTCCTGCTCTTTATTATCGGGTTGATTGGTTATCACCCGGATACGCGTATCTCGCTGTATGTCGGTTTCGCGTGGATTGTTGTGCTGTTGATTGGCTGGATGTTTAAGCGCCGCCACGATCGTCAGCTGGCTGAAAACCAGTAATCCTTGCGTTCTGTAAGCCGGTTCAGGAGGAAATCCTGATCCGGCTATTCCGAAAGTTATCCGCCCCCGTCCTCCTCCCCCAAATATCCTTCAGATGATGAGTGATCCTGCATTAGGCTATGGCAAGGTGATCAGATTTTCATCACAGGGGAATTATGATGTTAAAGGCATGGCATCTGCCGGTGCCCCCATTTGTTAAACAAAGCAAAGATCAACTGCTCATTACACTGTGGCTGACGGGCGAAGACCCACCGCAGCGCATTATGCTGCGTACAGAACACGATAACGAAGAAATGTCAGTACCGATGCATAAGCAGCGCAGTCAGCCGCAGCCTGGCGTCACCGCATGGCGGGCGGCGATCGAGCTCTCCTGCGGACAACCTCGGCGGCGTTATAGTTTCAAATTGCTGTGGCACGATCGCCAGCGTTGGTTTACACCGCAAGGCTTCAGCCGAATGCCGCCGGCACGACTGGATCAGTTTGCCATCGATGTACCGGATATCGGCCCACAATGGGCTGCGGATCAGATTTTTTATCAGATCTTCCCTGATCGTTTCGCCCGTAATCTTCCTCGTGAAGCTGAACAGGATCATGTCTATTACCATCACGCAGCCGGACAAGAGATCATATTGCGTGACTGGGATGAACCGGTCACGGCGCAGGCTGGCGGATCAACGTTCTATGGCGGCGATCTGGACGGGATAAGCGAAAAACTGCCGTATCTGAAAAAACTTGGCGTGACGGCGCTGTATCTCAATCCGGTGTTTAAAGCTCCCAGCGTGCATAAATACGATACCGAGGATTATCGCCATGTCGATCCGCAGTTTGGCGGTGATGGGGCGTTGCTGCGTTTGCGACACAATACGCAGCAGCTGGGAATTCGACTGGTGCTGGACGGCGTGTTTAACCACAGTGGCGATTCCCATGCCTGGTTTGACAGGCACAATCGTGGCACGGGGGGAGCTTGTCACAACCCCGAATCACCCTGGCGTGACTGGTACTCGTTTAGTGATGATGGCACGGCGCTCGACTGGCTGGGCTATGCCAGCTTGCCGAAGCTGGATTATCAGTCGGAAAGTCTGGTGAATGAAATTTATCGCGGGGAAGACAGTATTGTCCGCCACTGGCTGAAAGCGCCGTGGAATATGGATGGCTGGCGGCTGGATGTGGTGCATATGCTGGGGGAAGCGGGTGGGGCGCGCAATAATTTGCAGCACGTTGCCGGGATCACCGAAGCGGCGAAAGAAACCCAGCCGGATGCGTATATTGTCGGCGAACATTTTGGCGATGCACGGCAATGGTTACAGGCCGATGTGGAAGATGCCGCCATGAACTATCGCGGCTTCACATTCCCGTTGTGGGGATTTCTTGCCAACACCGATATCTCTTACGATCCGCAGCAAATTGACGCCCAAACCTGTATGGCCTGGATGGATAATTACCGCGCAGGGCTTTCTCATCAACAACAATTACGTATGTTTAATCAGCTCGACAGCCACGATACTGCGCGATTTAAAACGCTGCTCGGTCGGGATGTTGCGCGCCTGCCCCTGGCGGTGGTCTGGCTGTTCACCTGGCCTGGTGTACCGTGCATTTATTACGGTGATGAAGTGGGACTGGATGGCAAAAACGATCCGTTTTGCCGTAAGCCGTTCCCCTGGCAGGTGGAAAAGCAGGATTCGGCGTTATTCGCGCTGTACCAGCGAATGATTGCGCTGCGTAAGAAAAGTCAGGCGTTGCGTCGTGGCGGCTGTCAGGTGCTGTATGCGGAAGATAACGTGGTGGTATTTGTCCGCGTGCTGAATCAGCAGCGTGTACTGGTTGCAATCAACCGTGGCGAAGCCTGTGAAGTGGTGCTACCCGCGTCACCGTTGCTTAATGTCGCGCAATGGCAACGCAAAGAAGGTCACGGGCAACTGACGGACGGGATTCTGGCTTTGCCTGCCATTTCGGCTACGGTGTGGATGAATTAACGTCTTATAACGCCTTGCGTGACGCCTGCTCCATCATCCGCGGATAAAACTGCCAGAAGCGGGTTTCGAGAGCATCGTAATGGGCGTCTAAATCGTACCAGGAGTCACGCAGGGCATCCAGACGTGGGCGACGGCTTGCCATGCCGTTTAACACGCTCTGGATGAAATCCATATCGCGATAGCGCACCAACCACCGCTCTGACCATAAGTAGTTGTTCAGATTGATAAAGCGTGGCGGTGAGTCTGGAAGAATAGTCATCACTTGCTCCCGGGCATAACAGGTAAATTCCTGTAGCGGAAAATCGGGCGACAGCTGCGACCAGTGGCGGGACAGAAAGTGATCCCACATCACATCCAGCGTAATAGGCGCGACACGGCGCGTTTCATTACGAAACCACTCCCGCGCTTCGCGGACTTCTGGCAGATTGTCGGTTAATACGTCGATTCGCCGATGCATATGAATGCCAGCCACGACGTCGGGCGGAAAACTTTCTTCAGGATTTCCGCGTACGAAATCAGCCAGTAAATTGCCGGAAAGCGAGCTTTCCGCGAGATGGGCTAAATGCAGGTGAGCTAAAAAATTCATATACACTTCATCCTTCAAACTGCCTCTTCGTTGGCTGCCTTCACTCACCCCAGTCACTTACTTAATGTAAGCTCCTGGGGACTCATTCAGTTGCCATCTCGATGCATCTTGAATGATTTTGTGTATAGATTATGTCATCCATCAAGGAGGGTAAAGGTTGCAGGGAGAGCGCCCCGGCACTAGACTACCCGCCTCTTATTTTAGTCTGAGTCAGTGTCATGCGCGTTACCGATTTCTCTTTTGAATTGCCCGAATCCCTGATTGCCCACTATCCCATGCCTGAACGCAGTAGCTGTCGTTTACTGTCGCTGGACGGGCCGACGGGCGCGCTGACGCACGGTACTTTCACCGATTTACTCGATAAGCTCAACCCCGGCGATCTTCTGGTTTTTAATAATACCCGCGTGATCCCGGCGCGTCTGTTTGGGCGTAAAGCCAGCGGCGGCAAGATTGAAGTGCTGGTTGAGCGGATGCTCGACGACAAACGCATTCTTGCGCATATTCGCGCCTCGAAAGCGCCAAAACCTGGCGCAGAACTGCTGCTGGGCGATGACGAAAGTATTAACGCAACAATGACCGCGCGCCACGGCGCACTGTTTGAAGTCGAATTTAATGATCAACGTTCGGTGCTGGATATTCTCAACAGCATCGGCCATATGCCGCTGCCGCCGTACATCGACCGTCCGGACGAAGATGCAGACCGCGAACTTTATCAAACGGTTTATAGCGAAAAACCAGGCGCGGTAGCAGCACCGACCGCCGGACTGCACTTTGACGAACCTTTGCTGGAAAAATTACGCGCCAAAGGCGTGGAGATGGCGTTTGTGACGTTGCACGTTGGTGCGGGCACCTTCCAGCCGGTGCGCGTCGACACCATTGAAGATCACATCATGCACTCGGAATACGCTGAAGTGCCGCAGGATGTGGTAGACGCGGTACTGGCGGCGAAAGCGCGCGGTAACCGGGTGATTGCGGTTGGCACCACCTCAGTACGTTCGCTGGAAAGTGCGGCTCAGGCAGCGAAAAACGATCTCATTGAACCGTTCTTTGACGATACCCAAATCTTTATCTATCCGGGCTTCCAGTACAAAGTGGTCGATGCGCTGGTGACGAACTTCCACCTTCCGGAATCGACGCTGATTATGCTGGTTTCGGCATTTGCTGGTTATCAACACACCATGAATGCCTATAAAGCGGCGGTAGAAGAGAAATATCGCTTTTTTAGTTACGGTGATGCGATGTTTATCACGTACAATCCGCAGGCAATTAATGAGCGCGTTGGGGAGTAATTCCGCGGCGCTGGTTTAAACGTTGGACTGTTTTTCTGACGTAGTGGAGAAAAAATGAAATTTGAACTGGACACCACCGACGGTCGCGCACGCCGTGGCCGCCTGGTCTTTGATCGTGGCGTAGTGGAAACGCCTTGTTTTATGCCTGTTGGCACTTACGGCACCGTAAAAGGGATGACGCCGGAAGAAGTTGAAGCCACTGGCGCGCAAATTATCCTCGGCAACACCTTCCACCTGTGGCTGCGCCCGGGCCAGGAAATCATGAAACTGCACGGCGATCTGCACGATTTTATGCAGTGGAAAGGACCAATCCTTACCGACTCCGGCGGCTTCCAGGTCTTCAGCCTTGGTGATATTCGTAAAATCACCGAACAGGGCGTTCACTTCCGCAACCCGATCAACGGCGACCCGATTTTCCTCGACCCGGAAAAGTCGATGGAGATTCAGTACGATCTTGGTTCGGATATCGTCATGATCTTTGATGAGTGTACGCCGTATCCTGCTGACTGGGATTACGCAAAACGCTCCATGGAGATGTCTCTGCGTTGGGCGAAGCGTAGCCGTGAGCGTTTTGACAGTCTCGGAAACAAAAATGCGCTGTTTGGTATCATTCAGGGCAGTGTTTACGAAGATTTACGTGATATTTCTGTTAAAGGTCTGGTAGATATCGGTTTTGATGGCTACGCTGTCGGCGGTCTGGCTGTGGGTGAGCCGAAAGCAGATATGCACCGCATTCTGGAGCATGTATGCCCGCAAATTCCGGCAGACAAACCGCGTTACCTGATGGGCGTTGGTAAACCAGAAGACCTGGTTGAGGGCGTACGTCGCGGTATCGATATGTTTGACTGCGTAATGCCAACCCGCAACGCCCGAAATGGTCATTTGTTCGTGACCGATGGCGTGGTGAAAATCCGCAATGCGAAGTATAAGAGCGATACTGGCCCACTCGATCCTGAGTGTGATTGCTACACCTGTCGCAATTATTCACGCGCTTACTTGCATCATCTCGACCGTTGCAACGAAATATTAGGCGCGCGACTCAACACCATTCATAACCTTCGTTACTACCAGCGTTTGATGGCGGGTTTACGCAAGGCTATTGAAGAGGGTAAATTAGAGAGCTTCGTAACTGATTTTTACCAGCGTCAGGGGCGAGAAGTACCACCTTTGAACGTTGATTAATATTAATAATGAGGGAAATTTAATGAGCTTTTTTATTTCTGATGCGGTAGCGGCAACGGGTGCACCGGCGCAAGGTAGCCCGATGTCTTTGATTTTGATGCTGGTGGTATTCGGTCTGATTTTCTATTTCATGATCCTGCGTCCACAGCAGAAGCGCACCAAAGAACACAAAAAGCTGATGGACTCCATCGCTAAAGGTGATGAAGTGCTGACGAACGGTGGCCTGGTCGGTCGCGTAACCAAAGTAGCGGAAAACGGCTACATTGCTATCGCACTGAATGACACCACTGAAGTAGTTATTAAACGTGACTTCGTAGCTGCCGTTCTGCCGAAAGGCACCATGAAGGCGCTGTAATTAAAATTTTTCCCTAAGGGAATTGCCGTGTTAAACCGTTATCCTTTGT
>PPYE01585619.1_pt1 | contig 15002 bp, 15 predicted proteins | sample 1559881 | NCBI WGS metagenome assembly PPYE01 (sample SAMN08240022, study PRJNA423297) | Human gut metagenome, whole genome shotgun sequencing project. | reverse complement strand
CTTCCCCAAGCCCCATCCCTCCCTTTCCAAAGACTTTTATTCTTATCGAATCCCTGTTGGCGGTCTTTTCCAACACAGATTCTTTTTGGAAAATACGAGTTCAAAAAGGAGCCTATTATGCTTGCATCCCAGTCGGTTTTCGTTGTGGACGCCCACACCACGGGCACCCCGATCCGCGTCGTCACCGGCGGCATCCCTCCGCTCAAGGGCGCTTCCGTGGCTGAAAAAATGGAAGACATGCGCCGGAACCACGACTGGCTGCGCACCTGCATCATGCAGCAGCCGCGCGGGTTCCTGTCCCTCGTCGGGGCCATCCTGACCGAGCCCTGCTCGCCCGAAGCGGACTATGGCGTGTTCTATATAGATGCGCTGACCTATCAGCCCATGTGCGGCGCGGGGACGCTCTCCGTCGCCAAAGCCCTCGTGGAGACGGGCATGGTCAAGCGCGTGGAGCCCGAAACCAAGATCGTCCTCGAAACCCCCACCGGGCTGGTGACGGTCTATGTGAAGTGGGAAAACCACATGGTCGCCAGCATCAATCTGGAGAACGTCCCGGCCTTCCTGTACCGCAAGGAGCTGCACATCGATCTGGCCGGATACGGCGACGTTTCCGTGGACATCGGGTATGGCGGCAACTTCTTCGTGCTGGCGGACGTGCATTCCCTCGGCCTGACCATCACCAAGGACACGGTCAACCTCCTGCGCAGCCTCAGCAAGGACATCCTCGCCGCCGCCAACAAGGTCATCAAGGTGGCCCATCCGACGAACCCGGCGATCAACTACCTTGATCAGGTGCTCTTCTGCCAGAACGTCCCGGAAGAGGACGGCGGCTATCTGGCCCAGTGCATCTTCGGGGACGCGCAGGCCGACATCTCCCCCTGCGGAACCGGCACGTCCACCCGCCTTGCACAGCGGTACTTCCGGGGCCTCATCGGGCTTGAGGAAACCTTCGTCCAGAAAAGCGTCTGCGGCGGCGCGTTCCACGCCAAGGGGCTGCGGGAAACCACGCTGGGCGGCGTGCCCGCGATCGTCCCCTACGTGTCCTGCTCGGACGTCCACATCACCGGGTTCAACCACCTTATCGTGGAAGAAAACGACAAGCTGAAGAACGGGTTCGTTTCTTGGTAGCCGTGGCGGAAGGTTAGGGGAAACGTGCCGGGGGGAGCCTTTTGGGAGAGCGGGAAGCCCCCGCACAGGTTCCCCTCCCGGCCCCTCTCCCTAGGCTTTCGTCCGGCGGGGGCCGCGCGGAAGGCATCCGTTCCGGTGCGGTCCGGCGAAAAGGCTGCTGAGGCTGCCGGGAAGGTACCCGCCCCCTGCCGGAAGGCGTTCAAGGCTGTCCCCAACGGACCGTATCATAAGGAATAAAGCAAGGAGGGGCCCCGTTCCGGAACGGCCCGGACAGAGGGATGCGGCCTCACCCCACGGGCATATGCTCCCAAGGGATTGGCCGCCGCGTTTTTCCTGCGCCGGTTCCGACCGGGCGGGCAACCATCAACAGCGAACCCCTCCGCCGCCTTTCGGCGGGGAGTTTTGCGGAACCGGCAGGCGGGAAGCGCGCGCCGCACCGCCCTCCGGCCCTTGGATCTGAAAAGCCACTCAAACGATTAAGGAGATGCCACCATGACATTGCTGTCCCACGCCGACTACGAACGGATTGCCGCGAACCTGTCCTACCCGACCGAAGCCTTTATCGGCGGGACATTCGCCCCCGCCCTCTCCGGCGAGACAATGCCGACCGTCAACCCCGCGACGGGCAAGGAAATCGCCCGGGTCGCCTCCTGCGGGCGCGAAGACGTCGACAAGGCCGTCGCCGCGGCGCGCAAGGCTTTTGAAAGCGGGGCCTGGTCGCGTATGCATCCTTCGGAGCGCAAAAAAATCCTCATGCGCTTCATCGGGCTCATCGAAAAGCATCAGGTCGAGCTGGCGGTCCTCGAATCCCTGGACAGCGGGAAGCCCGTCCGCGAATGCCTGCTCACGGATCTGCCGGAAACCATCGAGTGCCTCGAATGGCACGCCGAATGCGCGGACAAGCAGTACGGCGGCATCTCCCCCTCCGGAGACGGCAGGCTGGGGCTCATCGTGCGCGAGCCCGCCGGGGTGGTCGCCTGCGTCCTGCCGTGGAACTTCCCGCTCATGATGGTGGGCTGGAAGCTCGGCCCCGCCCTTGCCGAAGGCAACAGCGTCATCCTCAAGCCCGCCAGCGTCACCTCGCTCTCCACCCTGAAGCTCGCGGAGTTCGCCGCCGAAGCGGGCATCCCCGAAGGCGTGTTCAACGTGATCACGGGCCCCGGCTCCTCCGTGGGCGAAGCGCTCGGGCTGCACCCCGGCGTGGACGTGGTGTCCTTCACCGGCTCCACCGAAGTGGGCCGCCGCTTCCTTGAATACGCCGCCCGGAGCAACCTCAAGCGCATCGTGCTGGAACTCGGCGGCAAGAGCCCCTTCGTGGTGCTCGACGACGTGGCCGACTACGCCGCCGTCGCCGCGCAGGCCGCCGCTGCCGCCTTCTGGAACATGGGCGAAAACTGCACCGCCAACTCCCGGATCATCGTGCCCCGCAAGCGCAAGGACGCCTTCACCGAAGCCCTGCTCGCCGAGCTTGAAAACTGGCGCATCGGCGACCCGCTCGATCCTGAAAACAACCTCGGCTCCATCGTGAGCGAAGGCCAGTTCAGGACGATCATGGGCTACATCGAGAAGGGCAAGGCCGAAGGGGGGCATGTCCTCACCGGCGGCGCGCCCCTCGCCATCGGCAGCGGGCTGTTCATCCCGCCCACCATCTTTGACGGCGTGACCCCGGACATGACCATCGTCCGAGAGGAAATCTTCGGCCCCGTCACCGCCATCCTCCCCGCCGACAGCGACGAGGAAGCCGTAGGGCTCGCCAACGCCACAGCATACGGCTTGCAGGCCACCCTGTTCACCGAGGACGTCACCAAGGCCCACAAGTACGCCCGCGCGCTCAAGGCGGGCACCGTCTCCGTCAACTGCTTCAGCGAGGGCGACAACACCACGCCATTCGGCGGCTACAAGCTCTCCGGGTTCGGCGGCAAGGACAAGGGCCGCGAATCCCACGACCAGTACACCGAAACCAAGACCATCTTCCTGAACCTCGACAGATAGAGCCTCCCCCCACGCGGGCCGCTGCCCGCCCCGCCGGAACGTTCCCGTTCCCCGGAGCCCAGCGGCCCGCCCCGGCCGGAAGCCCCGTGCGGCGGAAGGCGCAGGCCGGCTGGTTCGGGCGGGGAAAGGGAATCCCTTCCGAAGGGTTCCCCTCCCCGACGCCTCATTCAAACCCCTTCGCTTCCGTCCAGCCCCCGCCGAGCGCCTTGCACAGCCCGACCACGGCGGCGAGCTGGCGGCGGCGCGCCTCGGCCTGTTCCTGCCGGGCGGCCAAGAGCTGGCGGCGCACGTCGAGCAGGTCCATAACGCTGCTCAGGCCCGCATCGTACTGCTTTTCCATGATCTCGTTGCTGCGCGTGAGTTCCTTCACCCGCTCCGTGCTGGCGGCGAGGGCCTTGCGGCTGATGCGGTTCCCGGCGAGGGCGTCGCGCGTCTCCGTGAAGGCGTTCCGCACGCTCCCCACATAGGCCGCCCGCGCTTCCTCGTACTTGGCCTCCGCCATGCGCTGCTTCGCCGTGAGCCTGCCGCCCTCGAACAGCGGCTGCGCCAGCCCGCCCATGACGCCCCATATCCGCGCCGGATCGAGGAATACCCGATCCAGATGCGTCGAGGAGTAGCCCCCCTCCGCCGTCAGCGAGAAGGACGGGAAGAACGCCGCGCGCGCCGCGCCGATGCGGGCGTTGGCGGCCATGAGGCGGCCTTCGGCGGAGCGGACGTCCGGGCGGCGCTGGAGCAGATCCGAAGGGATGCCCGAGGGCACGTCCGGCGGCGGTGCCAGTTCGCCGAGCGTCCGGCCTTCCTGAAAGGCCCGCCCCGCCCCGTCCACGATCCCGGCGGGGCTGAACCCCGCGAGCACCGCAAGCGCTCCTTCGCAGCGGATGCGCCGTTCCTCCAGATCGTACAACTGCGCCTGCGTCTTGTCGCGTTCCGCCGCGAACCGCCGCAGCGTGGTTTCCGGCGACTGCCCGAGGCGGTAGCGCGTCTCATAGACCTTGCACGTCCGCTCGTAGGACTTGAGCATGTCGGCGGCGATCCGTTCCTGCTCCTGCAAGGTGCGGAGCTGGAAATACGCCAGCGCGGTTTCCGAGGCCACCGCCAGCCGGATCGTGTCGCGGGCGGCTTCGGTCGACAGCAGCTCGGCGCGGGCGGCCTCGTCCAAACGGCGGTACTTGCCCCACAGGTCAAGCTCGAAGCTCAGGAACCCGACCGCCTTGTACGCCTCCTGCGTCCGCGAGGCGTAGTGGTGCGCGAGCTCCTCCCCTTCCGTCATCAGGCGCTTGCCGTCCTGACTCCGCAGGCCCACGGCAGGCAGGCGATCCGCAAAGGCGACGCCCGCCGCCGCGCGTGCCTCCTCGACCCGGGCCATCGCCTGCGCGAGGTTGCTGTTGTGCGCGAGGGCGGCCTCCTCAAGGCGGTTCAGGGCGCCGTCATGGAAGACTTCCCACCAGCGTTCGCGGGTGAACAGCGCGCCGGGCTCGTCCGCCGCAACGGAAGCGGCGGGCAGATCCAGATCCGGGCGCTTGTAGTCCGGCCCGAGGGTGCACCCCGCCGCCAGCAGGCAGCACAGGAGCAGCCCCGCCAGCGGGAAGGCGGGGCGCGGCAGCCGCGACCGGACGGCGGCCCACAGGCGGGACAGGCTATTCCGGGCATGGGCGCGCACGGCGTGGGGGTGCGGGTCCACGCGACGGCTCAGGAGGGCGCACACGAAAGCCACGCACGCCACCAGCGACAGGATGAGGAAGAGATGATCGAACGTAAACACGGACGCCTGCTTTTTGATGGATGAGGACACGATGAGGAGCGCGTCGTGCCGGGACTGGGAGGGCGAGAGCCCCTGCCCGGCGAACAGCGCCGACCAGCGCGAGATGGAAGCCGAAGCCGCCGAGGAGCCCTGCGTCACCTGCGCGGCGATGAGGGCGAAATACCACTTGTTGAGGAGCACGCTCAGGGTGGTGATCGACCCCATGCACAAGCACATGCTGAAGAAACGCACGCTGTTGATGGCCGGGAGCGTCTGCGGCTGCTTCTCCGGCGGGACGTTGCGCAACAGGAAGGGCGTGGCCGAAGCGCTGCCCATCGCATAGCCGAAGCTCCGCAGGGCCAGCGGCACCGCCATGTGCCACCAGTCCGCGTTGGCGTCGAGCCGCGAGAGCAGGAGACCGGCCCCGGCGATGCAGGCGATCCCGGCCAGGAGGAAGGGCTTGGGGTTGCCGTGCGTGGCGACCATGATGCCCGTCGGGACGACCGTCAGCACGAACACGCACAGCGGCAGCAGGAACATGAGCCCGATCTCCGACGGCGGGTAGCCGAGCACGTTGCGCATGAACAGGATCATCTGGATGCGCATCCCCACATGGCTGATCACGAGCAGGAGCGCCGCCATGACCGCCGGCCCCACGCCCTTGATGCGCAGGTTGCGCAGGTGCAGGAGCGGGGCCTCGGCGCTGAGGCAGGAGACGAGGAACAGGAACAGCGCGGAGACGGCGCAGAAGATCATGATCAGGATGAACGAGGAGTTCCAGCCGAAGGTCTGCCCGTAGCACACGGCGATGAGCGTCGGCACGGCGAAGGCGACGAGGAAGGCGAACGAGCACCAGTCGAACGGCGGCATCCCGGCGGGGCGGCTGTCCGGCAGCAGGAAGAAGAGGATCACAAGGCACGGCAGCGCCACCACGGGCGAGAGCAGGAACAGGGAGTGCCACGTCAGGAACTCCACGAGGAACCCGCCGAGCAGCGGGCTCAGGTTGGACCCGAACCCGATGAAGAAGCTCCAGATCGCCATCATGAGCCTGCGCGATTCCGGGGGCACGGCCACAAACAGGATGCGCGCGGAAAGGCTCAGGAACAGCCCTCCCCCGAACCCCGCCAGCGCGTACCACAGGGTCATCTCCGTGAGGGAGCCGGAGGAGGCCGCCCCCACCCCGGCCACGGACACCACGCACAGCGCGAGGAAGAGCGCCCCGCGCAGGCCGAGCCCGGCATGGATGTGGTTCACCAGCGGCTGGACCAGCCCCATGATCAGGAGGTTGCCGAGCGCCAGCCGCCCGAGGTCGATGAGATCCGCGTTGAAGTCGCCGGAAAGCGCCAGATAGGCCGAGCTGAGCATGGCCATGTTGGAAATCGGCAGCATCCCGCCGATGAAGGCCACAAGGATCAGGATGCCCTGCCGGGCGCTCCGGTGCGGGACCGAGCCGATTTCCGGCGCGGCGAAGAAACGGGCGAGGGCGTCCCCCGCCGCAATCAGGGAAGCAGGCATGGCATCACCTTCCGGGCCGTCGCGTTAGAGCTGGATTTCAATGGTTCCCTGCATCCCGATGCGGAACACCACCTCGGGCTCGCCGGGGTCCGTTTCCGGGCTGTCGAGGCGCGGCAGGGAAATTTTCACCGGGACGCGCTGCATGATCTTGGTGAAGTAGCCCGCGACGTTTTCGGTGGAAATCAGGGAAAACACGGAGCACGCCGCCGGGTTGATCTCATAGATGCGCCCGGAGAAGGTGCGGCCCGGATAGCCGTCGATGGTGAAGGCCACGTCCTGCCCCACGCGGATCTGCCCGATGCGGGTTTCCTCGATGCGGGCGTTGAGCCAGATGTCGTCGGTATTGACGAGCGTGAACAGCTTCTGCCCCGCCGCCACCAGTTCCCCGGCGCTCACGAGCTTCTGGGCCACGACGCCGTTGACCGGGGAAGGGATCACGCTGTCCTGGCACAGCACGTTGATCTCGTCGAGTTCGGCCTGCGCCTGCATGACCTGCGCTTCGGCGGCCCGGATGACTTCCGGGCGCGAGCCTTCCTTCTTGAGGGCAAGCTCCTCCTGCGCGGCGGCGACGTTGGCCTGCGCCGCACGGTAGGCGGAACTCGCGGCGTCCCGGTCGGCCTGCGTCACCCCGCCGTCGTTGCGGGCAAGCTGCTCCATGCGCCGGAAGTCGCGCCCCGCCCGCTCCAGCATGGCCTGCGCCTGATCCAGATGGGCCTGCGCCGCCATGATCTCCTGCCGCCGGAACCCGGCCTTGGCGTCCTCCCAGCGGGCCTTGGCAAGCTCAAGCGCGGCCTCGGCCTTGGCTTTGCGGGCCATGACGCTGCGGCTGTCGATGCGCACGAGCCCCTGCCCCTTGTGCACCGTGTCGCCCTCGTTCACCATGACCTGCACCACCCGGTCGGACAGGCGGGAAGCCACGCCGACGAGCGTCCCCTCGATGCGGGAGTCGTTGGTGATCAGGACGCAGTGGGTGCGGTACCACAGCCAGATGCCGCCGATGATCCCCGCGCACAAAACCACGCCGAACGCATACAGCACGGGCTTTCTGACGCTTACCGCCATGCTTCGCCTTCCTTCGGGGCAACGCCGCCGATGAATACGGACACCGCGTTTTCGATGTATTCATCCCGGACCAGCCCCGGGCGCTTGCGCCCGATCACCAGCGTCATGACGAAGCCGAAAATGAGGTTCCAGAACAGCGAGGAAACATACAGGCTGTCCAGCTGCCGGATGTGCCCGCGCCGGATCATCTCCTCGAAATACGCCCGCAGGCGCTCACGGAACGAGGTGACGTCGCTGACCAGCTCCGTGCTGTGCTCGTCGATCTGCCCGATGGCGCTGAAATAAATCCGCCAGATGCCGATCCGCTGCTCGGCGATGTCCATGTAGCGGCGCATGAAATGGCGCAGGTCGTGCTCAAGCTCCCAGCGGACATGCGTGGTGAAGACGTCCTCGATCATTTCCGCATACGGCGCCCGGCGCATGGCCGCCATCAGCATGGCGTACTTGGAAGGGAAATGCCGGAACACGGTCATCTCGCTGAGGCCGACGGCCTTGGCGATTTCCCGTACCGACACGGGGTTGTAGCCTTTCGTATTCATGAGCCCGATGGCCTTGGCGATTTCCCGTACCGACACGGGGTTGTAGCCTTTCGTATTCATGAGCCCGATGGCCGCATCAAGGATGCGGTCCGCCGTGGAAGTGGTACCCGGTTTCGCCGTCATGCCGTCCATCCTGAAAGAAAAACGTTTTGCCCTCTCCGCCCCGGCGGGGAGCCGCGCGGGGGATCCTGACATTGCAAGCTGGCGGAGGGCCCCCCGCGAACCCGGCGGGCGGGCAGGGAATCCCCGCAGCGCGTGAGTTAGTATAACTAACATTCCGGACTGTCAAGCGGCCCCGCGCCCGTGTATGGCTCTGCGCCAAGAAAGGGCCAGCCGGGGCCGCTGCCCCGCGTACGCCGCCTTTCCTCCATACGGCGCAGGGATGCGCCCAACGCACGGAACCCCGCCCCCATAGAGGAAAAAGCACGGAAAAAGGGGCGCTCCATACGAAACGCCCCTCAAGGGTACGGCCTTCCGGCCTTCATCATAACGGGAACGCCGCCTTCCCGCCTTTGCCGCTTCCGGGCTTCCCGGCCCCTTCCGCGCCGTTTTCCCTGCTTCCGGAGGGCCCTCCCCACTACCACCAGAATTGCGGATAGCGCTGCGCCTTGGGGATGTTGTTCACGATAAGGGCGATGGCGAGCATGATCAGTGCCCCGAGCAGGCACGGCACGAAGGCGTACAGATAGCCGAGTTGGTGGATGGCCTCCCCGCCCGTGACCGCGATGAGCGCCGTGGCGCCTCCCGGAGGGTGCAGGGTTTTGGTGACGTGCATGAGCGCGATGGCGGTGGCGACGGCGAGGCATGAGGCCAGCCAGGGCGTGCCGGGGAACAGGAAGTAGCACGAGACGCCCACGAGCGCGGACAGGAAATGCCCGCCCACCAGGTTGCGCGGCTGTGCCAGCGGGCTGCGTATGGCTCCGAAGGCCAGCACCGCCGACGCCCCGAACGAGCCGATCAGCAGCGGGAAGCCCGAGTTGCCCGTGGCGTAGCGTTCCAGCAGCGCGATGCAGGCGATGGCCAGACAGCTCCCAACCCACGCGGAGAAGATTTCCCCGGCCTTGGCGCGGGGCGGGGACTGCTCGCCGCCCGCCATTTTCAGCAAAAGTTCTCTCACTGCATCACTCCAAAGGCATTGATGATATCGGTGCGCGACACGATCCCCACAGGCCGCATCCCGGCATCGACGACGGGAATCCGGTTGATCCGGCGCGTCCGCAAGAGTTCCAGCATGTCGCCCAGATGGGTACCCTCCCCGACCGAGACGCACTCCCGCGTCATGATCGAGCCGACGGGGGCTTCAAGGTCCGCGCCGCTGACGCACCCCTGCCGCATCAGCGTGTGCATCAGGTGCATGACCGTCACCGTCTCCCCGCCGCCGACGAACCGGACGACGTCGCTTTCCGAGACGACCCCGGAAAGGCGCCCTTCCGCGCCCACGACGGGCGCGCCGGAAATGCGGTGATCGTCGAGGAAGATGACCAGATCCCGCACGGACTGCTCCTCGGCGACGCACAGCACCGGGACATGCATGATGTCCCCCGCCGTAATGGACGAGAGCAGCCTCCCCCGGGCTATCTTGTAGGCATGGGCGTAGATTTCTTGGAAATCGCGCGGGGTGACGTCCAGATACGCGCCGATTTCCTCCATCCCCTTGTAGATGTCCTCCCGGCCGAGCGGGAGGGGATCGCGTGAAGCCAGACTGATGTTCCTGTTCATGGGCACGCTCCTGTTGCAAGCATGAAGGCACGGTACCCCCATCCCCCCCGGCGTGATGTGACCGGGGTCACACCGGGGAAAAAGAGGCGCGCCGGATGGACGAAGCCCCCGCCGAGGCCTATAGTAAGAGGAAAACATCCCGCGAAAATGCGGAAAGGAGGCGGACATGGCGAGCGGCTGGGCTGGCGACGGGGCGGTACAGGATCAGATTCAGGATTCGATCAACGACGAAGTGGCGCGGGCGCGGCGCAACCTGCCCAAAGGCGAGAGCCTGCATTTCTGCGAGGAGTGCGGCGAGCCGATCCCCGAAGCGCGGCGCAAGGCCCTCCCCGGCGTGCGGCTGTGCGTGGCCTGTCAGGAGGAAGCCGACAAGGATCAGCGCGCCGTCAGCCTCTACAACCGCCGCGGCAGCAAGGACAGCCAGTTGCGTTAAAGAGTGGGGATGGGAAGATTGGCGAGAGTTTTGGGGAGGGGAGGCGGCGCGGAGGGAATCCCCGCCGGATGACGGAATGGGAGAGGCGCGGCGTGGAAGGCGGTTGTCCGGCGCGCTTCAGGCAGAGGCCTCATCAATAAAACCACCCATCATAAGCGGCGGAGCGGCCCTGTGTGCGGGAAGAGCCGTCAGCCTTCGCCGTCGCGCCGTCCGGCCGGGATTGACAAGCACGGCATGGCGTGGAATCACGTCCTTCTCATCCATACGGATGCCAAGGAACCTGATGTGAAAGCCATTGTCCTCAGCGTCTTTCTGGGCGGCCTCGCCGTGTGCGTCCTCACCGGGGCCAGCGTCTTGTGGGCGCTCCTGCTCGGGCTCGCCTGTTTCGCCGGGTACGCCCTGCGGCAGGGGCACGCGCCGCGCGACGTTGCCCTCATGTTGTGGTCCGGCGTCCGCAGCGTGCGGAATATCCTGATTATCTTCGGGCTCATCGGTATGCTCACCGCCGTCTGGCGGGCCAGCGGCACCCTCCCCTTCATCATCCATCATACGCTGCAATGGGTCGATCCCGCCTACTTCATCCTGTGGGTCTTCCTCCTGTGCTGCCTGCTGAGCCTCCTGCTCGGCACGGCGTTCGGCTCGGTCAGCACCCTCGGCGTCATTTTTATGATGCTGGCCCGTTCCGCCGGGCTGGACGAGCTTGCCACCGCCGGGGCTATCATGAGCGGCATTTACGTCGGGGACAGATGCTCACCCGTATCATCCAGCGCGGCGCTCGTCTGTGCGCTCACGAATACCAATATATACGCGAATATGCGCCGTATGTGGACAACCTCGGCGCTCCCCTTCGCCCTGACCTGCGCGGGCTATCTGGCGCTGTCCCTCTCCGGCCCGGCGCGGCTCGCGGCACCGGACGCCGCCGGACAGCTGGACCGTTTTTTCATTCTCAGCGGCTGGACGCTCTTGCCCGCCGCCTGTATCGTCGTCCTGAGCCTGTTCCGCGCCGACGTGAAACAGGCCATGTTCTGGAGCATCCTCGCGGGGGGCGCCGTCTGCCTGACCGTACAGGGCATGGAGCCCGGGGAACTGTTCGCCTGCCTCGCCTTCGGCTACACCCCCGCGCCCGGAGCGGAAATACTCGCCGGAGGCGGCATCCGGTCCATGCTTCAGGTGGCGGGCATCGTCCTGCTGTCGTCGTCCTATTCGGGCATTTTCGACGCGACCGACCTCCTGAGCGGTTTCGGCGGCCTCATACGACGTCTGGCGGAGCGCATCGGGACGTTCCGGGCCATGACGCTGGCAAGCGTCCCCGTGTCCGGCATAAGCTGCAACCAGACGCTCGCCACCATCCTGACCGCGCAGTTGTGCCGCCCCTGTTACGCCCGCAGGCAGGACATGGCGATCCCCCTCGAAAACAGCGCCATCCTCATAGCCGCGCTGATCCCGTGGAGCATCGCCGGCAGCCTCCCCTGCGCCACGCTCGGCGTGACGATGGCCTGCCTCCCGTATGCGTTGTATTTGTACCTTGTCCCGCTGGCGAACGCGCTGCGCAAAGACCCCGGCCCCGACGGGCCCGAACCCGCCACCTCCATCTGACGGTTCCGCCTGACGGCTCCGGTTGGTCGCTCCGTTTGGTGATCCCGTTTGGTGGTTCCGCCTCCCCCAGACGGAGCGGGCTTCCGGTGCCAGCCGCCCGAGTCCGGGTTGCCCGGCCCCGGTTTTCCAATGCGGAAAGCCTTCACCCATAACCCGGAGAAAAAGCAATGGAAGGATTGATCGGCCCCCTCATCTCCTTTATCGGCGCGGTGCTCATCGGCATCGTCGTCGGCAAGTACATCGCCTCAAAACGGAAGTAACCGGAAACGCGCCTTTTTCCGTACCCTCGAAAAGCCTTTGGCGCAAAAGCCCTCGGCGCACGGGAAGCGGCACGCGGTTGAAAATGGAAAAAAACAGCCCCCGGCAATCCCGCTGCCGAGGGCTGTTTTGTGTTGGAACGCAATCTGTGCGGTTGTCCGGAAGGTTACGCGCCGACAAGCTCAACCGTGCTGTACGTGTCCTGCATCTTGAAAAGTATCTTGCCGATGCGTTGCAGTTCCCTTCCCAGAATATGGATGATCACGCCGTCCACTTTGGCCTCGGCGTCCATCAGCTCCATGAGCGAGGCGAACGCATCCACGGACGCCGAAACGTTGAAAAGGATTTCTTTCATATCCTCAGCCTGTTGCGCTTCAAGCAATTCCCGCTCGCAGCGTATTGCCAAGGCGGGGAAGCTGTAACGGCGGATTTCACCCTCGGGATGCGGAAACAGGTCTGATGCGGGGGAAGGCGGAGGAGCCGCGCGCAACGGGCGGCGGGGAACGGAACGGCGGCGGCAGGGATGGGAAAAGGCCTTGGATTGCAACGACATAGGACACCTCTTGCGGTTTTTTTGATGGGAGCTTGCATATGCAAACTCCGGGTGCTCAAAACTGCCGCAAGACAGCGGACTATTTCCCCTTTCAGGTTTTGTATTTCGTCCACACCCGGAGGTTTTCCCATAGATACAACGCAAGAGATCACAAAGGACTCTTGTGAAGGTACCACGATTCTTTCGGGCGTGGGCCGCTTGCGGAAGGTGTTTTGAGCACCGAGAATAGAATAGTCGCAGAGGCTGGCGGAGTCAATGCGGCCTTGGTCCGCCCGGCGCGTTGATCCGGCGCGTCATGCGCTCGTGCCGCCTCACTCCCAGTTTTTGAAGCCGAGCCCCACCACTTCCGTCACATCGGAGAAAATGAGGAACGCTTCCGGGTCGATTTCCGCGATGTACTGCCGCAAATCCACCGTCTGCCGCCGGGTGAGAACGACGAGCAGCATGTCATGGGGCCGATCCGAATACGCCCCCTTCGCCGGGATGATGGTTGCCGAGCGGTCAAGCTCGTTGAGGATGAAGTCCGCGATGTCCGGCGTGCGCTTGCTGATGATCAAAACCTGGCTGCGCCTGTCGAATGATTTCAATACCCTGTCGATGGTCACCGTCTCCACGTACAGCAGGAGCCCGCCCATGAGGATCTTTTCGATATCCACGACCACAAAGGACGCGAAGAGGATAACCACGTTGATATAAAAGGACATCGACCCGATATCCACGCCCCAGCGCTTCCGGGCCACCATGACGATGACGTCCGTCCCGCCGCTGGACGCCCCCACGCGGAAAAGCATCCCGAAGCCCACCCCGCCCACGGCCCCGGCCAGCAGCGCGGCGAGGATGGTATTGCCGATGACCGGATACTGGAACAGCTCGAAGACGGGGATAGCCACGCTGGTCAGGACCGTCACGTACAGCGTCCAGAGCGCGAACCGGAGGGACAGCGCCTTCCAGCCCCACAGCAGCAGGACGGCGTTGCCGACGCTGAGCACCCATGCCGGGGATATCCCCCACGCATAATTGCTGATCAGGGCGAGCCCGAGCACGCCGCCGCCCGCGAACTGATACGGCACCGTCAGCGCGACGACCGCGAAACACGTCAACAACGTGCCGATGGTGGCGGCCAACAGGGTATGCCACTCCCGCCGCAGCGACAGGTGCGGACGCCGCAACACGTTCCCATTCAAAAAGCCCATTCTCGTATTCCTTAAAAAAGATATGCCGTACAAAGAGTTAGAGGAAACAATGCCCTCTCCTTCCATAAGCCATCGCCCCAGCCTTGGCAATCCGCCCCGCAAGCGGCGCCCGGATGGGAGCCCACCCCCGTTTGCGCGCCGCTTTTTGCTCTTTCTTTCACGATAAAAGTCAACATCTTTTTGAAAAAGGTAACAGGGCTTTTTTTCTACCCTATTGACCTCTTTTCCTGCGTAGCTTATGATGAAGCCAAATGAAACGGCGGGAGCTGCCATGATGTTGTCCACGTTCGCCAAGAACAGACTCTTTATCAAGAGTTTCCTGAGCATACTGATGTTGCTCATGCTGTTCTGCACGCCGGACGCGCTGAAGGCAAACGCCTCATTTGACACTTCAGTCACAACAAGCTTCGTCCCCAGCGAATACCTGCCTCTGGAAACGGAGCAGGCCACCGCCGTTGTCCGGGCGAACAAGGCTTTCCTCCCCGAAAGGGGCCTCAACAGGGAAACAGGGTTCCCTCTCCTCACCCTGCTTTTCCTTCTGCTCTATCCGCTCTGCACGCGTTCACTCAGGACGCTTTCATGGGCGGATCTCCTCCTCCCACGGCTTGCCGAAATCCGGGGCATGTTGCCTCTCCCCGGCGCGCCGCCTCTTCATAGGATCTCCTTCGTTTCCACTCTCAGGGCTTGCGTGTAACGCACATTCCCCCATGCGTCAGGGACGCCCCAAAAGGGCGCGCCGGACCCACGGCGGCTATGCCCCGCCTTGGCGCAACGCTCCGGCATTCCCTGACAAACGACAAGGAGTTCTTATGGACATCGGATTGAAGGTCGTCCTGATTTGCGCCGGTTTCATGGCTATTTGCGTCGTCCTCGGCATGATCGGCAAGAAGCTCGCCGAATAGATCCCCACAGGCAACGCCATATCCTCAGAAAACCAAAAAGGCTGTCGCTCCGGCGGCAGCCTTTCCGCCTTCCCCGGACGGCGCAACCGTGTGTTTTTCCGCCCACTTTCCCCGCCGCGCCGCCCATGACGCCGCTTTTTGACGGAAAAAAGCACTTTCCGCTTGACTTCCCGGGCATTCTTTGACAGAAACCTTCTCACGTTGTTGGGCTATCGTTCAATTGGCAGGACGACGGATTCTGGTCCCGTTAATCGTGGTTCAAGTCCACGTAGCCCAGCCAGAAATTTAAAAAGGAAGGTCATTTGGCCTTCTTTTTTTTGTTGTGCGCTGCGCAGAATGGACTTGATGATGATGAGGAGGAGGAGGAGGAG
>PPYE01662277.1_pt1 | contig 15006 bp, 10 predicted proteins | sample 1559881 | NCBI WGS metagenome assembly PPYE01 (sample SAMN08240022, study PRJNA423297) | Human gut metagenome, whole genome shotgun sequencing project. | reverse complement strand
GCTCTATGGCACCGCCCCCCTGGGGCTGGCACTGACGGTGGGGTGCCCGCCCGGGTTCGCCCTGCCGGCCATGGTGGGGGCGCTGGCCGGGTCCCTGGCCTTTCAGCCCTTCACCCTGGGGCTGAAACTGGCCGGAGCCCTGGTGGCCGCCGTCGCCGGCCGGTGCGTGGCCGCCCAGCTGGGAAAGAAACAATACATATGGGGCTCTGCCGCCGGCTGTGCCGCCCTGCTGACAGAGCAGCTGACCGTGAGCGCCGTGGGCCCCTCCGCCCCGGGAGACACGGTCCAGGTCCTGGCCACCGCCCTGCTGGCGGCCGGGTTCGGGGCGGCCATCCACGCCCTGCCCCACAGCAAGCCCCGGGGGCTGTGCCTCTGGCTGGCCATGGCGGCGGTCTGCGCGCAGAGGCTGACCCCCCTGCTGGGAGGCGGATTTGCCCCCGGGCTGATGCTGGCCGCCGGGGCGGGGCTGTGTACCGCTTTTGCGGGCAGCCTGGAACAGAGCGCCGTGCTGGCCGTGGCCATGGCGGCGGCGGTGACGGCGGCGTCCCCCACCCTGAGTTACGCGGCCCTGGCGGTGGCCCTGGGAACCCTGGGCGCTGCGGTGCTGGCCAACGGGGAACGCTGGCGCTGCGCCGGCATCTTTGCCCTGGGATGCGGAGTGGGCGCCCTGGCCGCCCCCACCCCTGCCGGGGCGCTGTGGCTGTGTGTTTCGGCCGGTGCGGGCATGCTTGGATTTCTGGCCTGCCCGCCCAGTCTGCTGCGGGGGATCTTTCCGCCCCCGGCACCGCCGGTGGTGAGCCAGACCCTGGGCAGTGCCGCCCGTCGGCTGGCCGGGGTGGCCGACAGCCTTTCGGACATTGCGGACACGGTGAACGAGGTCTGTGAACGGCAGCTGCCCCCCAAGGGAGAGACCTACGACTTTGTGGTGGAATACACCGCCCGCCATGTCTGCCAGCAGTGTGAGCGCCGGTCCAGCTGCTGGATCCGGGGGTATTCCACCGCGGTGGACGGGCTGTACAAGCTGCGGGGCGCATTGGACGCCCGGGGGCGTGTGGAATTGGAAGACCTGCCCGGGCAGCTGAGTGTCTGCATCCATCCCAGCGACCTGTGCAGCGCCGTGACCCACGGTTACTGCCTGTGGGTCAGCCGGCGCCAGACCCGGGCCCGGGCCAGTCTGCTGCGGGGGGCTCTGACCGAGCAATACAGCGCCATGGCCTCCGCCCTGGCCCAGATGGCCTCCCGCCTGGGTCAGGCGGGGCTGCCCGATCCCCGCCGGGAGGCCAAGGTGGCCAATCTGTTTTCCACCCTGGGGCTGGAGCCCCTGGAATGCAGTGCCACCAGCGATGTGGCCGGCCGCATCAGCGTGAATGTGACCATCCCCCGCATGAAATTCACCGATGTGGAGCTGCAGGCCCTGGCCCGGGAGGTGGGACGCATCTGCCGCCGGGACTTTGACCTGCCCGATCTGGCCCAGTGCCGCACGGTGAGCATGCTGCGGTTCGGGGAACGGCCGCTGTTCACGCCGGCCTTCGGGCTGGCCAGCCGGCCCGCGCCGCCGGAAACGGTGAGCGGGGATGCCTGTGACCAGTTCTGCGACCGGGCAGGTCGGGCCCAGATGCTTTTGTGCGACGGCATGGGTACCGGCAAGGCCGCCGCGGTGGATGGCCGGATGGCCGCCAAGCTCACCGCCCAGCTGCTGCGGGCGGGGTTTGCCGCCGAGAGCGCAGCCCGCCTGGTGAACGTGGCCCTGGGCATGAAGTGTGCCGACCAGGAATCCGGCGCCACCCTGGACCTGCTGACGGTGGACCTGTACACCGGACGGGCCGGTCTGTTCAAAGCCGGCGCAGCGCCCAGCTTTCTGGTGCGGGACGGGGTGGCCCGGGTGCTGGAAGCGCCCAGCCTGCCCATGGGGGTGAGCGATTCGGTGGTGGGACGGTCCACCGCCCTGAGTCTGGCCGAGGGAGACATGGTGGTGCTGGTATCCGACGGGGCCCTGTGCGACGGCAGCGACTGGCTGGTGGAGCAGCTGCAGCTGTGCGCCCGACTGGACCATGACCCCGACCAGGTGGCCAAAGCGGTGGCCGACAGCGCCGTGCGCCGGTCCGGGGCCAGACAGGACGACATCACGGTGGCGGTGCTGCGGCTGGACCGTTGAAAGCCGCCTGAGACAAACCACGTTCCAACGCCAAACCGCTTCCGTTCTTTGTTTTTATTTACAAAATTTTTATAACTTTGCTAAAAAAACTGTTTAATTTTCTCCAAACATGTGGTAAAGTAGAATCATTCGGGGAACGGGCGCGGCCCGCGGCCCCCATCACATAACGCCGAACGGTCGGAATCTGAGTTGCTGCGTGGGACCGGGCCCGGCGCGAAAAGAGGTTTGAATACGATGGAATACGCCAGCAAGGACATCCGCAACATTCTGGTGGCCGGCCATGCCGGCTGCGGCAAGACCACTTTGGTGGAAGCACTTCTGTATATGAGCGGCGCGACCGAGCGCATGGGCCGTGTGGAAGACGGCACCACCGCCAGCGACTTTGACCCCGAGGAAGCCAAGCGCAAGGCCTCGCTGAATTCCAGCGTGGTGCCGGTGGAGATCGACGGGACCAAGTACAACCTGATCGACGTGCCCGGACTGTTTGACTTTGAATCCGGTGCCTGTGAGGGCATCCGTGCCGCCGAAAGCGTGCTGATCTGTGTGTCCGGCCGTTCCGGCGTCACCGTCGGTGCCGAGAAGGCCTATGCCCTGGCGCTGAAAAACAACAAGGCCCGCATGGTCTTTGTGACCAAGGCCGACCTGGAAAATGCCGATTACTTCAAGATCCTGGAGCAGCTGAAGATCAAGTTCGGCCCCTCCATCTGCCCCTGCGTGGTGCCCGCCCGTCTGGACGACGGCACCATCGTCTACATCAACCTGTTCAGCCAGAAAGCCTTCAAGTATGAGGGCGGCAAGCAGGTCCAGGTAAACCTGCCGGACATCGGCCACCGGTTCGAGGGCCTGATCCAGGCCATGAACGAGGCCATCGCCGAGACCGACGAGGCCCTGATGGAAAAGTTCTTTGAGGGCGAGGAGTTCACCACCGAGGAGATCGTTTCCGGCATGGCCGCCGGCGTGCGTACCGGCCAGATTACCCCCGTGTTCTGCGGCAGCGCGGTGAACATGCAGGCCATGGACATGCTAGTGTACAACCTGAAGGAACTGTTGCCCTCCGCCGACGCCGCCGCCCAGGTGGCCGAGGACAAGGACGGCAACCCGGTGGAGATCGCGGTGGATGAATCCGCCCCCACCTGCGCCTACGTCTTCAAGACGGTGGCCGACCCCTTCGTGGGCAAGCTGAGCTTCATCAAGGTGCTGGCCGGCAAGCTGAGCGCCACCTCCAACGTCATCAACGCCCGCACCGGACAGCCCGAGCGCCTGGGCAAGACCATGACCGTCTGCGGCAAACGCCAGAGTGACACCCCGGCCATTGCAGCCGGCGACATCGGCGCCGTGGCCAAGCTGACCACCGCCAAGACCGGCGACACCCTGTGCGATCCCGCCCGGGTGGTGAGCCTGCCCGCTCCCGACTATCCCACCGCCTGCTACCGCATGGCCGTCAAGGTGGCCAAGAAGGGCGACGAGGGCAAGGTTTCGGGCGCGCTGAACCGCCTGATGGAAGAAGATCCCTCCATCACCTTCACGGTGGACCCCGAGACCAAGCAGCAGATCATTGCCGGCCTGGGCACCCAGCATCTGGAAGTGGCCGTGGCCAAGCTGAAGAACAAGTTCGGTGTGGAGATCACCCTGGAAGTGCCCCGGGTGCCCTATCGTGAATCCATCCGCAAGACCTGCAAGGCCCAGGGCCGCCACAAGAAACAGACCGGCGGCCACGGCCAGTTCGGCGACGTGTGGATTCAGTTCGAGCCCTGCGAAGGGGACGACATCCAGTTTGAGGAGAAGGTGTTCGGCGGCAGCGTGCCCAAGAACTTCTTCCCCGCGGTGGAAAAGGGCGTGCGTCAGGCCGCTGCCCACGGCGTGCTGGCCGGATACCCCATGGTGGGCATGAAGGCCACCCTGCTGGACGGCAGTTACCATCCCGTGGACTCCAGCGAAATGGCCTTCATCATGGCCGCCAAGCTGGCGTACAAGGCCGCCATCCCCGAAGCCAGCCCGGTGCTGCTGGAACCCATCGGCACCCTGCAGGTCCATGTCCCGGCGGAGAACACCGGCGACATTATGGGCGAAGTGACCAAGCGCCGCGGCCGCGTGCTGGGCATGAACCCGGACGAGGAAGGCGGCCAGGTGGTGGACGCCGAAGTGCCCATGGCCGAGATGCAGGACTTTACCACCTTCCTGCGGCAGCTGACCCAGGGCCGCGGCCACTACACCTTCACCTTCGTCCGCTATGAGACCCTGCCCCAGATGCTGGAAGGCAAGGTCATCGAGCAGGCCAAGGCGCTGGGCAACATGGCCGACGACGACGCCTGATGGTTCCGATTTTTCCTGATACTCCTTTGCTGAAATAAAGCACCGCCCCCGGTCCTGTACAGGACCGGGGGCGGTGTGTTTTGTTACTGTTTAGCGCAGCAGCGCCGCAGAATTTCCTGTTACCGAATCATCAGCGACAATTCGATTTCCTCCCCATCCTCTGCGCCTGTTTCTGCAAAGCCCTTGCTTTTGTACAAGTTCAGCGCCCGACTGTTCTCTTTGTTACAGGTCAAAGTCACTCGATCGGAAACGCCGAAAGGCTTGTTTTTGATATACGCAAGCACCTTGTCCAGTGCGGACTTTCCATACCCTTTTCCTTGTTCCGCCTGCTCAATCATCATGTGCCATATATCATATTCCGGGATGTCATAATCGTAAATCACCATGACATACCCAACCATCCTGTCGCCTTCATAGATTCCGAACGGCTGGCACTGCTCCCTGTACACATACGCCTGTGCAAGGCTGCGAACAGGGTGTGAAACAAAGCGTTCCTGCTCCGGTGCAAGTTTCAGGGAAAATGCATCCATAAAGTTATCCTCTGTAATTGCTTTAAGATGAATCATAAAATCCTCCATAGATCAGACCAACTTACTCGATTAGCGGTTTTTGTCTGGATATCCAGGAAGAACCAAAGCGCACACCAAAAGCAAATAAAAAAAGCCGTGGCTGACAAACCACGGCACAAGAAATCCCATGAAAAACTTATAGTGCAACCGAGGTCCTCCAAAGATATTCAGCTGTCCCATTGATTTTGCTGTTTTTCATAATGAAGCACCTCGCTTTCTATCAAATTTTATATCATCATAAACCCTATCACTGACAATGTCAATAACAGGTTTATACTTCCCGCCAGATACCCGCCGCACAATTCAAGAGCCGGAGAAACGCCTTACCCCTCCACCCCTGCCAGATACTCCTGGGCAAAGTGCACGGCCACGGCGCCGTCGGCGGTGGCGGTGACCACCTGGCGCACTGCCTTGGCACGGGCATCGCCCACCGCAAAGACACCGGGCAGGTTGGTGCGGGTGGTCTCATCGGCGGCAAAATACCCGGCAGCGTCGCAGGTCACCTGCTCCCGGAAGAGCTGGGTGTCCGGCACACGGCCGATGGCCGCAAACACGCCGTCACAGGCCAGCTCCCGGATGGCGCCGGTATGCACATCCTCCACCTTCAGGGCGCACAGACGGCCGTCCTCCCCCTGGACCAATTCTGCCGGACGGGCGTTCCAGACGATCTCCACCCCGCTGTTTTCCAGGGCGCGGACGTTGGGCGCCGGAGCGCGCAGGGTATCCCGGCGATGCACCAGGTATACCTTCTGGCACAGCTTGGCCAGATGCAGGGCATCTCCCACCGCCGTGTTGCCGCCGCCCACGACCACCACCGTCTTGCCCCGATAGAGCATGCCGTCACAGGCGGCGCAGTAGCCCATGCCCCGGCCGATGAGTTCCTTTTCGTTGGGCAGGCCCAGGGGGCGGGGGGAAGCCCCGGGAGCCAGCACCACCGTGCGGGCCAGCACTTCCCCGTCGTCGGTCTGCAGATGCTTGACCGTACCGGTGAGGTCGGCGCCGGTCAGCTGGGCATAGCGGAACTCCGCCCCCGCCCGCTCGGCACCCTGGCGCATCAGGTCCCCCAGGGAATACCCGTCCAGACCTTCCGGGAAACCGGGATAGTTCTCGATGAGGGGGGAATCGGCCATCTGGCCGCCTGCGGCCAGCTTTTCCAGCACAATGGTCCTGAGACCCGCCCGGGCCCCGTACAAAGCGGCGGTGCAGCCGCCCGGGCCGCCGCCTACCACAGCCATATCATAGATCATTTCACTCATGGTTTTGTTCTCCTTGCCGGCTGCCCGTTGCACCGGGCGGCCTTTTCCACAATATACCATATATAGGGTCCCTTGTCGAGAGTTTACCCAATTTCCGGCATTTTCTTCCGGGCTGACAAAAGAAAACCCTCCGTGTTGTCCGTCACGGAGGGCTTTTGCCGGGGATGGTTGGGGGACTTCCCCGGCCACACAGAAAAAGAAGCGCGTCATGCGGGAATGTCAGGATTGGTCGGGTTCCAGATTGAACCAGCTGCAGATGGCCTCATAATAGAGTCGGGCCGCCCGCTGGCAGCCGTCCTCGTCCGCCAGCAGGTCCACGTCGGCGCTGTTGGTGAGGAAGCACTGTTCCGACAGCACCGCCGGACACTGGGCGTATTCCAGTACGCCGAAGGTGGGGTCATCGTGGACGGTGGTATCGTCGGATTCGTAGAGCAGCTTTTCGTTGTCGTCGCCGTAATATAAGTACCGCACGCCGTCCAGTCCCCGGAGCCGCTGGCCCAGATTGCCGAAGCCTTCGGTAAGGCAGCGGGCAAAGCGCAGGCTCTCCTCATGGTTGGCGTCGCCCGGGGGAATGGCATAGCACTCATACCCGGACGTGCCTGCGCTGGAATCGGAATTGCCATGGATGGACAGCAGCAGCTGGGCCCCCTGGGCGGCGGCCCTCTGGGCACGCTCGCTGGGCTTGATGCGGGCACAGTCCGGGTTCTGGCTCTCCTCCTCGGTGATGGTCAGGTAGGGGCTGAACCGGCCGTCCGCCTCCAGCAGGTCGGCCAGCTCATTGGCGGTGCGCCAGGTCATCTCATATTCCCCGAATCCGGGGCCTTCCGACCCACGGTCCACCCCGCCGTGTCCCGGATCAATGGCCACCACCGGCAGCTGTTCCGCCGGGGCGGCCACCACCTTGGCGGCTGCCGGTTCATCCACAGGCAGCTGTTCCGGTTCCGCTGCGAAAATCCGTTCCACGCAGGGCACCAGGAAAAGCACCACCGCAGCCACCACACACGCCAGAGCCGCCAGGATGCCCAGGCGGACCAGACGTCTGGCCCGACGGCGGCGACGGCGCAGGGCATACCAGTCCCGGGAATGCCGTGTATCCCGTCCGGCACGCACCGCTCCCGCCATGTTGGGGCTGCGGCGGGCCTGTGCCGGCTGCGGCCGGCGGTACTGGATCTTGCTCGCCTGACTCATGGATTCCTGCCGGGACATGTGTGTCACCTCTTTTGTACTTCCTGGACCGTTTGTGCGGGTATGACCCGCGGTGTAATTGGTAGTATAAGGCAGGTTTGTGTCCGACTTGTTTCCGGATCGGACAAATTTCTGCGCCCTTTCCTTTATTCAGTGGGGTTTCGGGGGGCAAATGTTACACATGCTGCCTTCTTTTTTTGCTTGCACCCTTTATGACGTTCCTCGAAGCCGAAAAGTCTCACCCTGCCCGAAAAAAAGAGCCGGTGCAGAAGCACCGGCTCTTTGCCGTATATCCGGGTGGTCAGAGGGTAGGCGCATACACGCAGCTGACATTCTTGCCCTTGTGTTTGGCCGCATACAGGGCCTCGTCCGCCCGCTGGAACAGGCCGCGCACCGTATCATCCGGCTGTTTGGAGGCGATCCCAATGGAGATGTGCACCGGCCGGCCGATGGTGGCGCCCGCACCGCCGTTGATCTTGCCGATGATACGCTGGGCAATGCGCTCGGCGATCTCATCGGTGGTCACGCCCGGGCAGAGAACGGCGAACTCGTCACCGCCCACGCGGCCCAGCACGTCCACACGGCGGGTGGCTTCGTGGAGGAGCCGCCCCACCTGTTTGAGGACTTCGTCCCCGGCCAGATGGCCGAAAGTATCGTTGATCTGTTTGAAATCGTCCAGATCCAGCACCATCAGGTAGAGTGCCCCCTCCTTCAGCCGGGATTCGCACTGCTCAAAGAAGGCACGGTGGTTATACAGGCCGGTCACCGGATCGGTGTTGGCCAGCTCGGTCATGCGGGCTGCCAGCCGCTGGGTCTCCCGGATCTTCTCGCTGAGGGTCTTGGGGTAAAATTCTCCGTAGGCCTGTTCCTTGTAGGGGACCGACTGGTGAATATGTACGATCTTCCAGTCCTCGCCCCGTCTGGCGTAGACCACGCTGAACCGGATGTCCATATCCATGCCGGCGTCATCCTGGCCGTTCCGGACATGGAAGCCGCCGTAGACCAGGTGGGTATCCGGGCTCAACGCACTCTCCTGGTACCACTCATCCAGCAAGACAAAGGTGATCTGCTCGGTCTGGGCGCATTCCTCGTCCAGTGCCTGCATCAGCATTTCACCGGAGGTGTAGAATTCATGTTTGCCCGTACCGATCACCACACAAGCCGGGTCGATCATGGGGTACAGGCGGGAGAAGTCCTCCTTGGTGCGGTGGAACACATAGATATGCCACAGTTGTCGGGTCATCCCGCAGAAATCTGTCATGTGCGGTTGCTCCTCTGCCAAAAAATCAATAGTTCTTTTTTATTATGGTGGATATGCCGGACGATGTCAAGCTGAGAAAGGGCGGTTTCACACAAAAAAACGGACCTGCTCTTTCCGGAAAGAGCAGGTCCCGGTGTTACTTTTTCACTGTGCGGTCAGCGGCTGACGCCGAAGGCGCCAAAGCCCGGATAGACCGCCGAAGCGCCCAGCTGTTCCTCGATGCGCAGCAGCCGGTTGTACTTGGCCACCCGCTCGCTGCGGCTGGGGGCGCCGGTCTTGATCTGGCAGGTGTTCAGGGCCACGGCCAGGTCGGCGATGGTGGTGTCCTCGGTCTCGCCGGAACGGTGGGAGGAGATGGCGGTGTAGCCGGCCTTGTGGGCCATCTTGATGGCTTCCAGGGTCTCGGACACCGAGCCGATCTGGTTGAGCTTGATGAGGATGGAGTTGCCGCATCCCAGCGCAATGCCCTTGGCCAGACGCTCGGTGTTGGTGACAAAGAGGTCGTCCCCCACCAGCTGGACCCTGCCGCCCAGTTCTTTGGTCAACAGCTGCCAGCCTTCCCAGTCTTCCTCGTCCAGACCGTCCTCCAGGGACCAGATGGGATACTTTTCGGTCAGGTCCTTCCAGTGGGCCACCAGCTCAGCGGAGGTATAGGTCTTGCCGCACTTGGGCAGCCTGTACTCGCCCTTGGTGCCGCTCTTCCACTCACTGGCGGCGGCATCCATGGCCAGCACAAAGTCCTTGCCGGGGGTGTAGCCCGCCTGTTCGATGGCTTCCAGAATGACCTGGATGGCTTCCTCATCGCTGGCCAGGTCGGGGGCAAAGCCGCCCTCATCCCCCACGGCGGTGGCCAGCCCCCGGCTCTTGAGCAGGGCCTGCAGGGCGTGGAAGACCTCGGTGCAGGCGCGCAGCCCCTCCGAAAAAGAGGGCAGCCCGACGGGCATGATCATGAATTCCTGCACGTCCACCGTGTTGGCCGCGTGGGCGCCGCCGTTGAGGATGTTCATCATGGGCACCGGCAGCCGGTTGGCGTTGACACCGCCCAGGAAGCGGTAGAGGGGGATATCCAGCGCCGCGGCGGCGGCCCGGGCGCTGGCGATGGACACAGCCAGGATAGCATTGGCCCCCAGGCTGGATTTGTCCTTGGTGCCGTCGGCGGCGATCATGGCCGCGTCGATGGCATAGATATCCGAAGCGTCCATGCCGGCGAGGGCGTCGTTGATGACGGTGTTGATGTTCTCCACCGCCCTGGTCACCCCCTTGCCGCCGTAGCGGGACTTGTCCCCGTCCCGCAGTTCCAGGGCCTCAAACTCGCCGGTGGAGGCGCCGCTGGGCGCCGCGCCCCGGCCCACAGTGCCGTCGGCCAGCCAGACTTCCGCCTCCACGGTGGGATTGCCCCGGGAGTCGATGATCTGGCGGCCCAGGACCTTTTCTATACTGAGGTGTTTCATTGGTGTACCTTCCTTTCCTGAACGCCCGCCTGTTGTTGCAGGTGAGCGATAGCGCTTATTAGTTAGTTATATCTAACTAACCGCAGTATATCCGATTTCACTGCAGGATGCAACCCCTGCACGGAAATTCTGGGCGGGAAGGGCGTAGTTTATGCGCAAGGCAGGCAATCTTTGGCTTTGCTTATACAAATTTCCCGGCGCAGAAACCTTCGTGCCGGGGAATTTCCTGTTTGTATCATATGGCGCAGTGGGTTTACAGCGCCGCCGTCAGCAGTTCCGGAGCCGCTTCGGCAAAGGCGGCGGCCGCCTTGGCAAACGTTTCCTCGCTTTCCGCCGTGCCGTTCAGCTGCACCAATATGTTCCCGTCCAGCGTACCGGACAGGCTGTACACCGTGCGCCCGTTTTCCTCCGCCACCGACACGGACTGCTGCTCAAAGGTGTAGGCTGCCCCCGCTTCCGGCCAGACCCGCAGACCAATCAGGCAGAGATTCATGTGGCTTTCTCCGCTGCGGTAGACCAGCGTCACCCCCTGCAGGGCCTCGCTGGTGGTCTGGTACCGGCGCACGGTGTTGTCTCCCGCCTGGGCCGCCGGGTCCACCCGGAAGCCCACCTGTATCTGTTCCAGCGTGTAGTCCCCCACCTGCTGCCGGGGCAGCGTAGCTTCAGGGAAGGTTTCCAGAAACATCTGGGGATCATACCGCCCCGTCTCAGGGTTTTCGGCCACCGAGCCGTCGGGAAGCAGCACATACTCCCCCGGAGCCAGCTGTGCCTCCACCGCCTGCCGGTAGGCGGTCCGGCCCTCCTCATCCAGCGTGGTATATTCTTCCTGTGGCCAGGCCAGTTCCGTCATCGTCCCTTCTTCCGGTTGATGTTCGGGAGATCGGGTGCTGACCGGGGCGGCGGAGATGGGATCTGCCTGCGTTTCTTTTGGGGTGCAGGCAGGCAAAAGCAGCACACAGCTGCACAGCAGGGCGGCAAGTTGCAACAGCTTCATAGGGTCCTCCTTCTCATGGTCGCGGGTTTGCTCCTTTTACCATACAGACGAAGCGACTTTGTTTTTGTGACACCTTTCTTCACGATTTTGTTTTGATGCCGTTGGCCACCCGTACCAGCTCATCCAGCGGCAGGTCGCCTTCCAGCGTATGGTGGACCCCGCCGGATTCCCAGAACAGGATATAGTCGGTACCCCCGTCCACCCGGGACAGGATGCCAAGAGTTGCCTGTCCCCGGTCCAGATCCAGGGTGGTGTATACCGCGCCCCGGCGGGTGTAGCTTGCCGTTTCCTCCGGGCGGGCAGTGCACAGGGTCAACGCATAGCGGCGGTCCGCGCCGTACATTCGGCCGGTATACTCGGCATGGACTTCGGTTTTGGTATCATAGGAAGTTTCTGTATCCCGGTTGAACCCCGCCGGGACATAGGTGTCTGTGTAATCTTCCGGCAGAGAGTCCAGCGGTTCGCCTTCCACCTCATAAGTCAGGGTGACTTCCCTACGTCCCCAGCTGAGCACCGCCCGGTATACCGCACCCCGCACATCGGCATTGGCGGCCAGCGCCCCCGCAAAAATCAGAATGGTCAGCAACGCCACCACCAGCAGATTGCGCAGCCGCAGCCGGCGGCGCGAGGCCGGCGCTCCCTGCCGTCGCCATGCCCGCCGCCGGACGGACAATGCCCGGAAAAAACGCTTGTCCCACCCGGAAGTATCCGGGTACAATTCCCGCAGTTCCCGGTCCGAGGGGCGGGCGGCATCCTCTATATCCGCCTGTTGGCGCAAAGCCATGCACAGAGCAGCATCAAAGGAAACCGCAGGCAGATTCTGTTCAGTCATCCCGGTTCAGCTCCTTCCACAAGCGGGCTCGGGCCCGCTGCAACCGTTTGCGGGTCGCCGCCTCGTTCACACCCAGGACTTCGGCCATCTGTGCCCCGGATATTCCCCGTGACGCCAGTTCCAAAAGGATACGGTCCTTTTCGGGCAATCGGGATACCAGCTCCAGCAGCCGTGCCAGCTGTTCCCCCGCCACCACCGCATCCTCCGGCACAGGGGCCGGGTCTGCCCCGGTATCGGGCTCCGGGTCCGGGGTTTCAGGACCGGTGCGGCGCAGCTGGTCCAACGCCCGGCTGCGGGCCACCAACACCAGATACCGCCGGACCCGTCGGTCGTCAGCAGTGTCGATAGCCGAGAAGTGCCGTGCCAGATAGAAGAACGCTTCCTGCATCACGTCCTCCGCCAGATGTTCGTCCCGCAGAATGGTATAGGCGGTATGAAATACCAGACGCTTGCAGGCGTGCCAGATCTCCTCAAACCGGCGCTGATCGTCGGCGTTTTCCAGGCAGGCCAGATACAGCGCGATCATGGCGGACCTCCTTTTTTTGCAGTCTTTATGGTTTTTATAGCATCTTCCGCCTCAAAACGCAAGGTGGCCCGCCGGGAAAATTCCCGGCGGGCCGCCGCATGATTACCACAAGATTCAGAACAGGAAGAAGAGCACCACATGGGACAGGGGGGCCGCCAGAGCCATCATGATCACCGCAAACAGGGTGATCTCGGTATACCGCAGTCGGGCTGCGCCCGCCGGCAGGGCCGGGGTCTCCTCATCCGGCCGGGGGGTGCCCAGCACCCACAGCAGGGCGAAGAGGACCATCACCAGGGGGAAGAGCATGGACACCCGGATGGACACCACCGCCTGCACCAGGTAGCTGCACAGAGCCAGCAGCACCGGGGCCGCACCGGGGCGGTTCCAGGCCCGGAAGCCCCGGCGCAGATGCACCGCCACAAAGCCCACCCAGGCCGCCAGACCCAGGATACCGGTGGTGAGCAGCTGCTCCAGGTACTCGTTGTGGGCGGCGTAGAAGGTATTCATCCGGTCGGTGAGGCTGTCCCCTGCCCAGGCCACCATAGCCTTGTGCATGGTGCCGGGGCCGTACCCCAGCAGCAGACGCCACCAGGGTGCGCTGCTCCAGGTGCCCCAGGCAGCCCGCCAGCAGGTGCCGCGGTAGGTGCCCCAGTCATCGTTGAAAACCAGGAAGTTGTCCAGCTTGCCCAGGGCCGGGAACCCGTCCCACAGATTGGCCAGCAGGAACAGCACCGCCACCGCTGCCACGCAGACGGCGGTCATGATCCGGCCCACCAGGCACAGGCTGCGTTCCGCCTTGCCCCGCCGGACCCGCCAGTAGAGCAGCCCCCACACGGCGGCGCAGAACACGATCCCCGGAATGGCCAGTTCCGGGTCCCCGAAATGGGACAGCAGGGACCGGCCGCCCTGGGTGTAGACGGTGGCCCGCATATGGTGCATCCAGGCCGCCCAGGCGAAGAAAGCCAGACCGATGAGGGCACCCCGGCGTACCATGCGGGTGTCAAAGTTTTTGTGGCAGACCAGCACCATAGCCGCAGCCACCACCCCCAGGGTCAGGGCTTCGGCATCCACCACCGCCAGGGCCAGTCCGCCGAAGACCATGGGAATCCCGTAGGCGATATTCTGGGCGCGGCCTTTGGCGGTGAGCCATGCGTAAAAGACAATGGGCAGCACGATGGCAAAGAATCCGGCATTGAAGTCCTTCTGCCCCAGGGTGGAGAAGAACTGGGCCCGCTCCACCACCGCCGTATCCCGGTACGCACCGATGAGGTCGATGTTGAAGATGTTGAGCACATACAGCACCGTGACGATGGAAGCCGTGACCCCCACCCCGAAAAAGAGGAAGTTCATATCCCCCGTCGGAGCAAAAGCCCGGACGCAGAGATACGCCAGGGCCGTGATGACCACCAGGGCGAAGCCGCCGTAGTAGCCGCCCAGCCCCCACAGGGAGGAGACCGGCGCAATGGAGGTCACCGTGGACAAAAGACCGGTGAGGGCGAAGGCGCCCAGCCAGAGAGTGCCGGTATCCCGTCTGGCAAAGCGGCCGGCCGGGACCTTGCCGCCGATGAGCAGGCAGGCCCCCAGGGCGGCGGCGAAGAGCAGGATCAGGGTGAAGCCGCCGGAAAACTTGGTCAGACCCAGGTTGGAGAACCGGTCGATATACAAGGGAAAGATGCACAGCACCGCCGTGAGCAGGGCGGTGGCGGTGGATGCCGTCATCCGGGCCAGATCCTGCTGCTGACGCTGTCGGGCAGATTGGGTATGCTTGGGCATGAAAACAAAAGACCTCCTGAGAGTGAAATGACAAAAAAGAAGGCGGCCGCCGGACTGTGTCCGGGGTCACCTAGCTATTTTACCTTCCTGTGCCTTTTTTTGCAACCGTTGTACCATTTTGACACAAAGGTTTTACAAGTGCGAAGCAGACCAGCCCCGCGGCGGCGCTGAGTCCCGCCGCCCAATGTCGGGCTCCCATGGGCAGCAGCTGGCTGCCCGCGTAGCTGAGCAGGCTGCCGGCGCTCATGCCCAGGGCCAGGAAACCGTAATTCACCCCCGCATGGCGCAGCCCGAACAGGTCGGTGTTCAGGGAAGGCTGCACCGCCGCCCCGCCGGAGTAGAAGAAGGTCAGCAGGGCGTAGGCGGCGGCCACCCACCAGTTCTGCGCCAGGGCGAAGAAGGCCGAACCGATGCCCAGCCCCGCGTACACCCCGTACAGCACCGGCTTGCGTCCCGCCTTGTCGCTGAGGGCCGGACAGGCCAGACGGCCTGCCGCGGAAGCCGCCGCCCCGATGACCACACACAGCGGGGCCAGGTTTTCCGCCATGCCCCGGTCGGCGGCGATCTGTAAAAGGTCCGGGCTGAAGAGCAGCACCGGCGGCGCCGCCAGCGCCACCCCCGCCACGCAGAGCTTGTACTGCGCCGTGCGCACCATGGCTTTGGGGGGCAGGTCGGCGGCGGTGCCCGCCGG
>PPYE01047453.1_pt1 | contig 15011 bp, 14 predicted proteins | sample 1559881 | NCBI WGS metagenome assembly PPYE01 (sample SAMN08240022, study PRJNA423297) | Human gut metagenome, whole genome shotgun sequencing project. | reverse complement strand
CATCTGCATCATGGGCGGCCTCATTGCCATCCTTTTATTCGGCAAGCGGATCCAGATGGGGCTGACCAAGGCCAGAAGCAAGCACGGAGAACTGGGGGCCCTGATCACCGGCGTTCTTTCCCTGGCCATCATCGAGGCCTTCCTTCCCATGCAGTTAATGAAGGGCAAGGTACACCTGGCCGTTGTATTTACGTCCTGCATCATCGTTCTGATCCATTTACAGATCATCAAGCGGTTCAAATGCCTGTGGCTCAGGAACTTTGTCATGGCAAACACCCTGCTCCTGGGCATGGCGTCCTCGCTGGTCTGGATCAGGATACTTGGTTAATTTAGGAGGAACACAATATGGATAAAAAATACGAAGACAGTATTCACCGGACCGGACGGATCGGCATCATCATCGGGATCATACTCATGCTGGGGATCCCGGCGGTCATTTCCAGCGTATACGACGTATGGCCGGAAAGCGCGGCCCAGGTCATCACCGCAGGCAGCGGCCTGCTGGCCGTGTTCATTCCCACCTGTATCGCCGAGGTATTCAGCTATACCCCGATCCTGGGCTCCTCCGCGTATATCACCTTTCTGACAGGCAATGTCATGAACCTGAAGGTCCCCGTTGTGGTAAATGCCCAGATCATGTCCGACACAGCCTCCGGTACAGAAGAAGGAGACGCAGTGGCCACCATCGGTGTAGCCGTGTCCTCCATCGTCACCACCCTGATCATCGCCGGCGGCGTGCTGCTCCTGGTGCCCTTACGTCCCATCCTCACCAGCCCCACGGTGCAGACGGCCACCACCTATCTGCTCCCGGCTCTGTTCGGCGGCATCTTTTTAAGCTTCGTGAACAACGACTGCGGCGACTATGTTGCCAAAGGAAAGCCGCTGACCATGATCCTCCCGCTCTTAGTGGTGTTCGGCGTCAACGCCGTGTTCCCTCTGGCAGGAATGGAGGGCTTTGTGGTGCTGATCTGTATGGTCCTCACGGTACTCTGCGCCGTTGTGCTCTATAAGGCCGGGATCATTAAGATGACTCCAAAGGAAAAGAAGAAAAAAGCCTGATGCAAAAGGGGCTGTTGTAAAGCCGAATCCGCGCTTTTACAACAGCCCCTCTTTTTTATTCCTTTTTCTCAGGCTTACGCAGGCCCCTGGTATTTTTCTCCACCAGCCGCCTGGTCACCATGACCATATGGCCGCAGCCCAGGCATTTCAGCCGGAAGTCTGCGCCCACCCTCAGGATCTCCCATTCCTGGCTTCCGCAGGGATGGGGCTTTTTTAATTTGACGATATCTCCTACTTCATACTCCATCGGATCCCTCCCTATGTTTCCTGCCCGTCCTTTACTGCCCGAGCGCTGCACGGATTTCCTTCCGCACATCTTCTCCCAGAGGCGGGAGCTTCAGAGCTGCCAGGCTGCTGTCCAGCTGGGCCGTACTGCTGGCCCCGACCAGAACAGAAGTCACCTCCGGCCTCCGTAAGATCCAGGCCAGGGCCATCTGGGCCAGGGTCATTCCGCCCGCTCTGGCAATGTCGTTTAACTTCTTTATTTTTCCCAGCGTCTCCGCATCCAGATATCTGGCTGCCACGGTGCTCCCCTCCCGGGCCGCCCGGGAACCGGCCGGGATCCCCCGGAGGTATTTGTCCGTCAGCGCGCCCTGGGCCAGAGGCGAAAAGCAGATGCAGCCCACGCCATTCTCTGAAAGGACGGGAAACAGGCCGTCCTCCGCCTGGCGCTCCAGAAGGTTGTAGCGCACCTGATGGATCAGGCACGGCGTATGGTTCTCCCTTAAAAGCTTCACTGCCGCAGCAGTCTGCTCCGCATTATAATTGGAGATTCCCACATACAGAGCCTTTCCCTGGCGCACCATATCGCTTAAGGCCTCCATGGTCTCTTCCAGGGGCGTTTCCGGATCTGGCCGGTGATGGTAAAAAATATCCACGTAATCCAGGCCCATGCGCCTTAAGCTCTGATCCAGGCTGGCCATGAGATATTTCCTGGAGCCCCAGTTTCCATAGGGCCCCTGCCACATATCGTACCCGGCCTTGGTGGAGACGGCCAGCTCGTCCCGGTACGGTCCCAGACAATCCTTTAAGGCCCGGCCAAAGTTCTCCTCTGCCAGTCCCCTGGCCGGATGGCCGTAATTGTTGGCCAGATCAAAGTGGGTGATGCCCCGGTCGAACGCATGGCACAGGATCTCCTCCTGCTCCTTAAGAGTCTTTTCAGTCCCGAAATTCTGCCACAGTCCCAGGGACATGGCAGGGAGCTTAAGGCCGCTCCTTCCGCAGCGCTTATATTCCATTCCTTCATAACGCCGTTCTGACGGCTGATACATACCCGGTCACTCCTTTCTGTCCCGGAGCTTAAACTCCGGCCGCGTCTCCCAGGATCTCTCCAATGGGACCGCTGATCACCAGATCCGCCCGGCTGTCCATGGGCGTCACGGATTTATTGATCAGCACCAGCTTTTTTCCCCCATAGTAGTCGATGAGCCCGGCCGCCGGATACACCGTTAAGGAGGTTCCTCCGATGATCAGGACATCGGCATTGGAAATATAATAAACGGCCTTCTGGAGTGTATGCTGGTCCAGCCCCTCTTCATAGAGGACCACATCCGGCTTGATGACGCCGCCGCAGGTACATCTGGGAACGCCCTCTGACTCCAGGACCGCCTCCAGGCCATAAAATTTTCCGCATTTTGTACAGTAATTCCTGAGCACCGAGCCGTGCAGCTCCAGCACCTCCCGGCTCCCGGCCTTCTGATGGAGGCCGTCGATGTTCTGGGTGATCACTGCCCGGAGCCTTCCCTCCTGCTCCAGCTTTGCCAGGGCCTTATGGGCCCGGTTGGGCTCCGCATCGGGGAACAGCATCTTATTCCGGTAAAACCGGTAAAATTCCTCGGGTCTTCCCATATAGAAGGTGTGGCTCAGAATGGTCTCCGGCGGGTATGCATACTGCTGGTTATACAGACCGTCAGTACTCCGGAAATCCGGGATCTTACTCTCGGTGGACACGCCTGCACCGCCAAAAAATACGATATTCTCACTCTCAGAAAGCCACTGCTTCAAAGTTTCGCGTTCTGTCATCTCTGGCACTCCTTTCCCCGGGCTGAACACCCGAAATGGATCCCCCCGGCCCCGGAACGGCCCCTAAACCACCTCGTCCAGAAAAACTCCGTGGAACGGCTCGATATACTGGCCGTAAGGAACGTTTTCCACCTGCTCAGGCAGGGCATACCCGAACAGCCACTGGGTCAGCTCTGCGATGGTGAACACCTCCATTTTTCCCTTGGCAATGAACCGGGATTCCTGGATGATCTCAGAGCCGCTCTTATTTAACTTCCAGATCCATGCGCCCTGGTTCTGGGGAATAAACAGGTCATGGATCCCGATCTCAACGGTCACCTCATCCTCCGGACATGCCTCTGAAAGGCGGATATTTTTTACAAATTCCGGCATACATACGATCCGGGCCATGATGGCCGGCTTTGTACCCGCCAGGGTCCGGTAGCGCTCCCCTGTATACAGATACCGCAGCTCCCGTTCCTTAAGCCCCCATTCGCTTTCCATGCCGATGAACCAGTCGTCCTCATAGATCAGGTTCACAAAGCCGTTCTCACTCTTCAGCTCCTTTTCCATCCGTTCCAGGTAAGCCGGATCCCGGACGGCAAACACCTCATACTGGCGCTTCAGCCAGGCATTCTGCCAGTCGGCCAGCTCCTTATACAGGGCGCTCCCCTCCAGAGGCGTCCTCCGAAGGTCCTTATTGTAGCCCAGGACCCACCGGGGCTGGTCGAAAACAAACCGGAAATCATACGGATAATACAAGGATTCCCGGGCAGGCATCAGAAATGCAAAGGGCATCCGCTCCTCCTGCATGTCCCGCAGCATGGTCAGCAGCAGGCTCCTCATATGGCCCTTGTGACGCTCGCTGACCGCCGTTGCCACGCCTACGATATAGTCGCAGGTCCTCACATCCCCCCGCATGGAGACCGCGTAGGGATTCCTCTGGAGCATGGCCACGATCCGCCCCTCCTCCTCACAGACCAGGATCCGGTTGTCCTTTGTTTTTTCCTTATAATAATAGTCTCCGAAGGATACGGAATCCTCTGGAAACGCCTCGTTCCAGAGCGCTCTTGTCCTTCCTTTTTCTTCTGCTTCCAGATATCGGATCATAACCTGTTTTCTTCCTTCCCCCGGCCCTCCTCCGGCCACAGCTGCCGGATCCTGAATTTTCTGGCGAATTCCATGGGCTCATAGGACAGCTTGGCCTGGCGCAGCGCCGGAAGCCCCATGTCGTCCTCCCGGTTCACGATCTCCGCCTCGGGAAATTCATGGATCAGGAACTGCTGGTTGATGAACTGATAAAGCCCCCGGATCTCCGGATTCGCCTTTTCGATATGGATAATGGCCATTTTTTCTTTTTCGTTGTAGCTGCCGATGGCAAAGGCCTCCAGCCGGCCGTCGATGTAAATGCCGCCCATGTGTACATGGAACGCACTGCAGTTTCTTAATATATCGTGGATCCCTTCCACCTCATAGTCCAGGTGGCCCTCCACCTCCTGTCCCTTCTGGGCTCTCCATTTATCCAGGAACTGCCACACATCCAGACCGTCGGAGCAGCACAGGGTCCTGTACTCATACCGGCCGGCGTACTCTCTTTTTAAATAGTTGATGTGGTTTTTCTTCTTCCCCAGCTTTTTCCCGGATAAAACCTTCAGTGACTCCGCACTATAAATATAATCCCTGGCATCCGGAAGTTCTTCCACCGAATACCGGTCTTCTGGGAGCCTTAAATACTCCACCGCCTCCTCATCCGCCAGAAAGATCTCCAGCGGCAGATGGAGTTCCTCATTAAAATACTGCTCCAGCTCTTTAAAATAATGGGGCAGGTCCTCCAGGCCGCAGACCGGAAGGGCAGCGTAGTCCTTTCCGTCGATGTTCATGGTCCAGAGGACAGCTTTTCCATCCCGTTCACAGAAACGGATGTGGTAATAGCCTCCCCAGAGAAAATTGTCCATGATCGTGCTGTCGCAGGTCCGGTCATGGCGCTTTCCATAATATCCTGCCAGCGTTTCCACATGCTCCGCACGGAAATTCTCAAATTTCAGATCCATAATCGTCCTTTCATGACAGCTGCGGCCCCAGGCGTCCGGCCAGTCCGGCCCGCAGCTCCATATATCCCCGGCGCCGGGTCTCCTTCCCCGGCATCCGCATATTCCGGGCGCGGCGGCGACCCCGTCCTCCCGGTTATCTCAGCGTTCATTTTATCACATTTTTCTGTGTAAGGGAAGGATAACAAAATTACTTTTTCCTATTGACTTTTAAAGGCCGGCGAGTATAATTTATTTTAGTAAATATCGCAATACGGAACTGAGTTTCATATTGTGAAACCTTGTACCGCATGACAGAATTGTGACCCGAATTTTTATATCCCTTTCCATTAAATAAAGCAAAGGAGAAACGAAATATGAACGAAGTTTTAGAAAAGATCCAGAAGATCGGTATCGTTCCGGTGGTGGTCCTTGATGACGCCAAGGACGCCGCCCCCCTGGCTAAGGCTCTCTGCGAAGGCGGACTGCCCTGTGCAGAGGTCACCTTCCGTACCGCCGCCGCTGAGGAGTCCATCCGCATCATGGCGAAGGAATTCCCGGATATGTTAGTGGGCGCAGGCACAGTCCTCACCACCGAGCAGGTGGACCGCGCAGTGAACGCCGGAGCAAAATTCATCGTAAGCCCCGGTCTGAACCCCACAGTAGTAAAATACTGTGTCGATAAGGGGATCCCGGTAACACCCGGCACCTCCAATCCCAGCGATGTGGAAATGGCCATCTCTCTCGGTCTTGATGTGGTGAAGTTCTTCCCGGCTGAACAGGCCGGCGGCATCAACATGATCAAGGCCATGGCCGCTCCCTATACACAGATGAAATTCATGCCCACCGGCGGCATCAACGCAAAGAACATCAATTCCTACCTGGCCTTCGATAAGATCCTGGCCTGCGGCGGAAGCTGGATGGTGAAAAAAGATCTGGTTGCAGCCGGAGAATTCGATAAGATCCGCGATCTGACAAAGGAAGCCGTCCAGACCATGCTGGGCTTTGAATTGGCCCATATCGGCATCAACTGCGAGAACGAGGAGCAGGCAGACCAGACAGCCTCTGCCTTCGACGGCCTCTTCGGCTTCACAAAGAAGTCCGGAAACAGCTCCGTATTTGCCGGAACAGCCGTAGAATGTATGAAAGCGCCGGGCCTTGGCGCAAAGGGCCACATCGCAGTTTCCACCAACTCCGTTGCGCGTGCGAAAAATTATCTGGAAATGATGGGCTATAAATTCAAAGAAGAAACCGCAAAATTCAAAGGCGACAAGCTGACCGCCATTTATCTGGAGAATGAGATCGGCGGATTCGCAGTACATTTAGTTCAGAAGTAAAGGAGAATTTTATCATGGCAAAGAGAGTTATTACATTTGGTGAGATCATGCTCCGTCTCGCTCCCGAGGGCTACTACCGTTTCGTTCAGGCCAACAGCTTTGGTGCCACCTACGGCGGCGGCGAAGCCAACGTGGCTGTTTCCCTGGCAAACTATGGCATGGACGCCGCTTTTGTTACAAAGCTTCCGAAGCATGAGATCGGCCAGGCCGCTGTCAACGAGTTAAGAAAATACGGCGTAGATACAAAGGACATCGCCCGCGGCGGCGACCGTGTGGGTATCTACTTCCTGGAAAAGGGCGCTTCCCAGAGACCGTCCAAGGTCATCTATGACCGTGCCCATTCCGCCATCTCCGAGGCTTCCCCGGAGGACTTCGACTGGGCAAAGATCTTTGAAGGCGCCGACTGGTTCCACTTCACAGGCATCACCCCGGCCCTCAACGACACCGTTGCCGGTATCTGCTTAGAGGCCTGCAAAAAAGCCAAGGAGCTGGGACTTACCGTTTCCTGCGACTTAAATTACAGAAATAAGCTGTGGTCCAAGTCCAAAGCCGGCGAGGTAATGGGCGAGCTGTGCAAATATGTGGACGTCTGCATCGCCAACGAGGAGGATGCTTCCGACGTATTCGGCATCAAGGCTGCCAATACTGACGTGACCACTGGTACTGTAAACCATGAGGGCTACAAGGACGTGGCAAAGCAGTTAGCCGACCGCTTCGGCTTCACAAAGGTCGCCATCACACTCCGTGAGTCCCTTTCCGCCAACGACAACAACTGGTCTGCCATGTTATATGACGGAACCGATTACTACTTCAGCAAAAAATACAAGATGCACATTGTTGACCGCGTAGGCGGCGGCGACAGCTTTGGCGGCGGCCTGATCTATGCATGCTTAAACGGCTATGACGCCCAGAGCACCATCGAATTTGCAGTTGCCGCATCCTGCTTAAAGCACTCCATCGAGGGAGATATGAACATGGTTTCCGTGGACGAGGTTACAAAATTAGCCGGCGGCGACGGATCCGGCCGTGTTCAGAGATAATTTCCTTACTTTGCTGCCCATTTGCCAGTAAGGGCAAGTTTATTCCTCAATATATACCTGAAAACCTCCGGGGCCTGCCAGCCCCGGAGGTTTTCCGTTTTCTATCCCTTCCTTGTGTCTGCCCCGGGCATGTCTCCAGTCTGCGCCTGCTGCGGCTCCCGCACCAGGCAGTACTGCTTCAGTCCCATATCCTTTTCCACGATCCCAAAGGTCTTAAAGCCAAAATGGCTGTAAAAGGACAGGTTCTTTTCGTTGTGGGTCTCCAGGGAGATCAGCATCCGGTGGCTCTCTGAGTAGCGGATCACCTCGTCCATGAGGATCTCCGCCACCCCCGTATGCCTGGCCCCGGGGCTCACTGCCAGGTAAATGATGTGCAGGCGGTTTTCCTGGTGGAGCTGGGCTGTCCACCGGGAATTCAGATAGTCCCGTCCCCGGATGAAATTCCAGAGAGTCTTTAGGCTCCTGTCTTCTTTGATCAGATACTCGTCTGTCTTTAAGGAGGCCCAGGCCTCTGTCAGATAAAAGCGGATGGGATCGTACTCCTCCGCCTCGTCAGAGACCACCAGAAGGCCCTTTAGCTCCGGACTCTCCGCATAGATCTCGCATGTCTCATAAAATTCATTCAGATCGCACTCAAATAACTCCGGCATCAGCCGCTTCCTGGTTTCCGGATCCGGGATCAGCGTATGATACAGCGGATCCTCCGCAAAGCACTCTGTCAGCATTTTCTGGAGTCTGGGCAGATCCTCTCTCTGTACTCGATACAACGCACTGGTTTCCATAATTCTTTCCTACTCCTCTTTCGCCTTTCTCAAGCCCTCTGTCAGCGTATCCACAGCCTGGATCATATACCGGATATCATCGTCAAAGCAGCCAAGTGCCTGGCGCTCCATGGCCTTCAGGGCCTCCAGCTCTGGCTCCACCTCTGTATTCCGGGTCTGTTCCTTTTCCATAAGGCTGCGAACCTGCTCTGACAGATCCAGATGGTGGACGATCCTTCCGGCCCCCCACTGGAGCCGGTCCTTCTCCTGGTTCATCACGTATTCCGTAAAGTAACGATATACCTGGTCGTCAAACTGGAAGGCATATTTGTTGTTATCCACCTGGTACAGGGCCTCCAGGGCGCCCCGGACGTTTTTGTCCTCCAGCTGCCGGACCGCCTCACCCAGATACCGCAGATTGGTCTGGGACGCCTCGTGGGGGAATAAAACCTCATCGTGCCAGTTGAGCCGCACAAAATATCCCTGGGCCTTTTTAAAGAGATACAGAAGCTGGCTCTGGAGCCTTCTGTCCCGCTCCGGCTCCCCATTTCCGGTATTGGCCGTCCGCACAGCCTCGTAGACCTCCCGGGCCAGCCTCTCTCCCTCCTCCAGCTTCTCCATCAGGGTCTTTAATGCATTTTCGTCTTCCCGCCCGGTCACCGGGCGGACACTTTCTCTCAAGGCCCGGAAGGTCCGTTCCAGGTTCACCGGAGCCACGTTCACCCGGTCCAGGGCCATCAAAAGAAGTCCGTAAAGCTCGTGATGGAACCGGTATGCCGCCTCGTCGTAAAACTCGTCCCGGTCAAACTGGGAATGATAATGGGTCTCCATGAATCCGGCGCTGCTGAATTCATTGACCATGGACGGGATCCCGGAAATAGCCATGGAAAAATCGTCGGACCAGGTTTCGATGGGGCAGTGGACCCGCAGCCCCTGGGGATATACGTTCGTGGGATCCACCGGCAGCTTTTCCACAAATTCCTTTAAAAAATCCTCATATTCATAAGTAGAACGGATGGCGTCCCAGGCATTGTGGGCGTAGGCCGGAAGCTCAAAATTCAGATCCGCAATGACCTTCCCCGGCCAGTCAGGCCGCAGCTTGAAGACCTGCTGCCAGGCTCCCGTGGACCAATCGTATTTGGAATTGACGATCCCCCATTCCTCCGCCGCCATGGCGCAGAACACCAGAGTCTTTCTGGGCCGATATCCGGTTTCCAGAAGAGCCCTGGCGATCCCCAGCATCATGGCCACCGCACAGTTATCGTCCTGGAACCCGTCATAATAGGAATCGTAATGGGCGCTTAAGAGGATCATGTCCTCCTCTCTCCCTGGGATCGTTCCCCAGATATTATAGGACTCGGTCTGCTCCAGGATCCGGGAGCTGGCGTCAAATTCCACTATGAGCCGTTCCTCCTCCTGAAGCGCCGCCTTTAATACAGCCGCATCCTTCTGGGAGATGGAGAACGCCGGGGCATCCTTGGACCCGGCGATATCCTGGGCGTTCAGCGCCTCTCCGTCGATCTCCCCATAGCCGTTGTCCTGGACCGCGATCACCGCCGCCGCTCCTTTTAAATGGGCCTGGTACACAGGGAAGTTGATCCACCACTCGTCCCTCTGGTTAATGTCCACCAGCACCAGGCAGCCGCGCACGTCCCGGCCTGCATAGTCCTGGGCTCCGCCCCGGCCCGCATAGACCAGGGGGAATTTCTGAAATCCCCCGGTCACAAACTGGGTCTGGTAGGCTCCCAGCTGGAAGACATGGTCCTCTCCCCCCGCATCCTGAAAGCGCAGTACTGCCTTTTCAAATTCCCATCCGTCCAGACACAGCTGGTCCTTATGGATATCCTTAAGGCCGATGTGCTCCATCTCCTGCCTCAGCATTTCTCCAGTCTCATACTCAGCTCTGGATCCAGCGGTACGGAACCCCAGTACCGGGTTACTCTTTATCCTCTCCATGGCCTTGGCCAGACCATAGGAATAAGAAACATCCACTGCCTCCAGATATTTTTGCTCCTGCTCTTTTTCCTTTTCGTTCACCTTGCCGCCTCCTTCGATCCTGTCAGCCGGAAGCACCTGCTGTCCGCAGGTTTCCCGGAGCTTCTGTAACAGAAGGTGCCCACAGTTTCCTGCAGACACCCTCTTATTCCCGCCTAATAAAAGCAGAGGATCGGTATTCCTTTGTATGCATGCTCAAAGATCACGGCTGCCGTTTTCGGCGGTATATTGATACAGCCATGGGAGCCGTTATTCTTATAGATCTCGCCGCCGAACTTACCGCGCCAGTTGGCGTCGTGGAGTCCGATGCCGCCGTTGAAGGGCATCCAGTAAGAAACGGGACTTTCATAGGAGTAGGTTCCGTCTGCCCGCTTCGGGCCCCGCAGTACCCGGTCTCTTTCCTTATAATAAAGGGTGTAAAGTCCCTCCGGCGTGGTCCAGCCCCTTGACACGTTTCCTGTGACAATGGGCGCTTCTGCGATCAGAGTCCCATTCTCATACATGTAGATGTGCTGGAGGCCCATATCCACCTCCACATATGTGGTCCCGAAATCGTTCCCAGTCCGGCTGGCCGCTGTGCGGCTGTATGCCGGTTCCCTGGTCTGGTTGGTGCCGTTCTGCACCATCCTGGTCAGAGCCACCGCTTCCTCTGCCTGGTTGATCTGCCAGCCGTAGTCGCCATTTACAGACACCTGGCGTCCGGACGTGCTGGTAAACGTATGGGGCTTTCCATAGGTATCGTATTTATCAGCCAGGTATTTCACATACTCCGCCACCTTCTGCTGGTTCACCTGGACTGTGGACCCGGAAACGCCGTCGATCCATTTGACTGCCTCCAGTCCCGGCAGGATCTCCTGCTGGTCGCCGAATACATAGGTGATATTGATGTCCTTATACCGGTTTAAATTGGCGCACATCTGGTTCAGATCCGCATTGTCCGCAGTGACCTGGATCGTCTTATAGCAGTCCAGATTCTCCACCTTCAAAAGCCGGGTCTGGGAATTTAAGGCATCCTTCACCGCTGCCATGAGCTTATCCATATCGATCTCCGTTCCCTGGACCTCCGGAACGATGGAAAAGGCCTTTCCCTCCTCATAAGGAGTAATATACGCATCACTGGTGGGAGAGGCGTTCTTTACAAACGCCATATTCTCCAAAAGCGCTCTGAGGGCTACCTCGTCGTACTTAAGCACCGCATCCACCGTATACCGGTGCTCTACGCCGGGGCCGCTGACTCTGCCGCCGTCGTTCTCCTCCTTCAGAATGGCCTCCAGGTCCCCGGTCACGTCCACGGTATAGCCAATGGACGTATCAGTGATCGCCTCCCGGACTCCCTCGGTATCCTCGATCTCCAGGGTATAGCCGCCGTTAAAATACCCCTCTATGTACGCCTCAGCGTCAGCCGTGGTCATTCCAGACACTGGTACGCCGTTGATTAATGGTCCCCACCACGAACCGGTGGAAATCCGTGTCCACAGCCGCCATCGATGAAAAGGACACGGCTGCCGTGGTCATAAAGGCCGCCGCCATGGCGGTCAGAAACTTTTCATTTCTCCTCATTAAAATCCTTCCCTTCTGCGGGAGATCATTCCCCGCTGTTTCCCAGGTCCCCCAGCGGAACCTCGGGCTTTTCCGGCTCCCTCAGCGCCTCGGCCACTGCCGCCTCAGCCAGCTTTGCCGGGTCCAGAGGCTTTGTCGGACCCGATGCGGCTCTCTTTGTAATCGGAAGCTGGAGGTTCACTCCCATGGGGTTCACCACCACTCCCCTGGCGCCCTTGGCCAGAGCTCCTGTGATCTTATCCGCCGTCATCACAGACGCCTTAAAGAAATTTTCCCGGTTGAACTTATTGAATTCCAGCATGTCCGTAAAGATCGGCTGGTAGGAATCCCCGTTCTGCTGCTTTAACAGCGGCACGCCGTTTTCCTCATTGAACGGAGCCAGGTAGGTTCCCTTTCCATAATCTGCCAGGATCTCCTCCTGGAGCTCCTGGAGCTCTTTGGGAAGCTTTTCAAATTTCTGTCTGCGGACCTCCTGCATAAAATAAAGCGCCGTCAGATGCAGTCCCGGATTCTCCACCCAGATCTGCCCCTCCTTTAAATTCTGTCCCGGACGGTTCACCAGATCCGCCAACTGCAGCTTATACTCGTCCTCCATATAGCCGTTGAATACCAGGCAGTTGACGCCCATGGTAAACAGGTTGCTGTAAAAATGCAGGAACTGCTTGTTATCGATCTTTGCGATCTGGAGCGGGATCTTCTGATCCAGGAACCGCTGTCCCTCACGCTTGATATCTTCCTCTTTCTCATATAAGAAAACCTCATCGTCAAAGGTTTCCGGGTCACACATTACAAACGGCATCTTCGTGCAGAGGGACATGAGCACAAAAAGCTCCTTCGATGTGCTGAGTTTCTTCATTGCTGCCAGTTTCTCCGCTTTTTCCTTGGTCTGCTTGCCCTGATCCATATTGATTCCCCTTCTGTCTTCTTTATTTACACGACGCCGGAGCCAGGCTCTTTCTGCCCCGCCGCCGTTATATACAGAGACATTATATCGTCTGGGAGAACGGCTGTCAAGAAACAGAGTCCGGCGAAACTCCGGCATTTCCGGCATTTTCTCTTACGAAATTCTGACTTTTTTATCCGCCCTGGATCGCTTTCCCAACTTCTCTGGTCAGGTCGATAAATCTCCTGGAATTCTCCTCGAGCTCTCGAAGGACTGTACGAAATAGCTGTGGCCATCAATTACATCTTCCAAAAACACCCCCATCTGTGCTAAACTATTCCTAGAAAAGGAGGCGGACCCCTATGAAAAAAAGACTTCCCATTGGAAATGATGATTTTGCCGAAGTACGGAGACAGAATCTTTATTTCATAGACAAGAGTTTGATGATCCGGGATTTTCTGGACACTGGAGATAAAGTGACCCTGATCACCCGGCCCAGACGTTTTGGAAAGACTCTGAACATGACCATGCTTCGTGAGTTTTTTGATATTACAAAGGATAGCCGCCAGCTGTTCCAGGGACTTTCTATTATGGATACGGAATATGCCAGCCAGATCAATTCACGCCCTGTTATTTTTTTTACGCTGAAAGACTGCAAGGGAACGACCGCCCAGGAAATGCTGCTTCTTATGAAAAAGCAGATTTATCTGGAATATATGAGATATGAAAAAAATATGAAAGGAAAACTGGATGAGGCCAGTCTGCTGGCCCAAGACTTCCGTGCAATGATCGATGTCCTTAGGGATCCTGCTTCCCTGCCCGTCCTGTTCACAGATTCCATCCGGCTGCTCTGCCAGATCATTCGGGAACAGTACGGAGTACCCCCTCTCCTTCTGATCGATGAATACGATCAGCCCGTCATGTCCAGCTATGAATACGGGTATCATGACTCTGTTGGAAACTTTTTTTCAAATTTCTTTGGAAGCGCTATGAAAGGAAATCCCGATCTGGATCAGGCCCTTCTGACCGGAGTCCAGAGGGTTGCAAAAGAGAGTATCTTTTCCCAGTTTAATAACGTCCGCGTCTATACAGTCCTGCATCGTCAGTACGCTTCCTATTTCGGATTTACATCGTCCGAAACGGAAAAGCTTTTAAAAGATTTTGGCCTTTCCTTAAATCAGAAGGTAAAGGGTAAATATGACGGCTATCTGTTTGGCGGAATCGAAATTTATAATCCATGGTCTCTTTTAAACTATGCCGATTCTGGCGAGCTCCATGGATACTGGGTCAATACATCCTCCAATTACCTTATTAAAAGGACTTTGTCTGAGGCTGATAAGAATTTCTGGACCGACTTTGACCGCCTGGCCTCCGGAAACCAGATTCCTGTCTGGCTTACCCTGGAAACCTCTTATGTCGAACGCGGGAGCACGTACAGTCTATGGGGACTTTTAGTAAATTCCGGATATTTAACGGCACTGGAACGGCTGGACGAAAATACCGTGATCGTCCGCATCCCCAATGATGAGGTAATGTCCGAGTTCCAGGTCCTGATCACTGAACTTGGAGGAATGGATGGTCTGGAGCTTCAGCAGATGTTCTCCTGTCTTCTCCACAGAGATACAGACCGTTTTCTGGAACTTTACCGAAAAATCGTCATTTCCTGTACCAGTTACCTGGATGCCAAAGAAAATGCCTACCACAGGCTTTTCCTGGGTATGTGCATGACCATGCGCGGAAGCTATAAAGTAACGAGCAATCTGGAAAGCGGATACGGCCGGAGCGATATCACTCTGGAATCACTCCATCGAAAAAATTCTCATGTGATCATTGAATTTAAACAGGGAACCGACCTGGACCGGCTGAAAAATGAGGCTCTGGAGCAGATACTGGAAAAGAAGTATTACGCCCCATTAAAAGGAGAGATCCTCTGTATCGGCCTGGCTCATGACAAAAAGCGCTGTGAGCTGGCCTGTCAGCGCCTCCAGGTCCCGGAATAAAGCCCGCTTAAAGCCAAAAGCCCCCTCCGTCCGCCGCATTCCTATCGGCTTTCGGAGAGGGCTTTTTATGATTTAAAGGAGCAGTGCCGCCTGGTATACCACAAACGCCGCGATCCACGCCAGCACGCACTGGCCGGCCGCCATAGCAGCCGCCCATTTTCCGCCCAGCTCTCGCTTCACCGAGGCGATGGCCGCCACACAGGGCGTATAGAGGAGGCAGAAAACCAGCAGGGAAACGGCTCCCGGAACCGTAAGGATTCCCTGAAGTGCCTCCATGCTTCCAAACAGCACGGTCAGGGATGAGACCACGCTCTCCTTGGCCATGAAGCCGGAGATCAGGGCTGTAAC
>PPYE01560114.1_pt1 | contig 15017 bp, 10 predicted proteins | sample 1559881 | NCBI WGS metagenome assembly PPYE01 (sample SAMN08240022, study PRJNA423297) | Human gut metagenome, whole genome shotgun sequencing project. | reverse complement strand
GGATACTGCGGGTCTTGTTCCAGATAATCCACACGAAGGTCACGGCGGAAGACGATGTTTCCGCTGTCATACCCTTCTTTTCCGGCGATGATATTCAGTAAGGTTGTTTTTCCGCTGCCGTTCTTGGCGATTAATCCGACGCGTTGCCCCTCGGCAATGCCAAAAGATATATTTTCAAAAAGAACCAAGTCGCCGAAGGACTTGGTCAGGTTGTCTACTTGTAAATAAGGTACTGCCACGTAATTTAGTGATTAGCTGGTTCGTGATTTAGTGATGATCGATTGCCGATTGATATGCTTCGGCAATGTTGCAGGGTTGGCCGGCCTTAACTTTGCTCCATGCGATTTTCATCGGGTCGATGGTCCGGCCTTGGTATTCGAGTACGGGGACTTCCCGATTGCCGTCAATCAAGGTTTTCCACTCCATGCCTTCCACTTCGTTAGTCAGAATCGCGCATACCGTTATACCGATGGCGAGCCATTCATCTTTCTTCTTGGGGCTGATCTTACCGCTGTCTATCACTTGCTGAATCTTCTCCAAGTCCTCTTCCACTCCCTGAAAGTCTTTTTTGAGTTCCTGTTTGACGGTAGATACTACCCACTCGTAGCCTTCATTGATCTGATAGATTTCCGATAGGCGGACGGGAATCAGTTCTGCGGGATATTTCTCGCCTTCCTTGCGGGCTTCCAGTGTAGCGATGACCTCTTCCGCTTCCTTGGCGCTTCCGCCTTTGGGTACGGTGAAAGAACATTCAAAAGCGATATTGCCGGTTCCTGTTATCCACAGGTGAGAAGTATAATAAGTGCCCTCTTCCTGAAACATTTCTTTACTGTAGGCACAGTCCCATGTACCGATTTTCACCAATGAAGCCGAATCGTTTTCTTTCAGTTCCTGACGGATGGCATCTTTACCGTATGAGGCGTTGCCTTTAAAAGCTGATATACGAAAGTTGCCCGTCCATACATCGGGGTTATAGAAAAGAAAAGAGCCTTCGCCATCTTCAAACTCGTTCCAGTCCGACGGATAATTCATCGAAAACCATGCTCCGGGGGAGATAAATTTCTTGCCTTGCATCCTTTTTCATTAAATGATTACTTGGGCAAAAATACGAATTAAAAATGAATTTCACTTTCCTATCGGCTGTATTTTCCTCCGTACTTCTTTGGAAATCTCCAGAAACATATAGTTCAGCTTTCCGGAGTGGATGCCTGCTTCATTGTCTTTGTACTTTTTGTTGGCATACTGTTTGGATTTCTCGAAAGTGAGCAGTGACATTTCGTTCTGCGATTTGCCGACCATGGTAGAGTCCAGTTGTTCATCCGGGAAGAAGTCGTCGAGGTCTACATCGCCGATCATCGTTGTTTCGAGGAAGTTCATGTCCTTATGAGAGTTATCGGTGTAATATCCTACGAACATATGCCCCGGTGTACGTACCAGTATCGGTTCGATATTGATAGCCCGAAGAAGCGAAGCGAACAGGACGCTGCCGTCCACACAGTTGATCTGCGACGATTCCAGCGCATCGTCAAAGGTACGGACGCGTTGCGAGAAAACGACATTGCTCGAAAGGCTCGTATTGGATACGGAACTGTAGCGGAACTTGCGTTTCTGCAAGATGTTCCAAAGTGCGTATACCTGCTTGTCTACCGCACCTTTGGCCGTGCTCTGGTAGCCCAAGAAACGATTCACGATGCGGGTATTCAGCGCTTCACGAAGCAGCTGGTCGATCATCGGATTCTCTTCGTTGACGTATGCGGCAAAAAAGATACTGGTATCGTAAAACTTCGTCCCGTTCGCCACATAACCCAACAGGCATTCATTGACGCTACGCACCGAAAACGTACGTACCCGTTGTCCCAAGTCTTTCCCGTTCATCTCCACTTTTACGGCTACGCTCACCGGTTCCGCCTGTGCGTTATTCTTCAGTGCCTCGTAATTCCAGATGATATCGGGATAAATAGTATATTCCGTCCTCGGCTTGTTCAGCACAAATTCCGACACGGAACGGGAAAAGAAAGGGGTCTCGGCAACCTCTATCCGCACCCGGCTATAAGCAGTCCTTGACTTCACCCGAACGGCGATGCACGATTTCGGATTTCCGAGACAGGTAGAATCCGAAGGAGTAATCACCTGCGCGTCCGTAGTGGCTACCGACAGGATGGCCGACGGAAAGATATTTCCTCCCAGATCGTCTACGATCTCAAAGCCGGAATTAAAAGAAGTATATTTAAAGACGGAGATTCCCCCGATGAGAAGAAGCAGTACAATCACCCCTCCTACCACTTCGCGTCTATATCGTTTCAAGTCTATTTTTATCATGATCTGCAAACTGTGTATTTATTATCCTATCGCTACACAAAGATAACAAATAACAGACGGTTTTTCCTCGCATATCCCATAAAAACTTTCAAATATCATCCCGATGCCCGCATTCAGCGGAATGTAATACGATTGTAATATTTGTTTCATCCGCCCGTAACAAAGTCTTCTCATCTTTGTCCCGAAATAAAAAAAAGCTTAACTTTGTCATATCACATTAATACATATATCATATGAACGATTACCGTATTTTAGTTGTCGACGATGAAGAAGACCTCTGTGAGATTCTGAAATTCAATCTTGAAAACGAAGGTTATGAAGTGGATACCGCCAACTCCGCCGAAGAGGCTCTGAAGATGGATATCAGCAGTTACCACCTGATTCTTCTGGACGTGATGATGGGGGAAATCTCCGGTTTCAAGATGGCAAACATGCTGAAGAAAGACAAGAAAACAGCCAGAGTGCCCATCATCTTCATCACAGCCAAAGATACCGAAAACGATACCGTAACAGGCTTCAATCTGGGAGCGGACGATTATATCTCCAAGCCTTTCTCCCTGCGCGAAGTGATCGCCCGTGTGAAAGCCGTACTGAGGCGTACCGCCACGATGGAGACGGAAAAGGCGCCCGAACGCCTGACTTACCAGTCACTCGTGATCGACATCACCAAGAAGAAGGTAAGCATAGACGACGAAGAAGTGCAGTTGACGAAGAAAGAATTTGAAATACTGCTTCTGCTGGTGCAGAACAAAGGACGCGTCTTCTCCCGTGAAGACATTCTGGCACGCATCTGGAGCGACGAAGTATACGTACTCGATCGTACCATTGATGTGAATATCACCCGTTTACGGAAGAAAATTGGCGAATATGGCAAGTGCATCGTTACCCGCCTGGGATACGGATACTGCTTTGAAGCCGAATAATCAAGAAGTATGAATCTACCTGTCAAGCAAAAACATTTCCTCTCTTTCAGCCGGAAGTTATTCCTTTCGGTGATCTCGCTGTTTCTGGTATTTGCCTTTTGTTTCATCGCCTACCAGTATCAACGCGAAAGAGAATATAAAGTCGAGTTACTCAACACGCAGCTCCAGAACTATAACAGCCGCTTGTACGAACGGCTGAACAGTAATCCCGCCATCGAAGAAACGACTGAAAAGTATATCCGTGACCACGCATTGGAGGACTTGCGCGTCACACTGATCGACTTGCAGGGAAATGTGATCTATGACAGTTATCAGACTACCGACCAGCAACTGGAGAACCATCTCAACCGCCCCGAAGTGCAGAAAGCCTTGAAAGACGGAACCGGTTTTGACGTACGCCGCACTTCGGAGACCACCGGGCTACCGTATTTCTATTCGGCAACCCGCTACGGAGATTATATCATCCGCTCGGCACTGCCATATAATGTAAGCCTCATCAATAATCTGCAGGCAGACCCGCATTACTTATGGTTTACGGTCATTGTGTCGCTGTTGCTCATGGTGATCTTCTACAAATTCACCAACAAACTGGGAACTTCTATCAGCCAGCTCCGCGAGTTTGCCATGCGTGCAGACCGTAACGAACCGATAGAGATGGCGATGCAGTCCGCTTTTCCGCATAATGAGCTGGGAGAGATTTCGCAGCACATCATCCAGATATACAAGCGTCTGCACGAAACGAAAGAGGCACTCTACATCGAACGCGAGAAACTGATTACCCATCTTCAGATTTCGCATGAAGGGCTGGGCATATTCACCAAAGACAAAAAAGAGATTCTGGTTAACAACCTCTTTACTCAATACAGTAACCTGATTTCGGACTCTAACCTGGAAACGACAGAGGAAGTATTCGCCATCAGCGAACTGAAAGACATCATTCATTTCATCAACAAGAACCAGCAGCAACGCTCGCGGGGAAAAGACGAAAAGCGTATGTCCGTCACAATCAACAAAAACGGACGCACCTTTATCGTGGAATGTATCATCTTTCAGGACGCCAGCTTCGAGATTTCGATCAATGACGTCACGCAGGAAGAAGAGCAGGTACGTCTGAAGCGCCAATTAACCCAGAACATTGCCCATGAACTGAAAACTCCCGTAAGCAGTATCCAAGGTTATCTGGAAACGATTGTCAATAACGAGAATATCTCACGTGACAAGATAAATACGTTCCTCGAACGGTGCTACGCACAAAGCAATCGCCTCAGCCGGCTGCTACGCGACATATCCGTACTGACCCGCATGGACGAAGCCGCCAACATGATAGACATGGAACGGGTAGACATCAGCGTACTGGTAGGGAACATCATCAATGAAGTTTCTCTGGAACTGGAAGAAAAGCACATTAGCATCGTGGATTCACTAAAGAAGGGTATCCAGATCAAAGGCAATTACTCTCTGCTCTACTCCATCTTCCGTAACCTGATGGACAATGCCATCGCATACGCCGGAACCAATATTCAGATAAACATCAACTGTTTCCGTGAAGATGAGAACTATTATTATTTCAGCTTCGCAGACACGGGTATCGGTGTCTCTCCGGAACATCTGAACCGCCTTTTCGAACGTTTCTACCGGGTGGACAAAGGGCGTTCACGCAAACTCGGCGGAACCGGTTTAGGGCTTGCCATCGTAAAGAATGCTGTGATCATACACGGAGGAAACATTTCTGCCAAGAATAATCAAGGCGGCGGACTGGAATTTATCTTCACGCTGGCGAAAGAAAAATAAACAGCTTGTTTTTTCTTTATTCACAGTGCAGTCAAACAATCAGCCACTCTCCCAGATTCCGCTTCGCGGCATCAAAAGACACACCGACTTTCACCAGTCGCCTGCCATCCACGGTGTAAGGCAAAAGGTAACCTTTTTCATCAATCTGCTTCAGAGCTTCTTCGGCGGTGCCGGTGAGTTTAAATTCGAACACATAGATGTAGTCCGCAGTCTTTACTACTGCGTCGGCGCGACCGATAGCGGTACGGACTTCCGCTTGCGTGAATTGCCCCATGAGTTTGAAGACGAGATAGAATACAACTTGATAATGACGTTCCGTTTTCTCGTTCAGTTCGTAAGGAAAATCGGCGAAGAAACAGGACAGACGAGTGAGGAAAGCTTCCGTTTCGCCCGTTTCCAGTTCATGCACAAATTTCCCGATATAAAAGGTGGTATCGGTGGATGCGACAGGAGTATAGAAAGGGGCGACAAAATTGAGGAAACCATATTTCACCTCTTCGTTAGGAAACCCCAGCGTATATGTACGAAAACGTTGGTCGAACGACTTTATAGTCAGGTATCCGCTTTGATAAATCATCGGAACAGGATTGGAGATATTCGCCCTGTCGTCGCTCAATGAAGCAGAAGAGACTTCAATACCGTCCAATTCGCGAAGGTCAAAATTTGTCTTCTTTAGGATCTCTACCAGAAAAGTAGGCGTTCCGCTGGCAAACCAATAGTCACCGAAACGCGACTTAGCAAGGGCATTGAGCACACTGAAAGGATTGAACATGGGAGTAAATCCTTTCTCAGGAGTGAAGCGGTAACCGTCATACTGGCGGGTGAGTTGCTCTACGGCTTCGCCATAATTGGTTTCAGTCTGGAGAGCCAGTTCTTGCAATTCAGGCACAAAAACGGTTTCGATTTCCGCACGTGTCATGCCGCAAAGGGTGTTGTACTCAAGGTCAAAGCTGATATCATTCAACTGGTTAAGCGTGCTGAAAATGCCCATCTGCGCAAACTTCGTTACTCCGGTGATAAAGACAAACTGAAGATAAGGGTCAGCATCTTTGAGTACAGTATAGAAAGCGGTCAGCGTTTTACGGAAGTCTTCTTGCAAATCAGGTTTATCGAATGTCTGAAGCATGGGTTTGTCATATTCGTCTACGAGTACGACCACACGGCGTCCGGTCTGTTCGTATGCACGTCGGATAATGGTAATGAAGCGTCCGGAGTAGGTCATTGTGCCTTTATCTACTCCATACATCTCTTCCCAACTTTCCAGTTGCAGTTCAAGCATTCTTTCCAATCGTTCCCTACTGTCATATTTCTCAGCATTCAAGCTTAGGTGCAACACCGGGTATTCGAACCAGTTCTGCTCCAATTTCTCGATAGCGAGTCCTTCGAAAAGTTCTTTCTTCCCCTTGAAATAAGCTTCAAGCGTGGAAAGCAACAGGCTCTTCCCGAAACGCCGGGGACGACTGAGGAAATAAGGCTTCCCTTTCGTTACGAGACGATAGACCAGTTCTGTTTTATCGACATAAAGATATCCTTCCGAGCGAAGAAATTCGAAACTTTGTATCCCTATCGGGAGCTTACGGAGCGTTTTAACAGGTGCGTTCATATCAGCTTTTATTAAAAAATAACCAATGCTACGGGCAAAGATAACAAATTCGATGCAGATTCCATCCGAAGGGAAGAGATTATTTAGCCCTATTCACACAAAGTCGGCTGTATCGATAAAAAATACGAAGCCGCATATCCAGTTTTCAAAACTTACCGGAATATCGGTATGTTTTTTCACATAGTTTTCATACCTTTGCTTCCGAAAGTAAGTTTAAACCAACCAATTGTCATGAAAACAAACATAAGCCTTATACTCATTCTGTGCCTTCTTCTTGGCGCCTGTAAAAACGGGAATGCTTCAAGTCAAAGCAAAAGCGAAACACCGCAAGATACCATTAAGGCTATTAAGATGCCCGCCATCCCGCAAATGATGACAGCACCGGAACAACGGGCCGACTTTCTGGCCAAGCATTATTGGGACAATGTAAACTTTGCCGACACCAACTATATCCACCATCCGGAAGTAACGGAACAAGCGTGGGCAGATTATTGCGACTTGCTGAACCACGTACCGCTTGAAACAGCCCAACAAGCCATGCGCAATGTAATCGACCGGACCAATGTGGACAAGAAGGTGTTTACATATATCACCGACCTGGCAGACAAGTATCTGTATGATCCCAACTCCCCCATGCGCAACGAAGAATTTTATATACCGGTACTGGAAGCAATGATAGCCTCTCCTGTATTGAACGAAACAGAGAAGATACGTCCCCAGGCCCGTCTTAAGCTGGCTCAGAAAAATCGTATCGGAACCAAAGCGCTCAACTTCACTTATACCCTGGCCTCCGGAGCACAAGGTTCATTATATCAGTTGAAAGCGGAATATCTTCTGTTATTTATCAATAACCCCGGCTGTCAGGCATGCACAGAAACCATAGAAGGTCTGAAAAACGCTCCCATCATCAACCAGCTTTTACAGGAAAAGAAGTTGGTACTTCTCTCCATCTACCCCGATGAGGAACTGGACGAGTGGAAAAAGCATCTGAGCGAATTTCCCAACGAATGGATTAACGGATATGACAAGAAGTTCACTATCAAAGAAGAACAGGTCTATGACTTAAAGGCTATCCCGACTCTATATCTGTTGGATAAAGACAAGACTGTATTGCTTAAAGATGCCACCGCACCAGCCATTGAAGCATATCTAATGCAGCATCAATAGTTAACATGTAGTTCCAATATCAGTTCCAACCGTTGAAACAAAATGTTTCTGCCGCTCGGAACTAAAGTTTCATCGGCTTGAAACCAAAGTTTCTTCAGTTTGAAACTAAAGTTTCATCTGCTTGAAACCGTTGGTTTCAACGCTTTGGAACTTTCTAAAGCAACTATCAATTAGAGTAACTTGACTGCATGACCGGAGTAACCCAATCGTATCAGTTATTCCAATTCACCCGTTCTTTCAAGAAGCATTAACTCATTTATTGGCTACTAATAGATGAGTTATCAGCCTTTAATACCTGATTTTTCAATTATTAATAGTTGATATGTCAATCTTTAATAGTTGACGTATCAGACGTTAACATCCTACAAATCAACCTACAACACTACAAAACGTCACGTCATCCGATGCACCGGAGTGAGAGCAACCATTTGCTCTCATACCTGCCACCACACTTGCTACCACGCTTGAAACAGCGATGAATAAAGGGATACGCAGGAATTGTTAGAGCATGAGAGCAAAACTGCTGTTATTTTCTTTTTGGTAGAAACAAATAAACTATATATCTTTGTCCCCGCATTGGTTTGCGACTCTCATCACGAGGGAAGCGATTAAAAGGGAATCAGGTGTAAATCCTGAACAGTCCCGCTGCTGTAAGTTCCATAGATATGTTGCGAGCAATCTACTCAAAGCCACTGGAAGGGTATTCCGGGAAGGCGCCCGCAACAGGAATAAGTCAGAAGACCTGCCATGTAAAATCCGTTTCACTGCTTTCGAGGAAAAAGCGTTGAATCTAATGACCCGGACATCCGTCTATCATTTCATTCATCACTCTGATTCAGAGAAAGTATGTACAAACTAATAGACTCTGCCAAGTTTATTATGTGTGTCCGGTCGAAGCGATTTCGCCCGGACACTTTGATGGACATATTTTATTTACTTAATATACAAAACATGAATTGTAAAAAGCTATTCAAAACGTTATTATTTATAATAACAACGCTTGTTATTGTGTCTTGCTCGAAAGACGATTGTGACCTGGACCACATTGACAAACTACAAGGATTACCAGCTCTGAAAGCCGGCACTTTCCCCGAAGAGGATTTGACACTCAATGTCGGAGAACAATATGTATATGCCCCTAAGGCAAGTAGTCCGCTGGATATATACTATCAATGGTATCAGAATGGAGAAGATATGTCGACAGACCCGTCATTCACATTCAACGCCGAACATCCCGGCCGTTCCAAAGTTATTTTAGAACTCAGCAATGACTTGGGAAAAGTGACATTAGAAAATAAAGTGATGGTTCCGGGAGCGGATTACTCCAAAGGATGTCTGATTATCAATGAGGGATGGTTCGGACACGGATCCGGAAGTATTTCATTCTATAATTATGAGAAGAACAGCATTGAACACTGGTGCTATAAGAATCAGAATTTCGGAGATGTGCTGGGAGTTACCTCACAATCGGCTACTTTGTGGAATGGGAAGTTGTATGTCTGTTCAAAAGAAGATAATCAGTTGGTGGTGATGGACCCTAAAACTCTGTATGCTGAAAATAGCTGTGGCAAACTAGCTAATTATCAAGCTTATGAGTTTATCGGTTTGAATGACGATTATGGAATAATTACTCATGGAGGATATTTCAGCCGTATCAATTTAAAAACGTTTGAAACAATTACACTGGTATCGGTAGGAAATACGTATACCGGAACAGGTAGCGGAATCGCTTATAACGGAAAACTCATATTAAATGTGAACTCCTCCGGGTGGGGAAGTCCTAAAGTGTATACCATAGACATTGCAGAATTATGTTCACCCGATCTCAAGCCTACAGACAAAGTCGCATTCCAGGAATTAGATATTACAACCTATGGTGGTACTCGCTTTGTACAATGTAAAGATGGAAATATCTATACTGTAGAAACGACCAAAGACGGTAAAAACAATCTGGTAAGAATCAATGCTGATTTTTCTCTGAAAAAGGTTGCAATGCGTGACGATTATTCTCCCTCCTCGTTCGGTGCTTACAGAGAAGCCAGTTTCTGCGGCACTCCTGAAGGAATATTCTACTACATCGCAGGAGGAAAGATATACAAAGCCACTTTTGACAATCCCGCCCCTGAGGAGACACTGACCGAATACACCAAAGAAGGTTACGGATTCTATGGCGCAGGCATCCGCGTCAATCCAAAGACCAACGAATTACTGGCCATGTACCTGACCGGAGACTATCAGAAAAATCTTCTGGTAAGATTCAACGCCGCCACAGGAGAAAAGATATCAGAAATAGCATACGATGGCTATTATTTCCCGGCTACATTCATTTTTAACTAATAACAAGACTCTGAAACAAGATGAATAAACTATATACCACTTTATTAATAGCCTGCCTTGCAGCAGGTTTTACCGCCTGTAACGATGACGATTGCGAAGATTTGCACCTCGGCAATCTGGCACATTATCCGAACGTACTGAAAGGAACTTTCCCGACAGAAAGCCAAGTGTTGGAATTAGGAGAAACGTTGGAGATTACTCCGGAACTGCTTAATCCGGAAGGAGCCACCTATTCATGGCTGGTCAATGGAAAAGAGTATTCTACCGAACCGACCTTTAGTTACAAAATAGACAATCCATGTCGCGCGGACCTGACATGTATCATCAAGAATAAATACGGAAAAGTAGAAATGAGCACAAGTTTCAGCTCTAACCACAACTTTTCCAAAGGATTCTTCTACGTAGCAGACGGAACATTCAATTTCTATGATACCGAAAAGAAAACTGCTTATCAAGATTGTTATGCTTCTTTAAATGCAGGAAAAACTTTGGGAATTGGTAACTACGACTCTGCAAATATCATTCACAGCAACGGAAAGTTCTATCTGCTTGTGGGCACCAGCACATCGAACCGAGATCATTTCTACATTGTCGACGCCAAGACTCTTTATTACGAAAACTCCGCTGTAGTAGGCGCAAACCTAAGCGGTCTGACCATTCTGAACGAACAATATGGATTAGTGACAGGAGATGGCATACGTCGTATTGACCTAAAATCACTTAACAATGTCAGGATCAAGAATGAGCGTCTGCTTTGTTTCTATAATAGCATAATCTACAATGGCAAAGTGCTGAGCAATGACACTTATAAAGATGAGTCCAAAGTGAAGTATTACGATGTAAACGAGCTAATCGCAGCTAAAGAAGGAGAAGCTCCTGCCGTTACAGAGCTAGATATCATTCAAAAACAGAAAATCAATTTTGTACTGGCTAAAGACGGTAATGTTTATACTCTTGAATCGGCTGATAACGGATGTAATATCGTAAAAATAAAGAATGACTTTACTTTAGAAAAAGTCTTTGCAAACTTCCAGCCGGCCAAGGGACCGTATCATTCAAGTCCGACCATAGGCATGGTAGCATCCGAAACAGAGAATATTATTTATCTGGTATCGACCGACGGAGCTATATATAAATATATATTAGGCGATTCAGACTCTCTCAAAGCACCTTTCATTGCCGCAGAATCAGGAGTTTCAATTACTGCTCCATTGCAGCTGAACCAACAAAGCGGAGAACTCTATGTAACTTATACCGAAGAACTGAAAGATGAATCTAAAATCGTCGTTTACAGCAAAGATGGAAAAGTTCTCCACACAGTAGACTGTGGTGAGAGCGTTCCTTCACAAATATTATTCAATAACTAAACTAACATAGAAAAATGAAAAGATATTGGTATCTGATGGCTATAGCAGCCACTCTTTTGGCTTCCTGCAACAAAGATGAGGAAGAAACGGAAATTCAAGGATTCAAAGTGCTGGAATATCGTCCGGCACCAGGGCAGTTTATCAATGAAGGCTTCGACTGCCAGACAATGGAAGAAGCAAACGCTTATGCAGAAGAGCGCTTCAACAAGAAACTCTACGTCTCACTGGGATCTTTCGGCGGATACATCACCGTTAAAATGCCGAAAGAAATAAAGAACCGCAAAGGATACGACTTCGGTATTATCGGCAATCCCTTCTCCGGAAGTTCCGAACCGGGCATCGTATGGGTATCCGAAGACGCTAATGGCAACGGAAAAGCAGACGACGTATGGTACGAGCTGAAAGGAAGTGACGAACCGGAACGCGACTATTCCGTCACTTACCACAGACCGGATGCAGCCGGAGATATCCCTTGGGAAGACAGTAAAGGAGAAAGCGGAGTCATCAAGTATCTCCCTCAATATCACGATCAGATGTATTATCCGAACTGGATTAAAGAGGACTCCTATACATTGAAAGGAAGTATGCTCGAAGCACGGACAGAGCAAGAAGGCGGAATATGGAAAAACAAGGATTTCGGAAAAGGATATGCCGACAACTGGGGAAGCGACATGGCAAAGGATGACAACGGCAACTACCGGTATAATCAGTTTGACCTGGATGACGCCGTTGACCAGAATGGCAATCCTGTAACGCTGGAACGTATTCATTTTGTGAAAGTACAGAGTGCCATTTTGAAGAATGTCGAGTCGATAGGTGAAGTGTCAACCGAGGTGGTTGGATTCAAAGCTTTTTAAAAAGCTGTTCAAAGTCATGGATTTACCTTCGCTCCTCTCTTGCAAAAGACAAATAAACTATCTATCTTTGTCGCGCATTGGTTTGCAACTCTCATGCACGAGGGAAGCAATTAAAAGGGAATCAGGTGAAAGTCCTGAACAGTCCCGCTGCTGTAAGTTCATTTTTTGGTTGCGAGCAATCGACTTTATAGCCACTGGAAAGCAAATTCCGGGAAGGCGTTCGCAACAGGAACAAGTCAGAAGACCTACCATGCAAACTCGTTTCACTGCTTTCGAGGAAAAAGCGATGAGTCTAATGAACCGGACAATCCGTCCATCATTTCATTCACCATTCTGATTCAGAGAAAGTGTGTACTAATTAATAAACTCTGCCAAGTTTATTATGATGTCCGGTCGAAGTGAGTTCGCCCGGACATCTTTTTACATTATGAACAGACTGAAAGAAAACAATGAGAAGGAATACTTTTATTAAAAAGATGAGCGTACTACTCTGCTGTCAGGCTTTGTCCTTATCCCTTTTTGCCCAACAACAAAAAGTGGATACAGCACATATCTACTCCATCCCCGAAATCATGGTATCCGACCCTTATCAGACGCGTGAAGTCCGTTCAGCCTCTCCTCTGCAGGTTTTCAATAAGGAAGAATTAAAGAATCTGCAGGCACTGCAGGTATCGGATGCGGTAAAACATTTCGCAGGAGTTACCGTGAAGGACTATGGAGGTATCGGAGGATTAAAAACCGTCTCCATCCGAAGTCTCGGGGCACAACACACCGCTGTTTCCTACGACGGCATCACCGTCAGCGACTGCCAGACCGGACAAGTAGACATAGGACGTTTCTCCTTAAACAACGTAGACCGCCTTTCGCTCAACAACGGACAAAGCGACAACATCTTCCAGCCTGCCCGTTTTTTTGCTTCTGCCGGTATACTGAACATACAGACACTGACTCCGCATTTCAAAGAAGACAAGCCGACTAATATAGCCGCCGAATTTAAGACCGGTTCATGGGGATTAGTAAACCCTTCCCTTTTTCTGGAACAACAACTCAACAAAAAATGGAGCATGACCGCCAACGGCGAATGGATGTCTTCGGACGGGCATTATCCATTTACCCTGCGTTACGGGAATGATGCCGATGTTCAGGTCAGTAAAGAGAAGCGCCGGAATACGGATGTAGAAAACCTTCGGGCTGAGATAAGCGCTTTCGCCAATCTCTCCGACAAAGAGCAATGGAGACTGAAAGCCTATTATTACCAGTCCTCACGGGGGCTGCCCAATGCCACTACCTTATATTATGACTTCTCCCGACAAAATCTGCGGGATAAGAACACCTTTATCCAAAGCCAGTACAAGAAAGAGTTTAGCAGAAAATGGGTATTCCAGACCTCTGCCAAGTGGAACTGGAGTTATCAGAACTATCAGGACCCGGATGCTCTTACCTCCGTCGGAGGAACTGACAACAGCTATTACCAGCAAGAATATTACCTGTCCGCTTCCGCTCTATACCGGATATGGAACAATCTTTCTTTCTCCTTGTCCACCGACGGAAGCATCAATACGATGAATGCCAATTTGCAGAACTTCGTCTCCCCCACCCGCTATTCATGGCTGACAGCCTTTGCCGGGAAATACGTCAATGAATGGGTGACGCTGTCCGCTTCTGCTCTGGTAACTGTCATCAACGAGAAAGCTAAAAACGGAGGTAGTGCCGGCAACCACCGGAAGCTGTCTCCCAATGTCAGCATCTCGCTAAAGCCGTTTCACAATGAAGAACTGCGGTTCCGTTTCTTCTACAAAGATATCTTCCGTCTGCCCAGCTTCAATGACTTATATTACGACAAGGCCGGAAACATCAATCTGAAGCCGGAAAGTGCTACTCAATATAATATAGGTATTACTTATAGTAAAGCCATCAACAACTTTATACCTTATCTTTCGGCCACCGTAGACGCCTACCATAATAAAGTGACCGACAAGATTGTAGCCACTCCTACCAAGAACTTATTCATCTGGAGTATGGTCAATCTGGGCAAAGTGGATATCAAGGGGATAGATGCAACTGCCAGCCTCAGCCTCCAGCCTCTGGATAAACTACGGATCAACCTTTCCGGAAACTATACTTACCAACGGGCACTGGACGTTACCAACTCCAATCCCAACTCACCGGAAGGTAAAGTGTACAAGCATCAGATAGCCTATACCCCGCGCGTCTCCGCTTCCGGACAAGCCGGAATAGAAACTCCATGGCTCAATCTTTCCTATTCATTCCTTTTCTCCGGAAAACGGTATATGTTAGGACAAAACATCAGCGACAACCGCCTGGACAGTTACAGTGATCACAGCATCTCTGCCTACAGAGATTTCAAAATACAGAAAGTTACAGCATCACTCAACCTGGAAGTGCTGAATCTGATGAACAGGAATTATGAGATCGTAAAGAATTTCCCCATGCCGGGAAGATCGGTAAGAGTGACGATAGGAGTCAGGTATTAGGTAATAGGTATTAAGTAATAAGTATTAGGTATGCAGAAAGGTCTTTTATATAATATGTTGCTACGGCTGGGGAAGTATTTTTTCTTGAGTTCAACTTATAAATGCAACTTTTTGGGTGCGGATAATAAGCAATAAAAACATTTATTTTTCAGAGAGGA
>PPYE01233543.1_pt1 | contig 15017 bp, 13 predicted proteins | sample 1559881 | NCBI WGS metagenome assembly PPYE01 (sample SAMN08240022, study PRJNA423297) | Human gut metagenome, whole genome shotgun sequencing project. | reverse complement strand
GTGCCAGTGTATATTTACTTCTATCCTGTAAGAAAATCAATGGTCCAAGATAGTCGTTCCATACACTGATCATATTGAGCACGCCGACCAGAATCAAGGAAGGTTTCAGAATCGGCATGAAGATCTTCCAGTAAATCTGGAATGCATTCGCACCGTCAATCCGTGCTGCCTCCTCAAAATCTCTCGGCACTCCCATCAAGAACTGTCTCATCAGGAATATGTAGTAGGCAGATCCAAACCATGCCGGAATGATCAGCGGTTTCAATGTGTTGATCCATCCGAACATTTTAAATTCCATATACTGCGGGATCATTGTAACATCCCACGGAATCATCATTGTAGAGAGAAGGATCATAAAGAGAACATTCTTTCCCTTAAAGTTGTATCTGGCAAATCCATATGCAACGAGGGAACAGGAAAGTACCTGACCTGCTGTTGTTCCGACTGTTACCAGAATAGAATTCAATAAATAGGTTCCGAAAGGCTGTGCCTCCCACGCCTCTTTAAAGTTTCCAAAAAGCCATTTTTCCGGAAAAAGCTTTGGAGGATATGCGATCGCCTCTGCCTCGGTCTTAAATGTTGTAAACAACATGTACACAAAAGGTGCCAGGAAGTAAACGGCGACAAGTGTCAGCAGTGTATAAATAATGACTTTTGATTTTTTTGACATTTTCATTACTTTCTACCCCCTCTTTTGTGTTTCTTTTGTTTTTTACTTCCTCCTGCCTCTGTCTCGTAAAATACCCATGCAGAGGAAGATTTAAATACAAGCGCTGTCAGAAGCAGGATGATAATGAACATTACCCATGCATTTGCACTGGCATATCCAAGCTTATGATGCTTAAACGCATTGTTGTATGTATACAGTCCATAGAAATAAGTAGATTTCAGCGGACCTCCTCCTGTGAGCAGCATAACAAGTGTTACCTGCTGGAAGGAACTGATGATCGAAGTGATCAGGTTAAACAAAATCGTCGGTGTGATGATTGGCAGTGTGATGCTGAAAAACTGTCTTGCCGGACTTGCTCCGTCGATAGAAGCAGCCTCATATACATCGATCGGAATGTTTTTAATATCTGTGTAAAAGATCAGCATCATCGTACCAACACCGAACGCACTGGCAAGCACAACCGCGAACAGTGCCCACGCAGGATCGACGAGCCATTTCGGTCCTTCGATTCCAAGAAGAGATAACAGGTAGTTTAACACTCCATACTCTCCGTTTAAGATCCATCCCCAGATAATCGATGTTGCGACACCGGAGATTACTGCCGGAATATAGAAAATCGTACGATAAATCTTCACACCTTTGACCGGCTGTGTGATCAGCATTGCAAGGAACAATGCAATTCCCATGTTCAGCGGTACAAAGATTGCTGCATATTTCAAACTGATCGTCAGTGATTTCCAAAACTGCTTATCACTTGTGAACATCTCAATGTAGTTGCCAAGTCCCCTGAATTCCGGTGCGGCTGTCAGCGGCCAGTCGAAAAAGCTCATGATCAGAGACAAGATCAGCGGTCCTACCGTAAATACTACAAACCCTATGATCCAAGGCATGATAAACAGATATGGAGTTGCAGTTTTCAGAAATTTCTTTTGTTTCATTCTTTCTTTCCTCCCATCGGGATCAAATCAGTGTCCTCGGTTACTGCTGTGCTGCCTCATCTAAGACATCTGACGGGTTTTCCAGTACGCTTGGATTGAATATCTGCTCAAACGATAAAGAAAGGTTCTCTGATAACTCTGACCATTCATCGATAATGAAGCTTGCCGGAGTATATCCGTCACTTTGTTCCAGCATCGTGTAGAACGGTGCGTACTGCGGCTGTTCCATAATTTTCTCGGATTCCACAACACTGTTTAAAACAGGAAGTTCCAGACCGATTCTCTCTTTGTTTAACTCCTCGCTTGTCCAGAATTTTACAAATTCCCATGCCTCATCTTTATGCTTGGAATCTTTTGAGATAGAGATTCCGGAAGAGCTTAAGATACTTACTGACGGATGATCCGCATCTGCGAAAGACGGAATATTTACCACGCCATAGTTCATACCGTCCTCCTCCAGAGAATCGATCGCCCAGGAACCATACACATACATTGCCGTGTTCCCCGCACGGAATTCATCTGTACCGGTCTTCTCTGTAGCAACTGCATATTCTTCCTTTTCCATTTCCTGGAACATCTCAAATACTTCTTTTGACTTCTTCGAGTTCAGATTCTTCTCAAGATTTCCATCTTCATCTGTGTAAGCTGTTCCGTTGCTCCATAAATACATTTCAAAATCATACGGGTCCGGTTTCATCTGGAAAGAAAAGCCTTTGACACCACATTTCTCATAAATTGTCTTCGCTGCTTTTTGGAGATCATCCCATGTCCAGTCATTTGTCGGTTCCGCAATCCCTGCCTCGGCGAACAGATCTTTGTTGTAGAACAATGCATGTGTCGTAAACCCTACCGGAATTCCGTAAGTAGTACCATCCAGTGAATTATAGTTCCAAAGTGTATCATAGAAATTGGATTTGTAATCTTCTCCCTCTTTTTCGATATACGAATCCAATGGCTCCAGTCCATCTGCATACGCCGGGTAATTCCACATGTACATCACATCCGGTGTATCTCCGGATCCCATACCGGCGCTGATTTTCGTATCAAAATCACTTCCGTATGCTTCCAGTGTCACTTCGATGTCTTCGTGTTCCGCATTAAACTGATCTACAAGTTTCTGCTGACGATCCACATCTTCCGCAGTATCCCATGATGCAAAACGAAGTTTTACCTTTCCGCTGCTTGCTTCTTCTTTCTCTTCCTTGCTGCCGCAGCCGCCTAAAATTGTCGTTGCCGTCATTGTCAAAATAAGTATTCCCACCAGTTTCTTCTTCATGTCGTTTCCTCCTCGCTTTTTTAGTATGTGGTTATTATATTCTTTACTAAGTAAAAAGTCAATGTTTTTACTAAACAAGTAATTCATTTTGTATATTTTACTTATTTTAACTTCCTATTTTTGTGTATTTTTCACAATAAATATTGTCCTTATTATGCTTATATCAATTCTAAGCAGTCTGCATCAATTCATTTTTACTGATTCTTGTGATCTTTTCACTCGTCATTTTTCTTTTCTTTTTCTATTCTAAAAAAATAATAGCAACGAAAAAAGCACCCACTTTCTATCGTGGATGCCTTTTCTTTATAATAGTTAATCATGGAGTAAGCAATATTTATTTGTTCAGTCCCATTTCTTCTCTTACTTCGATGAAGCATTTTACAATGAAGTCGATATCTTCTTTTGTATGGCTTGCGCATACCTGTGTACGGATTCTTGCTTTTCCCTTCGGAACTACCGGATAAGAGAACGCAACAACGTATACTCCTTTTGCTCTCATACGTTCTGCAAATTCTGCTGCTGTCACTTCATCGTATAACATTACAGGTACACATGGATGTGTTCCCATGATGATATCAAATCCGTTGTCTACAAGTTGTTTACGATAGTATGCTGTTGTCTCTTCTAAGTGGTCACGAAGCTCTGTGCTTTCCTCCAACATATTGAACATCTCAATACTTGCACCTGCGATTGCCGGAGCGAGTGAGTTGGAGAATAAGTACGGACGGCTTCTCTGACGGAGAAGATCAATGATTTCTTTTCTTCCGGATGTGTATCCGCCTGACGCTCCGCCGAGTGCTTTTCCCAAAGTACCTGTGATGATATCCACACGTCCTTCTACACCGCAGTGCTCTGCTGTTCCACGTCCGTGAGCTCCGACAAATCCTACTGCATGGCTGTCGTCCACCATAACGAGTGCATTGTATTTATCCGCAAGGTCACACACCCCTTTTAAGTTACAGATGATTCCGTCCATTGAGAATACACCGTCTGTCGCGATCAGTTTGATTCTTGCCCCGGCTTCGTCTGCCTCTTTTAATTTTGCTTCCAGATCTTCCATATTGTTGTTCTTATAACGGAAACGTTTTGCTTTGCAGAGACGTACTCCGTCGATAATAGAAGCATGGTTTAATTCATCACTGATAACTGCATCGTCTGCTGTTAAGATTGTCTCAAATAATCCACCGTTTGCATCAAAGCAGGAAGAGTAGAGAATTGTGTCATCTGTTCCGAGGAATCCGGAGATCTTCGCTTCCAGCTGTTTGTGGATATCCTGAGTTCCGCAGATGAAACGTACCGATGCAACTCCGTATCCTCTCTCATCGTATGTTCTCTTTGCTGCGTCGATCAGTCTCTGGTTGTCTCCAAGTCCGAGATAGTTATTTGCACACATGTTGATAACTTCTCTTCCGTCTTCCAGTTTTACTTTTGCGCTCTGTGGAGAAACGATCGGAGCCTCCCCTTTAAATAATCCTGCTGCCTTGATGTCTTCTACTTCTTTTGTGTAGATGCTTAAAATATCATTTTTACGTGCCATGTTGAAATCTTCCTTTCTTTCAGACAACTTTTTGTCATTTTTATCTGTTTTTCAGGAGTAGATTCGGGAATCACCCGTGAAGCCTTATGTCTCTCCCGCGGATTTTCCCTCCTCTGCTCTGGCATTCTTTCTTATTCGATCTTAAAATTCCTGTGGCTGTGCCTCTAACTGATCTAAGTCTTCCCAGTTCAGGATAACCTTTCCTGACTGTCCGGAAATCATTGCATCAAATCCTGCTTTGTATTCTTTGATGTTCAGTCTGTGTGTGATGATATCGGAGATGTCCAGCCCTGCCTGAAGCATTGTAGTCATCTTGTACCATGTATCCCATACTTTACGTCCATAGATTCCGCGGATATTCAGTCCGTTCCAAATAACTGTCTCCCAGTTGATCTGTGCATCCGGTCTCTGAAGTCCTAACACTGCGATCTTACCGCCGTGCTTCATGTTGTCGATCATGTCTCTGAATCCTGCCTGTGCTCCGGACATTTCCATACCAACGTCAAAACCTTCTGTCATTCCGATTTCCTTCATGACATCTTCTAATTTTTCATTTGCAAGATTGACTGTCCTTGTTGCTCCCAATTTTTTTGCAAGGTCCAGACGATACTGGTTAAAGTCTGTGATAACAACGTGTCTTGCCCCTGCAAATTTTGCGATTGCCGCTGCCATGATTCCGATCGGTCCTGCCCCTGTGATCAGGACATCTTCTCCTAACACTTCATAAGAAAGTGCTGTATGTGTCGCATTTCCGAATGGATCAAAGATCGCGTACATCTCTTCCGGAATCGCCGGGTTCGTCGGCCATACATTGGAAGCAGGGATGACAAGGTATTCTGCAAATGCTCCGTCACGGTTTACTCCCACACCTTTTGCGTCTTTACAGTTTTCTTTGTGTCCTTCCAGACAGTTGCGGCATTTTCCGCATACAATATGTCCTTCTCCGGATACGATGTCTCCGATGTTGAACCCTTCTACACCAGATCCCATCTCTACAATCTCTCCAACATATTCATGTCCGGCTGTCTGTCCTACTGCGATGGTGTGCTGTGCCCATTCATTCCACTGATAAATATGTACGTCTGTTCCACAGATCGCTGTCTTGTGGATCTTGATCTTCACATCGTTTGTACCAACTTCCGGAATCGGTACTCTCTTTAATGCAAGTCCCGGAGCTGCTGTTTCTTTTACAAGTGCCCACATTTTGTTATCGTTCATCTTATTTTCCCTCCGTGTGATTGTGATTCAGTGTGATCACCATTTGTATCTATCATACTCTATTTTGACATTTTTTTCAAGACTTTTTTCCGCATATCACGAACATTTTTATCTTGATGTCCGTATGCAGAAAACACTTGTTTTCTCAGAACATTCATCATTGACAGAGGAGAAAAAACACGATACACTCTTCGTATAATTGAGTGCAATCAGATGCCCGCAAGGGATAATAGGGAAATGAGTGTGATTCTCATACGGTCCCGCCACTGTGTTGGAGGAATCGTCAGCCAATATGCCACTGGGATACCGGGAAGGCGGCTGGCGGTGTTGATGCCTGAGTCAGAAGACCTGTCTGTTGCATAAGATTCACACATAGTTACGAGCGATGACTAGGTGTATAAAGAGGGTGTCGTAAATGACAGAAAGTTTGAGCAAGTAACAGCCTGTGTCTGAGCAGACACCGGTTGCTTCCTGCATAGAGCTTCTTTTTACGACAGCCCCTTTATCGCGCATGCCTGTCTGCTTTTTCGCAAGACAGGTTTTTTATTTTGTAGAAATTTTCTCTATGAAATAAGCAGCAAAATGCAGGAGGAATAATCAATGAACAAAACACAAAAAAAACTCGTCACTTTATCAACCGTGCTCGCCATCGGTTTTGGAATTTACCCTGCCGCCAATGCGATGCATATTATGGAAGGCTATCTTCCGGTTACTTACTGTGTCGCATGGGGCATTCTCTGTGTTCCATTTCTGATCACAGGCTTTTTCTCCCTGAAGAAAACGATTCAGGAACACCGGAAGACGCTGATTCTTCTGGCAATGGCAGGCGCCTACGCGTTTGTTTTATCTGCGTTAAAGATCCCGTCCGTCACAGGAAGCAGCTCTCATATGACAGGAACGGGACTTGGCGCGATCCTGTTCGGACCATGTGCCACTGGGATTTTAGGACTGATCGTCCTTCTGTTTCAGGCAGTACTTCTCGCTCACGGAGGGCTTACAACACTTGGAGCAAATACGTTTTCTATGGCAATCGCCGGTCCACTTCTGACATTTGGGATCTATAAGCTCTGTCAGAAATTAAAACTGAACCGGATGGTCACAATCTTTCTTGCGGCTTCCCTCGGAGATTTATTTACTTATTGTATCACAAGTTTTCAGCTTGCTCTCGCTTACCCTTCCGAAGTAGGCGGATTTGCCGCTTCTTTAGGCAAGTTTATGGGGATTTTTGCAGCGACCCAGGTACCGCTTGCAATCATCGAAGGACTTCTGACCGTTGTCGTTATCATGAGTCTGGAATCTTACGCAAAATCCGAATTATCTGCACTTGGATACTTCAAAGGAGGTGCTGCAAATGTCAAGTAAAGCAAAATCTATCATTATTTTATTACTGCTCTGCGTACTGATCGCTGTGATCCCGCTTACCATGAGCAAAAACAAAGGCTCTGAATTCGGCGGTGCAGACGGTGAGGCGGAAACTGCCATCACAGAAATCGACCCGGATTATGAGGCATGGGCCTCCCCGATTCTGGAGCCGCCGGGAGGCGAGACAGAAAGTCTTCTGTTCTGTCTTCAGGCAGGGCTTGGCGCCGGAGTCTTCGGGTATCTGCTCGGTGTCCTGAGAGAACGCGCAAGACACGAATCCAAAGAAGAATCGCAACCTGCAAAATAAAAACGGAGGAACGTTTTTCATTTACTATGCTATGTTTTTATCCGGAAAGGACTGTCTATGTTTGAGATCGACACACTTTGTTATCATTCAAAATTAAGAGAGAAGAACGCAGAGATAAAGTTTGCTTTCGCCGTGCTGACACTGTTGATCTGTGTCTGGAACCGCTCCATTGTGATCGCAGCAGTCATTTTTGCTACTACCGGATTTCTGACCGTATGTGTGGGCGGCATTCCCGCTGCCCGCTACATACGGCTTTTATGCATTCCGTTTTTCTTCCTCCTTTTGAGTACTTTGACAGTTGTCATCAATTTTTCAAAGACACCTCTGTCAGGATATGCGATCCAACTCGGAACTTTTTACATCACAGCAGGAAAAGATACGCTTTTCTTTGCCATGCAGATTTTCTGCACCGCATTTGGATCTGTTTCCTGCCTTTATTTTTTATCACTTTCAACACCGATGACGGATCTGATCGCCGTTTTGGAAAGGCTGCACTGTCCTTCCTTGTTCATCGAACTGATGCTTTTGATCTATCGGTTTCTCTTTGTTCTTGCCGGGCTTGCCTCTTCTATTTCCACAGCCCAGAAAGCACGGCTTGGCAATCGGGATTTTCGAACTTCCTTTTCTTCGTTCGGTGCACTCTTGTCCGTTCTGTTCATCCGTGCCATTCAGAAATCGGGCAGACTGTATGATGCGATGGAATCCCGCTGTTATGATGGAACGATCCGCGTTCTCCATCGACGGTATCCGGTCACGCGAAAGGAGCTCTTTCTTTTCATCGGTTATGAATTCTTGTTACTCTACTTTTCATGGAAAGGACTGCCATAATGTCAGAAACGATTTTAGAAGCAAAGCATTTATATTTCTCCTATGACAACGATCATACAAATTCTCTCAATGATTTTTCCTTGAAAATTGAAAAAGGAAAGAAAATTGCAGTGATGGGATCAAACGGTTCCGGAAAATCTACCTTTTTCCTCTGCTGCAACGGGATCCACCGACCTTCCTCCGGGAATCTGTTCTTTCACGGAAAAGAAATCGGCTATTCGCGCAGAGAACTTTTGGATCTGCGGAGTAAAATCGGCATCGTCTTTCAGGATCCGGATGACCAGCTCTTTTCCGCCAGTGTCTATGAAGAGATTTCTTTCGGGCTCTTAAACCTCGGCACTTCAAGAGAGGCGGCAGAACAGGCGGTGTCCGATATTATTTCCGAACTGGAAATCACACCGTTTCAGGGGAAGCCGACTCACGCATTGAGCGGCGGGCAAAAGAAACAGGTTGCCATTGCAGACATTCTTGTTATGCAGCCGGAAATTCTGATTCTCGATGAACCTGCTGCCGCTCTTGATCCGAAACATACCGATATTGTGCGGGCATTGATTGATAAATTTTCCGATAACAATATGACGATTCTGATCGCCACGCATGATGCCGACTACGCATTTGCCTGGGCCGATGAAGTGGTTCTGATCCACGAAGGCAGCGTTTTAAAAAGCGGAACGCCACTTGCTGTTTTCTCCGACACAGAAGCACTGGCACGCACCAACTTAAGACAGCCATCTGTCCTTCCGCTTTTTCAGACATTGTGCAGGAAACAGATTTTATCAGAAAAGCTTCCGGTCCCAAGAACTCTCAAAGAACTTGAGCAACGATTGGAGGATTTACCGGATCATTCTGAGAAAGCATACTTTAAATAAAGTACCACCAAAATCAAATAATCTATTTTATTCTTATAGAAAGTGAGAACTGTATTATGAATTTTATTGAAAAAAAAGCAATCCTTGTTATCAGCTTTGGCACAAGCCATGATAACACCCGTGCGGTCACCATCGATGCGATCGAATCCGACATCGCCGCCGCCTTTCCGGACTTTGCAATTTACCGTGCATGGACAAGTGGAATGATCATCAAAAAAATACTGAAACGTGACAATGTTAAAATCTTCACCGTAACCGAGGCGATGGAACAGATGCGCGCAGATGGGATCACAGATGTCATTATCCAGCCAACCCATGTGATCAACGGAATTGAGAATGACCTGATGAAAGAACATGCACTCTCCTTCCGTGACAATTTTCGCTCCATCCGATTTGGAACGCCGCTTCTGACAAGTGAAGCGGATAACCGGGCTGTGATTGCGGCAATCACTGAGACTTTCTCATCTCTCTCCAAAAAAGAGGCTCTCGTACTTATGGGTCATGGAACTACGCATTATTCCAATGCAATCTATGCTGCTTTGGATTATCAATTCAAAGAGATGGGATATCCAAATATCTTTGTCGGAACCGTGGAAGCCTATCCGGATATGGACACGCTGCTGCGCCTTGTTGATCAAGATCATCCGGAACAGATTTATCTGGCTCCTTTTATGATCGTTGCAGGGGATCACGCTGTAAATGATATGGCGGGGGAAGATGAGGATTCCTGGAAATCACAGTTTCAGGCACTTGGATATCCGGTGACATGTATCTTGAAGGGACTTGGAGAATATGAAGCAATCCGGAAGATCTTCCTTGATCATATCAGAGATGTCTTAGCAGAAGCATAATTTTATCTTCCATCCCGCTCGATCATATACAGCAGTGCATTGCAGATACAAGCCGCAATATTACTTCCCCCTTTTCTTCCTCTCGCCACAATATACGGTACTCCCGCCTCCATGATCAGCTCCTTTGACTGCACAACGTTGACAAATCCAACCGGAACTCCGATCACCAGTGACGGGGAAATTTTCTTTTCCTGAATCAATTCATAGAGACGTACAAGCGCCGTCGGAGCATTTCCCACTGCGATGATCGGATGTCCTCCCAACTCTGCCGCCTTCTCCATGCTGACTACCGCGCGTGTCTCTCCCCGCTCCCTGGCTGCAGCCGCCACATCTTCGTCTGCCATGAAGCAGTGGATCTCTCCTCCCAGTTCCTGTAAGATTTTTTTATTGACCCCTGCTTTTCCCATGTTCGTGTCGGTGATGATCGCTTCGCCGTGCTTCAGCGCAGCAAGGGCAGCTTCCACCGCACCTTCTGAAAAGACAAGGTTGTCTGCGTAATCAAAATCTGCACTTGTATGGATACATCTTTTGATGATCGGCTCGTGCAGCTTTGGGAAGGTCCGATCTTTCAGCTCCTCACCTATGATTTCAAAACTTCTCTTTTCTATTTGTGCCGGTTCTACTTTTTCTAATACAATCTTCATCGGTATCTCCTTTTCTCAGTTTCGGCAGATTTTATATCCCTGCTTCCAGAATCTCATAGATTTTTTCCATGTCCAGATGTGCCCTCAATCCTTCTGCGAGGAGGTCATACTGTGTCTCTTTAAAGGCTGCAAAATCCACTTGCTCCAGATCCGAAAGTGTGATTCCTTTTTTCTCTGCAAGCGCCTCTAAAATCGCCGGCACAACACCTTCCCCGTCAAAGATTCCATGCACATAAGTGCCATATACATTTTCTTTCCAGCAGCCATCTGCTTTTTCGTTTTCTTTTCCTGTTTCTGTCTGTAATCTTTCCTCTTGATGGGATGTTTCCCGCAGTTTTGCCAGTGTCTGTCCACGGCATACGGTCTGTCCCATATGGACCTCGTACCCGTAAAATGGAATCCCTGCAAGCCTTTTCAGCGTTCCGCCCGGCATCTTAAATTTCCCTTCTACCCTTGTCCTTGTCTTTTCTGTGGAAAATACGGTGTCCACCGGGAGCAGTCCCATCCCTTGGATCGTTCCTCCCGACTCCATGTGTTCGGGATCTGCAATCGACTCTCCAAGCATCTGGTATCCGCCGCAGATTCCGAAAATGACCGTTCCCCTGGCCTGTGCTTTTAAGATTGCCGCCTCCATACCGCTTTGTCTGAGCCATCTGAGATCTTCCATTGTATTTTTGCTGCCCGGCAGGATAATCAGATCCGGTTCCTGCAATTCTCTTACATGCTCCACATAGCGGACAGACGCTTCCTTTGCCACTTCCAGCGCATTGAAGTCTGTAAAATTGGAAATCCTCGGAAGACGGATCACGGCAATATCAATCTTTCCTGCCGCCTCTTTCATCCAAAACCGTTCCGTCAGGCTGTCCTCATCATCTAACTGTACCTGCAGATACGGGGCGACTCCCACAACCGGAATCCCTCCTTTTTCTTCCAGCATCACAACACCCGGATCTAAAATTGTCTTATCTCCCCGGAATTTATTGATGATCAGGCCTTTGACCATCTGTTTTTCCTCTTCCTCCAATAAAAGAAGTGCCCCGAGAAGCTGTGCAAACACCCCTCCGCGGTCGATGTCTCCCACGAGAAGGACCGGCGCTTTGGCTAGTTTTGCCATCCCCATATTCACGATATCATCCTGCTTCAGATTGATCTCCGCCGGGCTTCCGGCACCTTCGATCACGATAATATCATATTCCTCCTCCAGTTTTTGATAGGCGCGCAGAATATCCGGAATCAGTTTTTTCTTATAAGCAAAATAATCCCTTGCCTTCATCGTGCCAATGACTTCTCCATTTACGATCACCTGGGATCCCGTATCGTTGGTCGGTTTTAAGAGAATCGGATTCATCCACACCGACGGTTCAATGCCTGCTGCCTCCGCCTGCATCACCTGTGCCCGCCCCATTTCCAGTCCATCTTCTGTGATAAAGGAGTTGAGCGCCATGTTCTGTGATTTAAACGGCGCGCACCGGTATCCGTCCTGCCGAAAGATCCGGCACAGTCCCGCCGCGATCAGACTTTTCCCCGCACTGGACATCGTGCCCTGTATCATGATTGCTTTTGCCATTTTTCTATCCCTTCTATCAGCTTTTTATTTTCGTTTCTCGTCCGCACTGCCACACGGTAAAATCCTTCCGAAAGTCCCGGATAATTCTGGCAGTCCCGGATCAGAATCCCCTGCCTGCGGCATCCTTCGTACAGCCCTTTTTCTCCCCGGAAAAAAATATAGTTTGCCTCTGATGCATAGAATTTCATTCCAAGTCTGGTAAGTTCTTCTCTAAGATATGCCTTTTCTTCCCGGATCAGCGCTTTCGCTCTTTTTACATATGCATCTTCTCCCAGTGCCGCAATCCCTGCCGCCTGAGCCGGAACCGAGACATTCCACGGCTGCACTGCCTGCTCCATTTTCCCTAACAGTTCTTTGTTTTGACAGATTCCATATCCAAGCCGGAGCCCCGGAATTGCATAGCGCTTTGTAAATGCTTTGAGAAGGAACAGATTTGGGTACTGATCTGTCATATCCTTTAATTCAAATGCTTCCGGCTCCTCCACAAAATCGAGAAAGCACTCGTCTACAACTAAAAAAATCTGTTTTTCTTTGCACCGTTCCAGAATCTGTATCAGCAGTTCTCTCTCTGTCAAAACTCCGGTCGGATTGTTCGGATTGCACAAAAATACAATATCTGTTTCCCCGGTCAACACCTGCAGAAAGTCTTCTGTGAGCCGAAATCCGGTTTCTTCTGAAAGCGGGTAATGAAAAACCTCACACCCGGCTGCCAGAAGTGCCTGCTCATACTCTGCAAATGTAGGCTGCGGCAGAATCGCCCGCTTTGGTCTGAGCGTGTATCCGAGCGCAAAGATCAGCTCCGCCGCACCGTTTCCGATGATCAGCTTTTCTTCTTTAACCTGCTCTGCCCGTCCAAGTCGTCTTTTTAAAGTTCTGCACTGCACATCCGGATAATGCGCAATGTCATTCACACACGCCGCCACCGCTTCTTTTACACTGTCCGGCGGTCCCAGCGGATTGATGTTTGCCGAGAAGTCAATACAATCCGGATTCCGGTAAACATCCCCTCCGTGGATCAATTTTTTCATGTTCTTTTCTCCTGCCTTTCCTGACTTTGTGATTCCATCTCTTTGTCATAGTTCTCATACTTTCTTACAGGCAAATTCCCACATACAGCATTGTAAATACAATGACCGCGATGACCGCCGTTCCATACAGCAGCTGATTTGCCCTCCGGATATCGTCGGCTTCTATCTTTCGTTTGGCATCTCCGATCGTCGGCTTCTCGTACAATTTCCCAAAATACCATGCATTTCCCGCAAGCTGCACGCCGAGCGCTCCAGCCATGACTGCTTCTGTCTGTGCAGAATTAGGGCTGGCGTGATTCCGTCTGTCCCTCCTGTAAATCCGGGCTGCCTCTTTCCAGCGACGCCCTTCCACCGCCGCAGCTGCAATCATAAACAATGCGGACAGTCTCGCCGGGATGTAGTTGACAAGATCATCCAGTTTGGCGGCACAGGTTCCGAAATTTTTATATTTCTCGTTTTTGTAGCCCACCATAGAATCCATCGTATTGATCGCCTTGTAAAAATAAGCCCCCACGCCTCCTGCAAGCATCATATAAAACAAAGGCGCGATCACCCCGTCGGACGTGTTTTCCGCAACCGTCTCTACCGCAGCTTTTGTGATTCCTTCCTCGGTAAGCGCGGCAGTATCCCGCCCCACGATCATAGAGACGGCATATCTTGCCCCCTCAATATCTTCTTCCTGTAATCGTTCATACACTTTCATGCTTTCTGTTCTCAGCGATTTCGTCGCCAGCATCTGCCAGCACATGCACGATTCCAGAACAAATCCTGCTGCCGGATGCAGGCGGTATGCGAGGAGCAAAAGCCCTCCCGGGATCAGAACACACCCGGTCACGATGCAGAGCACAAGCATTCCTCCCGCCAGCTGTTCCCCTCTTTTTGTCTTCGGAAACCACGCCCGCAGCCATTTTTCACAGGCAGTGATCGCATTTCCGATGATACAGACCGGATGATAGATCCATCTTGGATCACCAATGCAAAGATCCATAAGAAATCCTGTCAGTACCGCAGGCAAGATCCAATTTCCCATTCTTTTCTAACTCCTTTTCTATGTAAACGGAATATCCGCACAGATTTTTCACATGCCATTCGTAAAAAGACTTTTCAAATGCTGTGACGGTCTCCATCAAATTCATAATCACGCCTCCATGTGTCACGATAGCCGCAGATCTTTTTTTCTGCTCTTGACAGACAAAAAGCAGCTTCTCCCAGCCCAAAAGACACCGGCTGCGAAACGCTTCCCTGCTTTCCCCGCCGGGAAAAGGAAGTGTTGCATTGCTGTCGATCCACCTCTGATAAGCTTCTGTCCCCGACAGTTCTTCTGCATTTTTCCCTTCAAAGATCCCAAAGTTACACTCCCTCAGTTCTTCTACGATATAAAACTCCTGCCCTGGATATAAAATTTCCGCTGTCTCCACACAGCGCTTCATCGGGCTGACAAACACGATCTCCGGCGCCTCGTACCTGCACTTTTCGGCCAGTTTTCTTCCTTGTTCACAGAGTGGTTCATCGGTGATCCCGATATACCTGTGTTCCCGATTGCCCTCGGTCATTCCGTGGCGGATCAAATCAATCCGCAGACAGTTTCCCTTCTGTTCTAAATTTTTTAGTACAACCGGAATTCCGCAGACAACCCGGGTGACCTCCTCGGCATGTTCTGCCAGTTCTGTGCAGATTCTTCCGGTCAGTTCCCGCCAGCTGCGGTCAAACGGATCCATCGGCACGATTCCATAGCCGAGTTCATTTGTCACAAGAACAATCTGCGGATTTTCCCGCAGCAGCTTTGGAATCAGCTGTTCTCTGACATACTGCTCCTTTCCTTCTTTCAGCAATCTGCGCAGGTATAGATGGAAATCTGCCATTCCTTCACAGGAAAAAATTTCTTCCTCGGGGCAATCCGCCCCGTTTGCCCACTGCTTAAT
>PPYE01233542.1_pt1 | contig 15017 bp, 18 predicted proteins | sample 1559881 | NCBI WGS metagenome assembly PPYE01 (sample SAMN08240022, study PRJNA423297) | Human gut metagenome, whole genome shotgun sequencing project. | reverse complement strand
ACTTTATTCAGTTTTCTTATGACAAGTTTGTTGTTCGGTTATGTATGTGCGGATACATGGATAACCGGTTGGTTAAAAATTAGCCTATCCAGATTCCATCTGTGAAAGAATTTGCTATGTCCGTATTGGCAGAATGAATGCCTCTGGCACGGTAATAATATCCTCTTGGAACTGTTAATACTTTACTCGTACTTGCAATTGCTGTATTATAAGCAGTTTCTCTCCATGTATAAACTTGTGACCAGGATCCATTGTTATATTGCTCCACAATCACGGCAACTTGAACTTTATCTACAATTTTTTGTGCTGTTGTATCTCCACCTGCTGCAACAGTTCCTTTGCCCGCATTTCTTATGGTCGTTGTTCCTTCCATGAGATACTGACCTCTTACAGTCTCATTTGTGCTTCCTTCTGCCATTATATCGTTGGTCAAATTTGATCCAGCTTGCACTTGATTAACATTTATCAAATTCATACCTAAAATAACAGAGAACGCTGTTAAAAACATTAGTACTTTCTTTTTCATCTTTATTTCCTCCTCTACTTAAGTAAACAGTTGAGCAGCAAAAAACTTACGCGATTTTAATAAAAAAATAAATTTTCTACAATTTTTTCCATTTCTTCCCTATTTATTATCCCTCTTAATCTATATAGTACGTCTTGATTTTCAAAAGTAGCACTATACATACTTCGTTCTATGCTCTCGACTTGAAATTCTCTAATATTAATCTCCACTCCATTTTTTTCTTTTCTGTAAGATTGCAACCAGTTATCTTCTGTTGAAATGCTTCTAGCTACATCACTATACTGATAGCAAATTTCATATTCAAATATTTGTTCTTGATATAAATACAATAATTTTGCAGTCCCCAGCTCTTTTTCTATGACACATTTATCAAACTCCATCCCCACTGGCATATACTGCAACTGCACAGGCTCTATTCCCAGTTCTTCTTTGATCTGCTCGTATGCTTCTTTCTCATCTACTTTTGTTGTTTCTAGTCTGTCTTCACCTTCGGTATTAACTTTTACTGTATTTTCATTCCCCAGCATCAAATCTGCAACTTTCAGCCAGTACGGCCTTCCTCCAAAGCTTGTCATTCCAATCCCCAACACCAGGACCATGGTTGCAGCAACAACAATGACTGCCCTTTTCTTTCTTGGGAAATGATATCTTTTTCTCGTTTTCTTTGTTTTCTTCTTTTCCTCCGACTCTCTCCATCTCAGGTAAGATTCCCGGTCTTCTTTGGAAAGCTTCTCGCAAAACTCCTCAATGCTGATTCCAATTTCTTCTGACATTTCACTCTGGCAGTCTGTCCGTTTCTTCTTCTCATACTCTTTTATGCTTTTGGCCAGTGCTTCCCTCAGTGTATCCGGCGCCTGAACCTCTTTTAGAGATTCATTCGAAAGAACTTCTTTTTCTATTTGTTCCGCCTCTTTTTCCATCTGCTTCTTCAAAAACTGTTTGAATTTTTCTTCCATCTGGCACCTCTCTTTCTCTCAAAAGGAATTTTATTTCTCTATATCACTTATTACGGTAGGAATTTTTACTTTCTGTTTCATACTGCTTTTCTCTTATCTGCACAGCACTATTTTGTTTTTTCTTGACATTTTCTCAAATCTGTTTAATATGATTCTTAGATATAGAAAAGATTCGGAGGAACATCATGAAACGTATTATTCTTACCGGCGGAGGAACTGCCGGACATGTAACACCTAATATTGCCCTTCTTCCTCGCTTAAAGGAACTAGGGTATGATATCCAATACATTGGCTCGTATAACGGCATGGAAAAAGGGCTGATCGAACCGCTCGGCATCCCTTATCACGGAATTTCGTCCGGGAAACTCCGCAGATATTTCAGTCTGCAGAACTTTACAGACCCATTCCGTGTATTAAAGGGATTTGGTGAAGCAAAAAAACTGATCAAAGAATTACAGCCGGATGTTATATTTTCCAAAGGCGGATTTGTAACTGTTCCGGTTGTAATGGCCGGAAAGAAATGTAAAGTCCCAACAATCATTCATGAATCCGACATGACTCCGGGACTTGCAAATAAGATCTCGATTCCCGCCGCCACAAAAATCTGCTGTAACTTTCCAGAGACATTGGAACACCTCCCAAAAGAGAAGGCAGTCTTCACCGGCTCCCCAATCCGTCAGGAGCTTCTGACTGGAAATGCCGATGCCGCATTAAAATTCTGCGGTCTTTCTGCAGGGAAGCCAGTGATCCTGATCATCGGTGGAAGCCTCGGCTCTGTTGTTGTCAACAATGCCGTCCGCGAGATTCTGCCGGATCTTCTCAAAGATTTTCATGTAATCCATCTCTGCGGAAAGGGCAAGGTAGACGACTCCCTCAAGTCACTGGAAGGTTATGTTCAGTTTGAATATATCAAATCTGAATTGAAAGACTTATTTGCACTGGCAGACGTAGTGATTTCCCGCGCAGGCGCCAATGCAATCTGCGAGCTGCTCGCTCTCCATAAACCGAATCTTCTGATTCCTCTTTCTGCAAATGCAAGCCGTGGAGATCAAATTTTAAATGCCCGCTCTTTTGAACGTCAGGGATTCAGCAAGGTCCTTGAGGAAGAAGAGTTAAACAAATCTACCTTACTGGATTCCTTGCAGGCACTGTTTTGCGACAGAGAATCTTATATCAAAGCGATGCAGCAATCCAGCCAGCAGAATTCAATTGACACGATTATCGAACTGATTGAATCCGTATGTAAATAGCCTGATTTTTTCACAAAATGTCCGGGGCTGTCACAAAATAAATTTTTTCTGTAAGATGCAGTATTTTATTTTCCGATGAAATGAAAAACGACATCTGACCGTGAAGATCATTTTCGTGACAGTCCCTTTTAGATGAGCTCTTCAAATTCCTCTCTATAATTTTTCATAATCCATTTTCTTGCCCGATAAAGCATCTGATACAGGGCATTTAGCTCCATTTTCATTTCAACTGCGATGTCTTCCTGCGGCACTTCATAGATATATGCAAGCACCACTGCCTGCCACCATCTTGGATTTTTCTTATATAGCTGAGTAAAAATTTCCTTCCGTAACAATGTATGTTTTTCTTCTTTTGTCTTGATTAAAACATTCTCTTCTGTACTGCGGGCAGCTTCCCTCATATCACATAATTCCACGATATTATCATCTGTAAGCTCCCATTTTGCCTTCTCATTATAATTCAGCACATAATTCTTTGCGGTTGTAATCAGCCATGATTTTATATTCCCGTTTTTTATTTGTTCAAACTGGATATATAACTGCATAAATGTATATTGAGAAGCTTCTTCTGCCACATAGTGATCGCCGGAGTAATTCAATGCTGTTTTGAAAACGAGATTTACATACTTGTCATATACCGTATTAAAATCTATATTCTCACTTAATTTCTGACTCACTCGGGTACTCCGTTCTATCTTACTGCTTATTCAACTTTGACAGAATCTCTGATTTATCTTCCTCTGTGAGTGTTCCGACATTCCACCCCAGCCCGACATGATCGTTTTTATATCTTGGAATCAGATGCATATGAAAATGAAAAACAGTTTGTCCCGCCAGTTCTCCATTGTTCTGCACAATATTATATCCCTCGCATCCAAGCACTTCTGTCAGAGTTGTAATCATCCTTTTCGCAAGGACGAGCGCTTTTGCAGCCACTTCATCTTCAAGATGATACAAATCTTTATAGTGCTCCTTCGGCAAAATCAAAGCATGTCCTCTGGATGCCGGGCCAAGATCTAAAATAACTCTGAAATCCTCATCTTCATAAAGCGTTGCCGATGGAATCTCTCCATTCGCTATTTTACAAAAAATACAATTTTCGTCTCTCATTGTTTTTCCTTCTTTCATTTTTTCTATCCCCTCCCACTCTGCCGACTTTTCTCTGTCGAACTTTGTCGTCGGAATATAGTTGAATCCATGTGACTACAATGTTACACTCGTCTCAGAGAGGTGATTTGTATGCTAAGTACAACAGATTCACAAAAGCTAAAGTTTCTTGCAAGGCAAAATCCCGAAGTACAGGACTTGATTGAAAAGCTCATGAAAGAATATCAGTTTACACTTTCCAAGATGTCTCACGAAATCCGCAACCCCCTGACACTTGTGTACAGTTCTCTTCAATTAATGGAAGCACAACATCCGCAACTTATAAAAATCCGGCATTGGTCAGATACACTTGAAGACGTCCGGTATATCTGTGGACTGTTGGATGAACTTTCCTCCTATAACCACGGTGAACATTTGAATCTGGCTGCTTTTCCATTCTCCGTATTTCTCAAACATATCGCACTGTCCTTTGCACTTTCCCTTGAACATACCGAAATTGAATTTTGTTCAGAGATTGAGGACAAGCTTCCGGACCTGACCGGAGACCAGCGAAAGCTTCAGGAAGTTCTTTTAAATCTTCTTCGGAATGCCAGAGACGCAGTCGCACAAAAAGGTCATATCAAACTGCGGGCATTTCTCAGTGACCGTCATGTAATTGTTGAGATTATTGATGATGGATGTGGTCTTACCTCCGAGCAGATTCCGACCATTTTTTCTCCATTTACGTCCTATAAAACAGACGGAACCGGTCTCGGTCTCGCAATCTGCAAACGGATCGTCGACTCTCACCGTGGTACTCTGACCGTGTCCTCAGCACCCGGGAATGGATCTACCTTTACCGTTACACTTCCACTTTAAGATGATCGTGTCTGTCATCGGGATTTTTCTTCTTATGATACAGAATGGCCGCCAATAAAATACCGCTGATCACGCCTCCGATATGTGCAGAATTATCTACCCCTGTACTTGTGAATCCTAAGTACAAGCTGCATAGAACCATAAATGCAAGTCCTCTGCTGCTGATCTTCCCGATCCTTCCTCTGTTTCTGAGCGCAACATAAAACAGCGCTCCGACCACTCCAAAAATCGCTCCTGATGCCCCCGCAGAAATCGCATATTCTCCTGTCTGTATGTCCATCCACGCAGACAGAATATTTCCCATCAATCCGCTCAGCAGATAGATTACCATGTATTTCCACTTTCCGATTTCTAATTCCAGATTCCATCCGATCACGCCCAACATAAACATATTGTTCATCAGATGTTCAAATCCAAAGTGCAGAAACATACTTGTAAACAAGCGGTAATATTCTCCATCTTCAAGGACACTGGGCACATACATTGCCCCATGATGAAACATAAAGATTCCATCTTCTGTCATTCCCTGAAATGAAAGGACAAGAAATATTGAGATATTGATCACGATTATTGCTATTGTACAGACTGCTTTCTTTTCCTGTTTCACACGCTACCACCATTTTCATTTTATAGAGTCACATTAATTATTAGTATTAAGCAAAAATCAATATGTGTCAAGCATCTTTCCGGATTCTTTGAAATATTCCCTTTACTCTGTACCATCATCCCGAAACATCTCTAACTCGTCCCATTCACCCCATTTTTTCTTTTTTGCAAAAATCTTTTTCGTCTGCTTCTTCAGGTCCACAAACCATCCGTTCCTTTCCTGCAGCACCATATTTTCCCCTGCTTTCCGGCTGGTTTCGTCCCATATTTCTTCCTCTGTAATATATCCGTTCCGCTGTGGTTTTAACTGTTCGATCTGTTCTTTCCAGTCTGTTTCCATCAGCTTTTGGATCTGCTTTATTGAGTAATTTTTCTGCATGGAAATCTTGTGCAGCTCGTATGCCAGAAATACACATTCTTTCTCCCGGTATTCTGCCTGGCTGACAAAGTATTCTGCCAGATGCCGGAACTCTTTTGTCATCTCTGCTGTATGACACGGCAGGAAACAGAAAAAGAACTCGCCCTTTTCATAATAGATAAACTCTGGATCGAGAAGTATTCTCTCTTCACTCAGAAGATAATTTTTCAGTTCCCGCATAACTGTCAGAATCTGATATAGAAATGCTTTTAATTCCTCATATCCCATTTTGACCTTCTCATATTTGGCTTTCATGGAAACTTTGCCGCTGATATCATAATAGTACTGACTGCTCTCCCCTGCTCCTCTGCCGCTTACCTCGAGCAGACCGGAGATTTTGTTTTCCTTTAACATATGCATTTGATAATTTTCTTCATAGATACCTTCCTCTTCTATGATCAGATATGTCCTGTCAAGATTTCTTTTAATTTCCGCCTTCATGTATCCCTGCCTTTCTCATATTTCTGATAAACTTCTCCGGTTCTGTCACAGCAGCACTCTGGCTCACAGAAATTTTCATTCTTCTTTTGGATGCGGTCCCCTGTACAGTAATCTTTTGATCCGACTCCTCAATCGTCAGATTCACTGTGGAAAATAACAGCATGCTTTTTCTCACCGCACGCTCAAATGACTGCTCTGCTTCCTCGATGGTACAAGTTTCCGGACTTCTTTTTTTCTGGCTCTGCACAACTGCTGCCTCGTATGCAGCTCCCATTAGAATATTTTTATCATGATAATAAAACAACCCATTGACAACCAGAATGAAACTAAGAAAAAACACCGCGCATGCAGCAGCCGCCTCAATTGTCGCACTTGCTTTCATCCTCATAAAAAAATCACCCCCACATATGCTGCCGTAAGAAATGGAACAAACGGAATCCTCGTATCCCTTCGGAACTTTTTCCGAATCAGGCATCCTGCTGCTACAACACTGCATAAAAAGAATGCAATGCATACCAGTGTCACTGTATCCCAGATTCCAAGATAAATTCCGAGAAGCAAAATAATCCACACATCTCCATATCCTACTGCTTCCCCCGTAATTTTACTCAGAAATCCCAAAAATACCCCCGGAACTGCACCTTTGATTAACGGAAATACATTAAATCCACAATTCCGAAGGCTGATCAAGAGGATTCCCAGACTCCCTGCCCACAGCAGCCATGTCGGAAGACTCCTCTTCCTCAGATCGATCACGGTACAGATTATTAAAAATAAAAGGACGCTGATTGCTTCTACCGTCCACATCTTGAACACACTCCTCTTCCACCTACCTCCGACAGCCGCACTGCCCTTATATTTCTTTTTAACCCGCTGCATCCAAGGGAAGCATGGTAGCGGTCCCCTGATTTTGTATAATAAATCATCCCTGATGCAGACTGTGCTTTGCATTTTTCACATGGGTAGTACTTTCCCTGATATTCATTTCTGAGATCTCCAATGTCGGATACAGTTCCTGCCTGAATTGACAATTTCAAATGTGTACACTGGTAACTTTTGTGATAGGCCGTTCCCGTCTCAGTAATATACACATACCCTTCTTTTTCTGCGTAACTTCCCCGCTGATACCCATTCCACCCCTTTATCTTGAGGCGTTCTCCCTGAGGAACCGGAGGAACACCGAAAAGCTTCACCGGTGGCTGAACCTTATATTCCACAACAATCTCAATAATTCCGGATCCGGGCCGGACTCTCGATTTTCTACAGTCAATTCCTCCTGATTTGCCGACGATAATACTCTGGTTTAGCCGCTCCTGCCCGATTGCTTCCGCGATATCTGACTCTATCTTTGACGGCAGGAGCACCGGGGCAAGGTAGATTCTCTCCGCTGCATTTTTTGCCGCTGAATATGCGCCCATTTTTACACTTATCCTGGTCGCCTGCACTTCCAGTAAATAGATTAATGTCACCCCTGCCAGGAAAAATAATGGAATGCTAAGTGCGGCTTCGATCGTAATCACCGCGTGTACTTTTCCCTCTTTCCTCTTTCTTCTGCACCACTTCTGTGCAGAAGAATTTTGGATGACTTTGGAGATGAATGAAAATGCCCTTTCCAAGATTTGTAGTCTGTCCCGGTGAGCATGGGATAGGAAAGAGTCTTTCTCCTTTCTTAATTTTGTATTGTACTTTTGAATAAAAATCCGTTCTGAATTTGTGAGCCTTTTTGACGGAAAGGGCATTTGCATTCACCTCCCTTCTTCCCTTATTGTTTTTCTTCTTTTTTTGTTTCGCTGTCTCTTGCTTACTCATATCCAAAGTATGTTGAAAACTGATAGTTCACTCCTCTTCGAATTTTACACTTACTTTTTACTTGCAATTTTGTCACACAATGATCCACCTGAAAGCTCTCTGCACCCGGTTTTCTTTTCATCTCCGTCTCAATCAGATCGAGTGCGCGCATCGTACAGACCTGCTCCGATTTCAGGAAATACACAAACATCAAATATTCCTTATATCGAAGTCCTCCTTCCGCATCCATTCCTTCATTCTTATCTTCTGCGGTCCCAAGTTTCAGAAGACCGGAAAGCTGTAACTGCCATGTTGCATTTGTCTTTATAAGAGCAACTCTCTTTCCTTCCAAAAGTGCCCGCACATCCATCACCGCTTCTCCAAATGCCCATGCAACCAGTATTGCCTGCTTCACAAGACCGCTTAGCACCGGCAGTGCGATCGCAGTAGACAAAGATAATGCAAGTGTTTCCGCCTCTGCCTGTTTCACCGTGTCTGTCAGAAGGTATAGATAATTGGCACCACTTCTCATCAGCAACAGCTTCTTCACAACCGCTTCTAAGTTTTCCTGATCGCTCTCTTTTCCCTCCAAAATATATTCCATTTCGTAAGAGAGTGTATTTTCTTTCTTCTGATCTACTGCATTTCCAAAATGTTCCAAAAGATACTGACAGAAAAAGAGAGAAGAAACCTTACCCTGTGCGTCACTTTTTGTGGGAAATTTTCCGGTTCCCTTTTGCAGGTTCCGGTGGGATGGAAGACTGCCGAGCGATATCTGTTTCTGTGATAACTGTTCCGGATCTGAAACAACGACCTGTAAAAGATTTGATTTTTTGATATTAGAAATGTTTTCCAGCGGATTGTTTTCTGAAGGGAGTTCACTTTCTCCTTCCTGAAGTTTTGAATCCAGCTCTTGCGAGATGTCACTTCCCTCTTCCTCATAAGATCCACTCTGTTGATTCTGTTCTTCCCACACTGCACAGTTCCCTGTCAGTTCCTCGACAAGATCAAGCCCCATCTTGTCTTTCATGTACCTGACCGCCTGCTCCTTAAAAGGCTGACCATGATCATCTGTCAGAAGCTGTATCTTTTCTGCTTCCTGCGTCATCCCTGCTGCCTCATAAAATTCCAGCCGGTTTACAATATTTTCAAAAGAAAACTTTCCGGTCTCATAGCCGGCCTCTATGCCGAAAATATCATATTCCGTCAGAAGCTCTCTGTGATACTCTGCAAATACTGACTGAAGTGCCCGGTCCATATCTGCCCTGCGGTAATTCTTCGCCGTCTGTACCGATGCACTCTCGATAACCGCCCCGATTAATCCAATCAGCAGCACAAATACCAGACTGATAAACGCTGTGATTTCTCCTCTCTTCATCTTATCTGTCACTCCTTAAATACCTGAGCTTTCGCTCGTGATCTTCTGAAAGATTGAATTTACCAGACTTGTAAGCTGTGACTTAAAAATAATTACAAGCCCGATCAATACGACAAGGATCAGTATGACTTCCACAACACCAATTCCTTTTTCATCTTTCAAATATGCAAAAAATTGTCGAATCCGCCACATGATTTCACCCCCTTTCCTGCAGGATGTTTATCGAAACACTCCTGATACGTTCTCCTCTGCTCTCATCTTTTTCTTTTAAAACTGCATGGACAAAAACGCAGGTACGATCACAATGACCGGAACAACTGTCAACATCAGGAACATCGGTGCCAGAAGCTTTGTCCCGACTTCTTCTCCTGCCTTTTTCGCCGCACGTTTGCGATCCTCAAATGCATTGACTGCTTCCAGTCTTAAAAGATCTGCCAGTCCTTTTGACCCTCTTTTCAGATTTTGGGAGAGCAGCGCTCCAAACCTCATGTAGCATACAGCCTCACACCGCTTTCCAAAATGTTCATAACATTCCTTCTCCGAGCCTCCCGCCTGCATTTCTCGGAGTGTATACGTCATTTCCTCATATGCAAACCGTTCCTTTCCGCTTCTTTTCCCTCTTTCATAGTCGTAAGAAATCTTCTGCCATGCAGCTTTTACTGTCATTCCGGCGCCTAGAAACAGGACAAATTTGTTTAGGATTTCCGGATAGTCTATCATCATCTGCTTTCTCTTCTTTTTAAGTTCTTCTTTCTGCGTTTCTTTCTCCATCAGAATCAGAAGGATACTTCCTATCAATCCGAGTCCCAGGATCACATACCCTCTTTTTTCTTCCGGCCGTCTCCAGCTGACAGGACTTCCCTCCAAAGTCCCGGGCAGTTCTACCTGTTTTTGTTCCGGATGTGCCTTTTCTTCCTCTGAAACCTGTTCCGCAAGCTGCGCTGCAATCTTCTCGTCGCCTTTCAATTCAGGAGGAAACAGGTTGGCGCTCCTCATATAGATCCTTTCCTCTTCGCCATATTTCAGCTTCCCTGTAATCTGAACGATCGTCCCTTCTTCCCTAAGTGCCTCTGTCTGCAGTTCTCCTAAAACATTGATCACCTCATAGTTGTCCACTTCCCATGAAACTGTAATCGGCATATCAGGAATCTTCGATGAAAAATTCAGATCTGTCCGCACTTCATCAAACGTCTTATTTTCCCCTAAAATAATCTTGTCTAACTCTTTCATCGCGGTTTCAAACACTTCCTCCAGTTCTTTTTCATCGTACTGCCGCTCAGGCAGTTCTATCGTAATTGGAATCTCCTTTCCATCTGTCTTTGCGATCAGTTTCTCTGTCCGTACTCCTTCTCCGCAGTTATTCCGCTCCAGCCTTGCATGTTTCCCCATAAATTCCGCCTGCTGATCCACATAAAACAGATAGGCTGCAAGTGAATTTACACTGAGCAGCATCAGAAAAATGCTTTTGCTGTTCTTTCTCATACACCATGCCGGAAGTTTTTTCTTTTGATACAAGACAACAGCGATTGCCAACGCCATAAATATTCCTATCGAAACAATCATCTCACACCTCGATTTCAATCATCTTTTTCCCCATATAGAATGCTCCTGCATAAACAGCCAGGCAGACAGTCATCACAAAAATTCCAAGAAAATTCCCGTAAAGTGCCTCTACAAACTCTGCAAATGCTATCCGCATATAGAAAATAATTCCAAACGGAATCACCGACATCACTTGAAATTCCAATTTTTTTGCCGACATCGTCATCTCGATCTCACTTTTCACCTCGATTTTCTCACAAATCTGCTTCACTGCATTCCGGATCATCTCAATGCTGTCCCCTCCCGCTCTCTTTGCTGCCACAAATACGGAGACAAAGTTAGAGACGTCCTCCTGTCCTACCCTGTCTGCAAACTCTTGCCAGATCTGCTCCAAAGGCACATTCATGTTGAGCTGATGAACCATGTAAGTGTATTCTCTCATGATCCGCGCATCTTTTTTGTACATCAGTGACAGATCTTTTACCGTCTCTTTCAGCGCATTCTCTGCAGAATATCCCACATTGAGCGCTGAGGACATCGACTGCAGGCTCATTTTAAACTGAATACAGAACTCCTGCTGCTGTTTCTTTATATATTGTTTTTCCCAAATACGAAGATAGATCACCAGAAACGGTGAGAAAATCAGACCACCTAAGAAGAAATCATAAAATAGATATGTAATTCCCGATAACACTGCCCAGCCTTTGAGCGCTGCCTTTCCATACTCCGTCTTTTTAATATCCTGCTGCCAGTAGCTTTTCTTTCTTTTGTAATTCATGAATCCATTTTAGCCTCCCTTGCACCTTTCCGTCTTTTCTTCCGGTCTCCTCAAACCGATACAGACTCTGTACTTTTATCTCTCCATCTTCATAAGCAAGCACCTCCGAGATTTCCAGTACCTTCCTGCTCTTATCCCGCAGCCTTCCCAGATGGACAACAAGATCAATCGCCGAAGCAATCTGCCGCTGTACTGCACTCAGCGGGATATCCACACCCATAAGTACCATTGTTTCCAGTCTGCTGAACATATCCTTTGTACTGTTGGCATGGCCTGTGCTGAGTGATCCATCATGCCCGGTATTCATCGCCTGCAGCATATCAATCGCCTCACTTCCCCTGACCTCCCCGACAACAATGCGGTCAGGTCTCATGCGGAGCGCCGACTTGATCAGATCCCGGATCGAGATTTCCCCGCTTCCCTCCACATTTGCATTTCTAGCCTCAAGCCTTACTAGGTTTGCAATGCCCCGGATCTGAAGTTCTGCATTGTCCTCGATCGTGATGACGCGCTCCCCTGCCGGAATGTACTGTGCAAGTGCATTTAACATCGATGTCTTGCCGGATCCGGTCCCTCCGCTGATAAAGATATTGTATCTTGCCCTCACTGCCTGCTCCAGAAAACCGGCTGCCTCCTCCGAAATTGCCTGAAATTTCATCAGACGCTCGATCGTCATCGCCTCTTTCGGAAACTTTCTGATAGTCACGATCGGTCCGTTCAGCGCGATCGGTGCAAGCACCACATTGACACGAGAACCATCCGGAAGCCTTGCATCCACGATCGGATTTGCCTCATTCACAATTCGATTGGAACCTGCCACGATCTGCTGAATGACATCTTCCAACTTCTGTCTCGATGCAAACCGCTTCTCCAGCCTTGTCACGATTCCTTCTTTTTCAATAAAGATGTGCTGCGCACCATTGATCATAATCTCCGTAATCTCTTCATCCTCCATCAGATCCTGAAGGATGTCCAGCTTCCGAAATGCATTAAATAACTCTTTTCCTAACATATTCATTTCCTGAAGCGGCATGTAGTGCTCTCTTCTCTCTTCCGAAAGTGCAGTGTAGATCAATTCCATCAGCACCTCATCTTCTAGCTCTCTGGACAAGTCTAACTCCTCCATGATTTTCTGATATAAATGCTCTGTATTTCTCATGACAATTCCCTCACCTCCATAAAGATTGTCTTGTCAATTATGTTCTCCAACCCCATCACGGTCAGATTATGGCGATACTGGCTCATTTTCATCTGTGCCGTTTCTTCTTCCACAAACGGTGTATAAATGCAGGAGCACAGTTCTAAAAGCCCGTAAGTTCCCTGAATTGCATCCCCGATATCAAGAACCACCGTCTCATAGATACTCTTCTCAGCAATCTCAGTCAAAAGCTGCTTCCACTCCTCTTCCGTGACAGACTTCAGATCCTGATACATTTCCATCGGTGTCAGATAGTCAACTGCCTCATCGTGCTTCACAAGTGCTTCCATGCGGATTCCCATATTTTTGCATCCTTGCCTGAGATAATACAAGACTTCCGCAAGCCCGCCTCCTGTCTCCTCCTCTCCTTCCCGTCTTCCGGCATATTCTTCCAGATTAAGATAAAGCGTATTCCCTTTTCTGGCGAATTCCTTCGCAAGCTGCAAAGCATACTGTGTCTTCCCGATTCGATGTATGGGCGAGTACACGCCGATCACCTCCACATCCGACTTCCGGATTCGTAGGATTGTCTCACTTCCCGTCTCCTCTGCACAGCAGCTTAGAATCTCCACGACAATCTTCTCCCCACTCTGATATTTATAGATTGGGTGATATCGGTCGGTTTTCTCACAATTTGGATCGTCACACAGCACAAATACCTGCCCGGTGTCTGCCTTCTCCATATCCGCATAAGTGTTATCCAAAAGCAGTAAGTCTATTCTGTGTTCCTCCCCAAATCGCCTGAGTTTCTCCAGATCCGGGAAGACCATAACTTGAAACAACAGCTCTCTTCTTCCCAAAATATACTCCGACAGACATCTTGCATACTCCGATTCCTGTGTACAGATTGCAAGTACCTTTCCTTTCAATGTATCACTTCCATTTCTGTTTTCTGTTTGTGTGTTTTGGATTGTTCTTTTTGATTTTCTTTCTGAATTTGTTATTGAATCTGACTGTACTCTTTGACAGCCTCTTTTGATATGTAATGGTCCGTTGACCATTGAATGATATTTCACTTAGAAATGTTCTCTTCGTATGTTGTATTATATCTGTATCTTTTGCTTTTGTCCATATGCATTTTTAGATTTGACGTTTTTTGTGAAATACTCACAAGTTTTGGTAAAAAAGAATTCCGTAAAGCAGACAGACACCCGGCAGTCCAAGGGTTCCCGATGTCAAAAGGGAAAGTCCATTCAGACCTACCGCCACTGAAATCCCCTTGGATGCAAGGACTTCATTTGTAAAGAAAATAACCCCCAGACCAATGACTGCCCGGACAATAAAATTTACAACGATGCTTGAACGATTTTCATCCATATTTTATTTCTCCAGCTGTTCTTATCTCATATATATGGACTTGTCTGGGAGTTTATTCTCTCTTTATTCTTTCTTGTTTTTGTTCCTATTTTGTTCCGAAAATACGATCTCCCGCATCTCCGAGTCCCGGAACAATATATCCATGATCATTTAATCTCTCATCTAATGCACCAATATAAACATCCACATCCGGATGTGCTTCCTGAAGCTTCTTCACACCTTCCGGTGCCGCAATGATACACATAAAACGAATATTTTTCACACCTTTATCCTTCAGCATTTGGATTGCCGCAACACAGGATCCCCCGGTCGCAAGCATCGGATCTACGACAAAGACCTCTCTCTCCCCGCAGTCTGCCGGAAGTTTGCAGTAATATTCTACCGGCTCTAATGTGTCCGGATCACGGTAAAGTCCGATGTGACCTACCTTTGCAGCCGGAATCATCGTAAGCATTCCTTCTACCATTCCAAGACCGGCTCTTAAGATCGGCACGACTGCCAGTTTCTTTCCTGCCAGTTCCTTGACAGTTGTCTTACAGATTGGTGTCTCAATCTCGACATCCTGCAGCTTCAGATCTCTTGTTGCCTCATAGCACATGTACATTGCGATCTCGCTGATGATCTCTCTGAAGTCTTTTGAACCTACTTCTTTTCTGCGGATGATCCCTACTTTATGCTGGATCAGCGGGTGTTCCATTACCAGTACTTTTCCCATTATTTTTCTCCTATTCTTCAATTAATGCAATACGTCTCTTGTGTCTCTCATCTCCGGAAAACGGTGTATTTAAAAAGGTATCGACAATCTTCACTCCAAGTCCCGGTCCCACAACACGGCCTCCTAACGCGACAATGTT